>Ga0316605_10002478_pt1 | contig 10489 bp, 13 predicted proteins | sample OWC_soil_day20_n_FD_207666 | JGI IMG/M metagenome (GOLD analysis project Ga0316605, IMG submission 207666) | Wetland soil microbial communities from Old Woman Creek delta, Ohio, United States - OWC_soil_day20_noCT | ecosystem: Environmental > Terrestrial > Soil > Wetlands | place: USA: Ohio... | reverse complement strand
GAGGCTGCCGGTGGAAGACGATGGCCGTGTCGATCCCCGGGACGTTGAAGAGGCAATAACGGGGCAAACGATCATTGTGAGCATCATGACGGCCAACAATGAGATCGGGACCATAGCCCCGATCGCGGAGATCGGGCGAATCTGCCGCGCGCGAGGCATTGCGTTCCACACGGATGCGACCCAGGCTGTGGGGAAGATACCCATTGCCGTTCAGTCGATGTTCGTGGATCTGATGTCGTTCAGTGCGCACAAGATGTACGGCCCGAAGGGGATCGGGGCGCTTTACGTTCGTTCGTCGCGTCCTGCCCTGCGGCTGGTGCCACAGATGGATGGCGGGGGGCACGAGCGTGGCCTGCGGTCAGGGACCTTGAATGTCCCGGCAATTGTCGGGTTTGGCAGCGCGGCCGAGATTGCAATGAGAGAAATGACCGCGGATGCCGAGCACACAGGCCGCCTTCGTGATCAATTGGTGACGATGCTCATGACAGAACTTCCGGGCATCACTGTCAACGGGCATCCTTCGCAACGCCTGCCGAACAACGCAAGCATCACATTCGGTGGTGTCGATGCGGACCGGCTGATGATGGGCATGAAGGATCTTGCTCTGTCGACGGGCTCAGCCTGCAGTTCCGCCACTCCATCTCCGTCGCATGTGCTTCAGGCGATTGGCCTGAACCATGAAGAGGTCCGGGGCACTCTCCGGTTCGGGGTTGGGCGTTTCACGACAGGCGAAGAAGTCACGTACGCGGCCGGGAGAATCGTTGAAACTGTGATGAAAATGAGAGTTCCACAGAATTACTCCAAAACTGAAAAAGTATGAAAGAGACCGATATAGTACGTGAGAACACCAAGGAAGTCCTTTTCTTTCTGAAGGAGCGGTACCCTTTCTTCCATTTGTCGAACGTTTTTTTCCGCGACATGCATTACGGCATTCGGGAGTATCTGGAAAAGAGAGGGATAAAGGTGGGGTACGCCGCGGCAGAGGATGTTACCCGGGAGTTTATCAAGGAGCTGGAGGGACAGAAGATACTGGCCCCGATCGATCATCAGACGTGGACGCTGTACTATCCTGAGTTCCGTACGCCTCCGGCAAAACCTGCTGGGGCCGCAAAGCCGGCGGCCCGGCCTGTGGTGGCACCGAAGCCGCAGTCTGATGAGAAGGCATGACGCTGAAGCATTCACACAGAACGAGTGACCATGGCAACTGAAACCAACACCATAGAATCCCTCGCGAATCGCGAATACAAGTATGGATTCGTGACCGATATCGAAGCCGACACCATTCCGCGCGGCCTCAACGAGGGGATCATCCGAATGATCTCCGCGAAGAAGCAGGAGCCGGAGTGGATGCTTCAGTGGAGACTGAAGGCCTACAAGTACTGGCTCACCATGAAGGAGCCTGCCTGGCCGAACGTGCACTATCCTCCGATCGATTATCAGGGTGCGATCTACTATTCCGCCCCGAAGACCAAGCCACAGCTGAAGAGTCTTGACGAGGTCGATCCGGAGTTGCTGAGGACTTACGAGAAGCTTGGGATATCCCTTGCCGAGCAGGAGCGTCTTACCGGTGTGGCGGTCGACGCGGTGTTTGACAGCGTCTCTGTGGCAACGACGTTCAAAGAGAAACTGAGCGAGCTCGGGATCATTTTCTGTTCGTTCTCCGAGGCCGTCCGGGAGCATCCGGACCTCGTCCGGAAGTATCTGGGCTCAGTTGTGCCGTACACAGACAACTACTTTGCCACTCTCAACTCGGCGGTATTCAGCGACGGCTCCTTCTGCTTTATCCCGAAGGGGGTGCGCTGCCCGATGGAGCTGTCGACCTATTTCCGCATCAACGCGGCTGAGACCGGCCAGTTCGAGCGAACGCTCATTATTGCCGAGGAAGAAGCCTACGTCAGTTATCTGGAGGGTTGCACGGCCCCCATGCGTGATACCAACCAGCTCCACGCTGCAGTGGTGGAGATCATTGCGCTGGATAACGCTCAGGTGAAATACTCCACTGTGCAGAATTGGTATCCGGGCGACAAGGAAGGGAAGGGCGGGATCTACAACTTTGTCACGAAGCGGGGAAAATGTGCGGGAGTGAACTCTCGGATCTCCTGGACCCAGGTGGAGACCGGATCGGCCATCACCTGGAAATACCCGGGCGTGATTCTGCAGGGGGACAATTCGATTGGCGAGTTCTATTCGGTTGCGGTGACGAACAACAGGCAGCAGGCCGACACGGGAACCAAGATGATTCACCTCGGAAAGAACACGAGGAGCACCATCGTGTCGAAGGGTATTTCGGCAGGGCGCGGCAACAATTCCTACCGGGGATTGGTGTCGATCGGCAGGAATGCGGTGAACGCCCGCAATTACTCGCAGTGCGATTCGTTGCTGCTGGGAGACAAATGCGGAGCCCATACATTTCCGTATATCGAAGTGAAGAATTCGACCGCCCGCGTGGAGCATGAAGCTTCCACATCGAAGATTGGCGAGGATCAGATTTTCTACTGCAAACAGCGCGGTCTCTCGGCCGAGGATGCCGTGAATATGATCGTCAACGGCTTCTGCAAAGAAGTGTTCCGAGAGCTCCCGATGGAATTCGCAGTGGAAGCACAGAAGCTGCTCGGTGTCAGCCTGGAGGGAAGTGTCGGGTGACGGTCCTGCTCCCCGGGACTTCAAAGTGATGGACGATTCATGGGATGAAGCGATCTTACATTCAATCGAACACTGAGGAAGAAATGCTCGAAATCAAGAATCTTCACGCCGCTGTCGGTGGCAAGGAAATCCTGCACGGAGTGAACCTGGCGGTGAACCCCGGTGAAGTGCATGCGATCATGGGGCCCAATGGCTCGGGAAAAAGCACGCTCGCGGGAGTGCTCGCGGGGCGGGAATCCTATGTGGTCACGGAGGGTGAGGTGACATACCTCGGGAAGAATCTTCTGGAGATGGCCCCTGAAGACCGGGCACGAGAAGGCATCTTCCTTGCATTTCAATACCCGGTCGAGATCCCCGGCGTCACCAACACGTATTTTCTGAAGGCGGGACTGAATGCCGTAAGAAAACATCGGGGCCAGGAGGAGCTCGATGCGGTGGAGTTCCTCGGGCTCGTGAAGCAGAAGCTGCGTCTTGTGGATATGGACCCCGCGCTTCTAAACCGTCCGGTGAATGAAGGCTTCTCGGGTGGGGAAAAGAAAAGGAACGAGATATTCCAGATGGCAATTCTAGAGCCGAAGCTGGCCATTCTGGACGAGACCGATTCAGGGCTGGACATTGACGCGCTTCGCATCGTGGCCGATGGCGTGAACAAGCTCCGCTCAAAGGATAATGCCGTTGTGGTAGTGACGCATTACCAGAGGCTACTGAACTACATTGTTCCCGATAAGGTCCATGTCCTTGTGGACGGGCGTATCGCGAAGTCGGGCGGCAAGGGGCTTGCGCTCGAACTGGAGGAGAAGGGATACGATTGGATCAAGGACGAAATCGGCACAGCAAGCGTGAACGGATAGGAGATCCCAACCGGATGCAACCTCAGAGTCAACAATACCTTGTCGAATTTGACCGCCTGGAGAAGAGCTTGAACGGGATGGCGTCGTCGGCGGTCCACATGATCCGCAGGGAGGCGATCGCGCGTTTTTCCGAGCTTGGTTTTCCCACAACGAAGCATGAGGAATGGCGCTTCACCAACGTTGCCCCGGTGGCCCGCACGCCATTTGAGCCGGTTCTGCAGTATGATGCGCAGGGCGTGACGGCCGAACTCGTGGATCATTATTCCCTGGGTGACTCGGTCGGCGGACTCCTGGTCTTTATCAACGGCCACTGGTCGAAGGAGTACTCCCGTCTCTCCTCGCTGCCCGGGGGAGTGATGATCGAAAGCCTCGCCTCCGCCATGCGGACGAAGGGGGAGCTAGTAAACGGCCATCTTTCGCGCTACGTACGCTTTGCAGAGCATTCGTTTGCGGCCCTGAACACCGCGTTCATGCAGGACGGCCTGTTTATCCATCTCTCAGATGGGACGACCCTGGAGGAGCCGCTGCACGTGCTGTACATCGCGGCCGGGAGCACAGGGGGATTCATGGCAAGCCCGCGCAACCTCGTCGTTATGGGAAAGAATAGCCGTCTCTCACTTGCTGAAACCTATGTCGGTGTGGCGCAGGCCCCGTATCTGACCAATGCCGTGTCCGAAGTGGTGGTCGGCGAGGACAGCATACTGGAGCATGATAAGTTGCAGATTGAAAGCAATCAGGCGTACCACGTCGGGCTGACCGTGATTCACCAGGATGGACGGAGCAACGTAACGTCGAACGCCATCTCTCTTGGTGGACAGCTTGTCCGCAATGAGGTGACGGTGGTGTTTGCCGCCGAAGGAAGCGAGAGCACGTTGAACGGTCTTTCCGTGGCAACCGGAAAACAGCTGGTGGACAATCACACGACCATCGACCACGCACATCCGAAATGCGCGAGCCACGAACTGTACAAGTCCATCCTTGACGGCAATGCACGCGGCGTGTTCAATGGGAAGATCTATGTGCGGCCCGATGCCCAGCAGACGGATGCCAGGCAAACGAACAAGACCCTGTTGTTGTCGGATGACGCCGTCGTCAACACAAAACCCCAGCTGGAAATCTTCGCGGATGACGTGAAATGTACGCACGGCGCGACGGTGGGACAGCTTGATGAGGAGCAGGTTTTCTACATGCGGTCGCGCGGCATCGGAGAGCAGGCTGCACGGGATCTTCTGACATATGCGTTTGCCAGCGATGTCGCCGGCAGGGTCCATATTGCCCCGTTGCGGGAACAGCTGGATGCATTGCTGCATGCCCGGCTCCGCGAGGGGCGGATTGTGAAGGACATATGATCACACCAATTGAACCCCAGGTGGTGCAGGGGACGACCGGGAAGCCGCTGGTCGACCTGTGCCGGCACCATTTCCCGCTGCTCCGTCAGCGCGTGAATGGGAAACCGTTGGTCTACTTCGACAACGCAGCCACAAGCCAGAAGCCGCAGATCGTCATCGATACGATCATGCGCTATTACATGGAGGAGAACTCCAATATTCACCGGGGTGTCCATTACCTGAGCGAGCGGGCGACCCAGGCCTATGAAGAAGTGCGATCCAAGGTCCAACGCTTCATCAATGCCGCCAGCGACCGGGAGATCATCTTCGTCCGTGGGACAACGGAAGCGGTCAATCTCGTGGCCTACAGTTACGGCCGCACGCACGTGGGGCCGGAGGATGAGGTGGTGATTTCCGCGTTGGAACACCACTCCAATATCGTTCCCTGGCAGATACTCTGTCAGGAAAAAGGGGCAAAACTTCGCGTGATTCCGATGAACGACGACGGCGAATTGCTCCTGGATGAATACGAAAAGATGTTGAACGTGCGGACGAAGATCGTGTCCCTGGTCCACGTGTCGAACGCGCTCGGAACAATCAACCCCATCAAGCAGATGGTCGCGCTGGCGCATGCCCGCGGCGTACCGGTCATGGTGGACGGCGCACAGGCGGTTCCTCACATGAGAGTGGACGTGCGCGATCTGGACTGCGATTTCTACGCCTTCTCGTCTCACAAAATGTTCGGGCCGACTGGCATCGGCGTGCTCTATGGGCGGGAGTCACTGCTCGAGGCCATGCCGCCTTATCAGGGGGGCGGCGACATGATCAAGTCGGTGACGTTCGAGAAGACGATTTACAACGATCTCCCGCACAAGTTCGAGGCGGGGACCCCCAGCATTGCCAGCGGCATGGGGCTTGGTGCTGCCGTAGATTATATGAACCAGATCAACCTGGATGCCGTAGCGGCCTTCGAACATGACCTGCTGGTGTATGCCACGGAAGCGCTCTCGAAGATCCCGCGGGTACACATCGTCGGCAGGGCGAAGGAAAAAGCAGCTGTCCTATCGTTCGTTATCGAAGGCATTCATCCCCACGATATCGGCACGGTGCTGGACCTGGAAGGGGTGGCCATCCGGACCGGTCATCACTGCGCGCAGCCGGTGATGCAGCGTTTTGGCATCCCTGCCACGGCGAGAGCATCGTTCGCATTCTACAATACCAAAGAAGAGGTCGACATCCTCGTCAAAGGGATAGAAAAAGTCATTGAGGTTCTGGGCTGATGTCCTCACTTCGCGATCTGTATCAGGAGGTCATCCTGGATCATAACAAGAGCCCGCGCAATTTCCGGGTCATGGACCACCCGACCCGCAGCGTGGAAGGGTACAATCCGCTCTGCGGAGATCACTATACCGTCTTTGTCTGCGTCGAAGGGAATGTCATCAGAGATGTGAGCTTTCAAGGAGCAGGGTGCGCTATTTCGAAAGCGTCGGCGTCCGTCATGAGCTCTCTGCTGAAAGGGAAAACGACAACGGAAGCGGAAGCGTTGTTTGCCGACTTCCATAAGCTCGTCACGGGAAAGCTGGAGGGAGACGACGAGCTGGAGCGACTCGGCAAGCTTGCAGCGTTCTCGGGAGTCTGTGAGTTCCCGGCCCGGGTGAAGTGCGCGAGTCTCCCCTGGCATACGCTGCATACGGCGCTCGCTTCCCCCACAGAAACAAAAGTGAGCACAGAGGAATGATGGAGCAGGAGAAAAATACCGAAGGGTCAGTGAGCACAGTCGAGCAGAAGCTGATCGAGGGACAGGTGATCGAAGCGATTCGGACATGTTACGACCCGGAGATCCCGGTCAATATCTACGAACTCGGATTGATCTATGGCGTCAATGTCGATGGTCAGGGGAATGTCGTCATCAACATGACGCTGACAACGCCGCACTGCCCGGCCGCGCAGTCGTTGCCTGGGGAAGTCGAGCGGAAGGCGAAGGCCGTGCCTGGCGTGAGGAACGCCAAGGTGGATATCGTCTGGTATCCTCCATGGAACCCGAGCATGATGACCGAGGCGGCGCGGCTCGAGCTGGGGATGCAATAGTTGGGCGCCGGCCCGGGATTGTTGTTTTCGGTGCCTATCGCGTGAAGAGTCCGATATTTTAGGATAAACAACCACAGGGGAGAGAAGAGTCATGGCTACTCCGGATGCCATTCAAGAACAAGTACTGAGCGAGGAGATCACCCTGACGCCGAAGGCTGCGGCCCAGGTAGTCAGGATCAAGGCGGAAAACAGCATTCCCGAAACGCATGCGTTGCGTATCGGCGTGAAAGGGGGAGGGTGCTCAGGATTCACCTACGTTCTCGGTTTTGATGAAAAGCCGAAAGACAACGATAAGGTGATGGAGTCCGCGGGAATCCGGTTCTATATCGATCCCAAAAGTCTGTTCTACCTTTCGGGCACCGTGCTTGATTTTAGCGACGGTTTGAACGGGAAGGGATTTGTCTTCAACAACCCGCAAGCGAGTCGCACGTGTGGCTGCGGCAACAGCTTCGGCGTTTGAGTTTTTAGCATTGTCCGGCCGTTTCCAGGCTTCCAGCCCTCTTTGGGTGGAACCGGCTTGGTTGGGTTCGTGTGTTCTTCCGCATGACTCTACACTGGAGTCGGACCTGGCAGGATGTATCATAACTCATCATATCGTTCTTTGACACATTACGAGGAGGTTTACCTATGGCGTACGAGTGGAAGTTCAACCCGCGTCCTTATTCCGATGAGGAAGCAAAGCGGCTTCTTGCACCGGTCGTTGATGCGGAGACCACAGACTGGCACTACAATACCCATCACAAAGGGTATGTCACTGCGCTCAACAACATTGAAAAAGCCCTGGAGACGGCCGACCGGGGGAGCGCCAACGGCAACTACAGCGTGGTCGGCGAGCTGAAGCGACGTACGACCTGGAACCACGCCGGGGCGCTCCTCCATGACATCTACTGGGAAGTGCTGGGCGGAGACGGGGACATCTCCAAGGCACCGGAGATCCGTGCGGCGATCGAAAAGCACTTTGGCTCTGTGGACAACTGGAAGGCCGACTTCAAGGCCACGGCCGTTTCGGCAAAGTTGAGCGGGTGGGGATTGCTTGTGTATGACATGCTCTATTCTCAACGGCTGTTGAACGTGCTCGTGGATGAGCATCACTATGGTGCCATCTGGGGCGGGATTCCGCTGATTTCGCTCGACGTCTTCGAGCATGCATACTATCACAAAGATGGACCGAAACGCGCGGCGTATATCGACAATTTCCTGGGCAACCTGCACTGGGGCCGCATCAATGACCGCTACAAGAAATTCGTGACGAAGTGATCATGGAACCTGGTCCGAATAAATGGACGTGGAGAGACGCCGACGAGATTGCTCTCGATCTCGTGGAGCGTCATCCCGGGACCGATCCTCTTACCCTGACGTTTCCCGAACTCAAGCGACTGGTGCTTGAGCTTCCTACGTTCCGGGATGATCCGGACGCGGGAACAGACAAAGTGCTGGAGGGTATTCAGGCTGCGTGGTATGATGAGTTCGAAGATTAGTCGGTAGGGCCCCGGGGGAGATCAGAGGTCAGAAGCCGGAGGAAAGACGCAAGAGGTCTGGTTACACGATTCGACCTTCGGCTTCTGGCCTCTGGCTTTCTGTTTTCTGCCGTCTTGCTTCTCCTATCAGAAATGGCTATCATAGCGCTGAGTCACTCACCTTTCTCATTTCACGTAATGGAGCAACGATGAACAAGAAGACCCGGAACGCGCGCAAGAAGCACAAGAAGGCCCAGGAGAGGGCGAAAGCAAAGCGCAAGGCCCAGATGGCCAACAAGAAGACTCCGTAGGATCCCTCCGTGGCGCCGCTACGGTTCAAGCTTGGGAAGAAGGACCTGGACTTCAACGAGCGTTCCTACATTATGGGAGTCCTGAATGTCACTCCTGATTCCTTCTACGACAGTGGGCGCCATTTTGACGTCCAGCGTGCCCTCGATCACGCTCTGGCGATGGTGGAGGAAGGAGCAGACATTATTGATGTCGGGGGCGAGTCAACGAGGCCCAGGGGAAGCGCGTACGGGGTGGGTGCTATTGAAGTTCCCGCTGAAGAAGAGTTGCGCCGGGTTTTGCCGGTGGTAGAGCAGTTGGTCCGGGCAACCGACATTCCTATATCGGTCGATACCTACAAGTCTGAAGTTGCCAGGGAAGTACTCAAGGCGGGTGCCTCGATGATCAATGACATCAGCGGATTCAGGTTTGATCCTCTCATGGCAGAGGCAATAGGGGGAGCCGGGGGAAGCGCTGTCATCATGCATACGAGCGGGAAACCCGATGTGATGCAGCAAAGGACGTCCTATCAGGACCTGTTTGGCGAGATCCGGGCCTATTTGCAGGAAGGGATCTTCCTGGGGGTGGCGGCGGGTGTGCGACAGATTCTGCTAGACCCCGGAATAGGATTTGGCAAAACCAGCGAGGACAATTTCAGGCTTGTAGCCGGTCTCGGGAAATTCAAGGATTTGGGATATCCGTTGCTTGTCGGAGTTTCACGCAAATCTTTTATTGGTAAACCATTAGACCTACCTGTTGAATGTAGATTAGAGGGTTCACTGGCCGCCTTGACGGGCGCAATCTTGAATGGCGCTTCGGTCGTCAGGGTGCATGATGTCATGGAATCCAAAAGGGCCGCCGTCATTGCCGATGCCCTTCGGCGGGCCAACGACACCGTCCGTTCCTAGTTCTCAGGTTAACATAATATCGTCCTCCCGTGGAGCTTATTCACATCGGCTTCTTGACTATTGACCTGATCGATATCGTTGATATCGCCCTCGTCGCCTTTATCTTTTACCGCCTATACATGGCGATGAGGGGGACCATTGCCATTCAGATCTTTGTCGGGCTTCTCCTGATATTGGCCTTCTCTTTTGTTGCCCAGACGTTGAATCTTAAGGCAATGAGCTGGATTCTGCGCACATTGACTGACATCTGGGTGATTGCCTTCATCATCCTGTTCCAACCGGAATTAAGGCGCATTCTTGTCCTGGTCAGCCGGAATCCCGTGGTCCGTCTCTTCCTGAAGATGAACGTGGAAGAATCCATTGATGAGGTTGTGGGTGCGGTTACGGAGCTCTCAAAGAAGAAATTCGGCGCACTCATCGTCTTTGTGAGGGCAACGGGCATCCGGATGCACACCGAGACGGGCACGAGGATGGAGGCAATCGTCAGCAGGCCGCTTTTGCTCTCGATCTTCAATCCGCGATCACCGCTGCACGATGGTGCAGTGGTCATCAAGGATCGTCTCGTGGAAGCTGCCCGTTGCACCCTCCCGCTTTCGAACGTCACTCAGTGGGATGGACAGTTGCTCGGGACCAGACACCGGGCCGGGCTGGGTATTTCCGAGCAGGCCGATGTCATCGTGGTCATAGTCTCCGAAGAAACCGGCACGGTCTCCATTGCAGAAAATGGGACTCTGTACCGGGGCCTCACACCGGCCGTCCTGCGGCGGGAACTCAAAGCCCGGCTCAACACTGACACAGAACGATCTGTCGGCTCGATCTGGAAGACCTTGAAATCCGAAGCCTGACCGGAGGAAAAGCGGGCAGCATCACACATGGAGGCAGTTCGTGGGACGGTTTGACGATGAGCGGCAGGAAATGGTTGCATT
>Ga0316605_10002476_pt1 | contig 10489 bp, 8 predicted proteins | sample OWC_soil_day20_n_FD_207666 | JGI IMG/M metagenome (GOLD analysis project Ga0316605, IMG submission 207666) | Wetland soil microbial communities from Old Woman Creek delta, Ohio, United States - OWC_soil_day20_noCT | ecosystem: Environmental > Terrestrial > Soil > Wetlands | place: USA: Ohio... | reverse complement strand
GAGCGCGGCGCCGCCGACGACGAACCCGACCCGCAGCGTGCGATCCTCGAGGCGCTCGGCCTCGGCGCGCGCTTCGGAGATCGCGACCGTGCTCGTCGTCACGAGGAGGCGGAGCCGATCGGCGTCGAGCCGGCGCTGGCGCGCGTCGGGGTCGAGCGTGACGAGCTCGACGAGCGTCTTGCCGAGGCCGTGGCCCGGCGCCGGGAAGCCGAGCAGCGCGGCGACGGTCGGGGCGACATCGATGAGGCGGGCGTCGTAGATCGTCTTGTCGGCGATGCCGGCGCCCGCGAGGATGAACGGCACCGTGAGCACCTCGGGCTCGGTGCCGCCGTGACCGCCGCGGTTCGTATGGCCGTGATCCGCGACGACGATGATCGCGTCCTGCGCGAGGTCGACCTTCGAGAGCACGCGAGCGAGCGCGCGGTCGGCGACCTGCGTGGCCTCGAGATACTCCTCGCTGTCGGCGCCGTGCGCGTGGCCCGCGATGTCGACGGTGCTGACGAGCAGGACGACGAGCTCGTAGTCAGCTTCGACGAGCGCGGTGCCGGCCTCGACGAAGCCTCCCGGCCACGGGACGTAGCGGGCGTCGTGGAACGGCGTGCGGTACATCGCGCCCGCCGCGCGGCGCGCGATCTTCGAGTCCGGATCGTGCTGCATCACGTCGATGTCGAGCTCCTCGTCCTCGGGCGCGATCGTGACCCTGCCGTTCGCCTCGCCGACGGGCCGCAGGAACAGCGACGGCAGGACCGCGTGATCGGTGGCGGTCGCGACCCGCAGCCCGGCCGCCCGCGCGCGGTCCATCAGCGAGTCGAGCAGGACGGGCGTGTAGTGGAAGTTCGTGCGCACGCCGCTCGCGATCGGGGAGACGCCGGTCAGGATGGAGACGTAGTTCGGGCGCGACCACGACGGATAGTGCGACTGAGCTTCGAGATCGAGGCCCTTGCGGCGGAGATCGTCGAGGAACGGGAGCTCGTACGAGTGATCGCTGCGGAGGCCATCGACGATGACGAGGAACACGCGGCGTGCGAGGCGCGGCGTTTTCGGATCGTCGGTCCACGGTGTGATGTTGGCGAGGGCGGACTGCTTGATCTCCAGGTCGCGCATGAACGATGCGCCCGCGCGCCCCGCTTGGATGCCGCCGACCGAGCCGAGCAGGAGGAGCGCGACGGCCGCGGCGACGACCCGCGCCGTCGGGGCGCTCGGTTTCGCGGCTTGCTCCATCCCTCTAGCGTATCAGGCCATTTCTTTTCGCAACGAGGCGACCTGCTCGGCGGACCCGAGAACGACGAGCGTCGTGCCCACCGTGAGTTTTTCGTCAGGGCCTGGATTGTAGATGTAGTCCTTGTTGTCGTTGCGGATCGCGAGGACGGTCATGCCGTAGCGTTCGCGCACCCGGGCGTCGCGGAGCGTGGCGCCCACCTTCTCGATCCCGTCCTTGATGACGATCTCTTCGATGCGGTAGGCGGCGCGCTTGTCGCGGAGCATCGCGTCGAGGAAGCCCACGACGGCGGGCCGGATCATCTCGGAGACGAGGCGCATGCCGCCGATGAAGTTCGGAGAGACGACGGCATCGGCGCCCGAGCGCTTGATCTTCTCGACGTGCGTGAGCTCGGCGGCGCGCGCGACGATGCGCAGGGTCGGGTTCGACTGCCGCGCGGACACGGTCAGGTAGAGGTTGTCCTTGTCGGACGACAGCGCGGCGATCAGCCCGCGGGCGCCCCCGAGGTTGAGCTGCGCGATGATGTCGTCGTCGGTCGCGTCACCGACGACGTAGCTGTACGCGGCCTTCGGGTACTTGTCCGCGATCTCCTTGAGCTCGTGCTCGACGACGTCGACCGCGATGACCGGCACGTTCGTCTTCAAGAGCTCCTCGATGACGTTCCGGCCGGTCGAGCCGGCACCACACACGACGACGTGTTCCTGCATGCGCCTCATCCGTTTCCTGAGTTTTTGAGCGAACAACGCTTCCTTGAGATCGCCCTCGACGATGAACGCGGTGATCATCGACGCGAAGAACACGATGCTGCCGGTGCCGAACACGAGCAGGATGACCGTGAAGCCGCGCGCGTACTCGACCTTGTCCATCCCGTCGAGCATTTCGCCGTAGCCGACGGTCGTGACGGAGATGACCGTCATGTAGAGGCAGTCCCAGTAATCCCAGCGGCCCCCGCCGATGAAGTAGTAGCCCGTGGCTCCGCCGAACACGACGACGAGCAACGCGAGGAAGCCCGTCAGGAGCCGCTTTCCGAGCGAACGCATCCGACACGTGACGATAACGTATTTGACCGGAGGGGAGTCGGGGCGAGGCGCCGCGACCGCGCAGGTCACAATTAAGGTAAGAACGCCGGCATGCAGCTCCTCGCCAGTTACTTGTCGGGATCGTGGTCGGCCGGGTCGGGTTCGCGCACCACGCTCGTCAATCCCGCCACCGAAGCCGCGCTCGCCGAGGTGTCGGCAGGCGGGCACGATCTTGCAGGCGCGTTTCGGTTCGCGCGCGAGACCGGTGCCCGCGAGCTCGGCGCGCTCACGTTCGCCCAACGCGGCGCGCTGCTCGCGGCGCTGGCGAAGGCCGTGTCGGGCGCGCGCGAGGAGCTGATCGCGCTCGCCGTCGCGAACGGCGGTAATACCCGCAGCGACGCGAAGTTCGACGTCGACGGCGGCGGCGTGACGCTGCAGCACTACGCGGAGCTCGGGGCTCGCCTCGGCACCGCGACGCTCCTCGCCGACGGCGAGCCGATCCAGGTCGGCCGCACCGCGCGGATGGGTGGCCAGCACGTGTGGACGCGGCGCCGCGGCGTCGCCGTGCACATCAACGCGTTCAACTTCCCCGGCTGGGGCCTGTGCGAGAAGCTCGGCCCTGCCCTGCTCGCCGGGATGCCGGTGATCACGAAGCCGGCGACGGCGACCGCGCTCGTCGCACACCGGCTCGTCGAGCTGTTCGCGCCGCTGCTCCCCGCCGGTGTGCTCCAGCTGCTGGTCGGCCCGGCCGGCACGCTGCTCGATCACTGCGGCCCGGGCGACGTCGTCGCGTTCACGGGTGGTAGCGCCACCGCGCGCACGCTCCGCTCGCACCCGACGCTCGTCGAGCACGGCGTCCGCATCAACGTCGAGGCAGACAGCTTGAACGCCGCGATCCTCGGGCCGGACGTCGAGCTGACGAGCGAGGCCGGCGCGCTGTTCCTCGCCGACGTCACGCGCGACATGACGCAGAAGACGGGGCAGAAGTGCACGGCGATCCGCCGCGTGCTGGTCCCCGCCGCGCGCGAGAGCGACGTCCTCGAGGCGATGAAGGAGCGACTCGGCGGCATCGCGGTCGGCGATCCGTCCCGCGAGGACGTTCGCATGGGACCGCTCGCGACCGCGCAGCAATTGCGCGACGTGCGGGAAGGGATCGCGCGGCTCGCGGCCGAGACGGAGGCCGTGTTCGGCGGCACCGGCGAGGTGAGCCCGATCGGGGTGCCGACCGGCAAGGGCTTCTTCGTCGGTCCCGTCGTGCGCAGGGCGGCCGATCCGTTCGCGTGCAAGGCGCTCCACGCGCACGAGGTGTTCGGTCCGGTCACGACCGTCGGGTCGTACGACGGCGACGCCGCGCGCGCCGCCGCGTTCGTCGCGCAGGGCGAAGGCTGCCTCGTCAGCTCGGCCTACTCCGACGATCGCGACTGGGTCGCGAGCTTCGTCGGTGCAGCGGGCGCGTGGACCGGCCGGCTCTACCTCGGCTCGTCGAAGATGGCCGCGCAATCGCCCGGCCCCGGCACCGTGCTGCCCTCGCTCGTCCACGGCGGCCCCGGTCGCGCCGGCGGCGGCGAGGAGCTCGGCGGCGAGCGCGGCGTGCACGGCTACATGCAGCGCGTCGCGCTCGAAGGCGACGCGAGCGTGCTGAAGTCCCTCCTAGGGACGTAGGCGCGCGCCGGGTCCCGGCTGGTAGTCGACGATGTCCATCGAGATCGATCCGTAGTCGCTCGTCGCGTCGAGCTTGAGCGGAACGCGATCGTTGTCGTCGCTGATCCACAGCGTGAACTTGCGGTCGTCTTGGCCGGCCCAGCGCTGACCGTTGCGATCGATCTTCGACGTGACCGCGTCGAACCGCAGCACCGGCAGCTCGCCGAGCTCGGTGACGAGCGTGCCCTTGCCGCCGAGCGTGATCACGATGCGCCACACGTAGCGGCTGCGGAACACTTCGAGCGTCGCGGTCGAACCCTTCTCGCCTTCCCACCCGCGGGTCGCGAGCAGGAACGCGTTGTAGTCCCAGACGTCCTTCTGCGTGACCGGCTGCACGAGCGTCTTCAGCGGCTCGTCGTTGAGGGCGTAGTGGATCGGGATGCCGTTGGCGGTACGCGCCGCGAAGTCGACGATGACGTGGTCCTTGTCCTTCGACTTGCGATCGGCGTGCTCGAACACCTCGAAGCGGCGCGGGCGGCCGGTCTTGGTGTCGATCCACGAGGTGAAGCGATCGTCGATGTCGGCGACGAGGCTGGCGAGGCCGCTCGACTTCGCCTGCGCCTGGACGAGGACCGTCTGCGCGCCGTCGAGCTCGACGACGTCGCCGACCGCGATCAAGAACGTGCCGAGCTCGACGCCCTTCAGCGTGAGCCGGTACGAGATCCGCTCGCCCGGCGTCGCGAGCGGCGGACCGATCGGCAGCGTCGTGACGGGCTCGCCCTTGGGCGCGGCGCTCTTGGCGCCCTTGGAGCCACAGGCCGCGAGAACCAACGCGACCCAAACGACGCACGACCTCACGAACGAAGCCTAGCGCGAAACTCAGGGCAGCGTTGGTGGGCGGCGCCGGATCACGGCCGGTGCTTCGGGATCGGGCTCGAGCAACGGCAACAGATTTGCCAGCTCGCGCGCGACCTGGCGACAGCGATGTCTCACGAAGTCGATCGCGTACGGCTCGGTGAGCAGCACCACCAGCGCGGCGTCGTACCAGAAGCTCATCGCGTAGGCGTCGATGTCGACGACCTCGCCGTGCGAGCTGCCGGGCGCGTGTGTCGCGAGCGCACGCCGCGCGAGGAACGGCCACCGGGAGCCTTCGACCTCGTCGGGCGCCCGTGCCGAGCCGACGAGCTTCGTGCCGATCGTACAGAACGCGTTCGTCGCGCGATCCATCGACGCGAGGCCCTTCAAGAAGTGCTCGATCTTCTCGCTGATGCGATCGCTGGTCGGCGGCGCCGTGCCCTGGGTGACGACGACCTCGGGCAACCGCGCGACCTCCCAGCGGCGGCGAATCGCGCGCAGCTGCCGCGTGATCTTCTCGAACGCGGCCTCGATGTCGTGCTCGGTACCGGTCGTGCGCTCGACGTGGGTCGGGAGCTCGACCCGCAGGTACTCCCCGCCGCCGAGCGCCAGCGTCCGCGCGGGGATGCCGGTGCGCAGGTCGTCGTGCTCGACGATGCGCGCGGAGACCGCCTTGGTCTCCTGCACGAGCGCGCGCAGGGCCTCGCGGACTTCGTCTTCGAGGCTGCCTTCACTCACTCGTGAACGTCCTCGAGTACGGTCGTCGAGATCATCGTGGTCGGTTGCGGATAGAACAGGTAGTTCGCGATCGACGGCTCCGCGCCGTACAGCTCGCGCCAGATCCCGGCGTGAAATCCCGGCGGCGCATGCGCGATCTCCCCGAAGTCGACGTGCATCAAGTCATACGCCGGCAGGATCGCGACGAGCTTCTGCATGCGGTGCAGGAGCGGCGCGTCGTAGACGCCCGCGCGCGGCTTCTCGCGCACGACGCCGCGCACGTACTCGATCGCGACCTGCTGGACCGCCGCGACCCGCGCGCGCTGGCTGACCACGACGCGCAGGTACATCTCTTCGATCGCGCTGTCGCCCCACTCGTCGGGCAGCGGGACACCGTGATCACGCGCCTGGATCACGCACGGCGTCCGTCCCATGCAGAGGATCCAGATGTAGTCGCATGGCTCGTCGTCACCGCCGGGTTGCACGAACGTCGCGGCGCGCAGCTCGGCCGCGAGCTCGTCGGCGAGCGCGGCGAGCTCGCCCTCCGCGAGGCCCTCCCAGATCCGATCGTCGGGCTCGCCCCACGTGCGCGTCGGGTACAGGCGCTCGAGCGCGGCGTCGACCGAGGCCAGCATGGAGCCCTTACGGTCGTCGCAGCCCGACTTCCCTTTGCAGTTCGTGCAGCCGCCCATGGCGTTGGCCCACTCTACAGGGCTTTTTCCCTAGAGGCCGGTACGTTCGGCCGGCGGCAGCGAAAGCCCGAAACCCTCGTGGAGGGCGCGGACCGCGAGCTCGGCATACTTCCGAGCAATCACGCACGAAATCTTGATCTCGCTCGTCGAGATCAGCTGGATGTTGATGTTCTCGCCCGCGAGGAGCTGGAACATCTTCTTCGCGACGCCGGCGTGCGATCGCATGCCCACCCCGACGACCGACACCTTCGCGATGTCGTCGTCGAACTTGATGCGCTCGGCGCTGGTGCCGACGAGATCCGGCACCTTGTCCTTCAGGATCTCGACCGCGCGCTTGCGGTCACCGCGCGGCACCGTGAACGTGAGGTCCGTCGTTCCGTCGTACGCCTGGTTCTGCACGATCATGTCGACCGAGATGTTCGCGTCGGCGAGCGGTGCGAACAGCTTGCCCGCGACGCCCGACGTATCGGGCAGGTCTTCGCAGGTGATCTTGGCTTCGTCCTTCGCGACGGTGACACCCGAGACGACGACATTCTCCATGGCGGTATCCTCTGGGACGACCCACGTCCCCTGTGCATCCGAAAAGCTCGAGCGAACGTGGATCGGCACCCCGTACTTCATGCCGAGCTCGACCGAGCGGATCTGCAGGACCTTCGCGCCGAGCGATGCGAGCTCGAGCATCTCTTCGTAGCTGATCCGCTCGATCTTGCGCGCCGTCGGGACGACGTTCGGATCGGTCGTATAGACGCCGTCGACGTCCGTGTAGATCTCGCAGACGTCGGCCTTGAGCGCGGCCGCGATCGCGACCCCCGTCGTGTCGGAGCCGCCGCGGCCGAGCGTCGTGATGTTGCCGTGCTCGTCGACGCCCTGGAACCCGGCGATCACCGCGATCTCGCCGGCGGCGAGCGCGTCCTTGATCGGCTGGCTCTCGATCGAGACGATGCGTGCGCGAGAGAACGCGCTGTCCGTGACGATCTTGCACTGGTGGCCGAGGAAGCTGCGCGCCTTGCCGCCGGCCGCGCGGATCGCGAGCGCGACGAGGCCGACCGAGACCTGCTCGCCGGTCGACACGATCACGTCGACCTCGCGGTCGTTCGGATCGTCTTGCAGCTGGCGCGTCAGCTCGAGCAAGCGATTCGTCTCGCCCGACATCGCGGAGACGACGACCGCGACCTGGTGGCCTTGCCTCGCCGTCGCCAAACAGCGCGCGGCGACGTTCTTCATGCGGTCGATCGAGCCGACCGAGGTGCCGCCATACTTCTGGACGATCAACACGGCGGAAGACCCTACACGCGCGAGGCCCCGTGGTACAGGCCCCTATGCCCGACAGCGAATTCAGGGTCGTGCTGTGCACGTTCCCGAGCACCCGGTTGGCCGGCGAAGTCGCGCGAACGCTCGTGACCGAGCGCCTCGCGGCGTGCGTGAACATCAGCGAGGTCGTCTCGGTCTACTCGTGGAAAGACGAGCTTCAGAACGAACCCGAGGCGCTCGCCATCATCAAGACGAGTGCGCGAAACTTCGAAGCGCTGGCGCAGCGGATCGACGAGCTGCACCCCTACGAGGTGCCCGAGGTGATCGCGCTACCGGTTCTCGAGGGCCACGCGCCCTATCTCGCGTGGCTCGCCGAGAATACGCGGTCGTAGCTTACGGGCCGCCGAGGATGCAGGTCTGGCACGTGGTCGGATCCAAGCCGGCCGAGCACAGCGTCGCATCGAGGATGCACAGGAAGCACTCGGTGGGATCCGCCGGGCAGTTCCCGCCGCCGCCACCCGTGGTGCAGTCACCCGGGCACGTCGCCTGCGACTCGCTCGACTCGCACTGACCGTTGCCGCACACGGCGGAGCTCGTCGTGCAGTCGGACGCGCAGGTCGTCGGCTCGTTGCCTTCGCACTTGCTGTTGCCGCAGACCTCGGTTGGATTCCCGGAGCCGCAGTCCTGCGAGCACACGCCGATCTCGCTCGCGGCGCAAACCGCATCGCCGCAGACCGGGCTGCCCGTGGGAGGAGGATCGTTGGTGCCGTCGTCCCCGCCACCACCATCGGTGGTCGCGCACGCAGCAAACAACGCACAAACGAATGCCAGCGTCTTGATGTCCCTCATCGCGCGGCATCGTACTAACACCGAGTACGAGATCAACGACAATCTGCGCATCAACGTGCGTCAAACGCAGATCAGCCGCTCTCTGCTCCATACACTTCATGTGCAGTTCGGCGATCTAGCGCGCGACGCAGCGCAGCGTTTTCGGGGCGGATCAACCCTGGATCTCCGTCGAGAACCGAGTCTGCATGACGTCGCGCTTCGAGCAGCAGCTCGGTGTGCTGATGTAGGTCACCGTAGCGAAGTCTGGGTACGCCAGCCTGGCGTGCGCCGAGGAGCTCGCCGGCGCCGCGCTGGAGCAAGTCTTCTTCCGCGATCCGGAAGCCATCGGTCGTCGCGACCATCGTCCCGAGCCGCTTCTCCGCATCATTGACAGGCTCGCGGTCGCTCGGCTTCGCCTCGCTCCCCTCGACACGCGACGACGAACCCTGCACGAGCAGCACGCAGTGCGCCGCTGCTCCACCGCGGCCGACGCGACCGCGCAGCTGATGAAGCTGCGCGAGGCCGAAGCGATCCGCGTCGTGGATCACCATCACCGTCGCCTCTGGAACGTCCACGCCGACTTCGATCACCGTCGTCGCGGCGAGCACGTCGAGCTCGCCGCGCTTGAACGCGCGCATCACGCGATCGCGCTCGGCGGTGTCGAGCCGGCCGTGCACGAGCCCGACGCGCGCGTTCGGCAACTCACGCGCTAGCTCCTGCGCGACCGTCGTCGCGTCTTTCCACTTCGAGGACTCGTCCTCGTCGCCGTCGCTCGGCTCGACCTTCGGGCACACGACATAGGCGCGCTCGCCCGCCGCGACGCGCTCGGCGATCAGCTTGTACGCGTTCGTCCTGCCGCGCGCGCCCGAGAGCAGCTTCGTCGTGATCGGCTTTCGGCCGGGCGGCAGCTCGTCGAGCACGGACACGTCGAGATCGCCGTACGCGGTCAGCGCGAGCGTGCGCGGGATCGGCGTCGCGGTCATCACGAGCAAGTGCGGCGAGCCCTGCCCGTCTCCCTTGTCGCGCAGCTTCGCGCGTTGCGCGACGCCGAACCGATGCTGCTCGTCGATCACGACGAGCCCGAGCGCGCCGAACCCGACGCCTTCGCTCAGCAGCGCGTGGGTACCGATCAGCACGTCGACTTGACCCGCGGCGAGCAGCGCGAGCAACGACGACCGCACGCCCTTCGGCGTCGATGCCGTGAGCAACTCGACGCGCAGGCCCGCGCTCGCGCTCCACCGCCGCCACGTCTCCGCGTGTTGCTCGGCGAGCAGCTCCGTCGGTGCCATCACCGCGGTCTGTCGGTTCGCCCGCGCCACCTGCATTGCCGCCGCGAACGCGACCGCGGTCTTGCCCGCACCGACGTCACCTTGCAGCAGGCGGTTCATCGGCACGCTGCTCGCGAGGTCCGTTCCGATCTCGTCGATCGTGCGCCGCTGCGCCTTCGTGAGCTGAAACGGCAGCGCCTTCGCGACCGCTTCGTCGACGGTGTTCGCGCGTGCGCACGGCACGGCTCGATCGCCGCGCCGCTCGCGCCGTCGCAGGGCCACCGCGATCCCGAGCGAGAACAGCTCGCCGAACGCGAGCCGGCGCTGCCACCTGCTGTCGCCGCGATTCATCGCGGCCAGGTCCTCCGCCGAAATCTCCGGCGGTGGCGAGTGCAGCTGCGAGAGCGTCTCCGCCAAGCTCGGCATCCCGGCCGCGTGCTCGACGTGCGCGGGCACCCCGTCGTCCGCCGTCGCACCGACGCGCTCGCACGCGGTCGCGCACGCCTGCCGCAGCCGGCTCCCCGGCACGCCCGCGACGTCGGGATAGCGCGGCAAGATCGACGCGAGCGCCTTCTTCGTCCCGCCACCGTCGGGGAGCTCGATCCCCAAGATGTCGGGGTTCGCGAGCTCCACGCGCCCGTTCCGCTTCCGCACGACGCCCGACAACACGACCTGCGCACCGGCGGGCATCCGCTTCTCGATCCCCGCGTACACGTTGAACCACCGCACGACGCAGTTCGCGCGATCGGTCAGATCGATCCCGCCGAGCCGGACCTCCGCCCACCGCCGCCCGCGCACGAACACCATCCGCGAGCTCGCGACCTTCGCGGCGAACGTCGCGCGCTGCCCCTCGGCGAGCTCGCACACCTCCGCCAGCGTCCGCGCATCGCGCACGTCGTCGTAGCGCCGCGGCAGCGTCCACAGCAGATCCTCGACGGTGACGAGCCCCTTCTCCGCGAGCCGCTCCGCGAACGCCGGCCCGATGCCGGGCAGCGAATA
>Ga0316605_10002475_pt1 | contig 10491 bp, 7 predicted proteins | sample OWC_soil_day20_n_FD_207666 | JGI IMG/M metagenome (GOLD analysis project Ga0316605, IMG submission 207666) | Wetland soil microbial communities from Old Woman Creek delta, Ohio, United States - OWC_soil_day20_noCT | ecosystem: Environmental > Terrestrial > Soil > Wetlands | place: USA: Ohio... | reverse complement strand
GGTGAAACTTCCCCCGATAAGTACCGTGTCGTCCGGCTGAGAAGCGATCGAATAAACAATATCGTTCGCATTGGGATTGAATGCCGTATCGGGATCGCCGTCCGCATTGAGACGGGCAATGCGGTTCCTCGCCACCCCGCCGATGGCGGTGAAACTTCCCCCGATAAGTACCGTGTCGTCCGGCTGAGAAGCGATGGAATAAACACTGTTGTTTGCATTGGGGTCAAATGCCATGCCGGGGGAGCCGTCCGCGTTAAGCCGTGCAATGCGGTTCCTCGCCACCCCGCCGATTGTGGTGAAATCGCCCCCGACAATTATCGTGCCGTTCGAATCAAGGGCGATGGAAAAGGTCTCGTTGTTTGCATTGGGGTCAAATGCCATGTCAAGGGAGCCGTCCAGGTTGACCCGTGCGATTCGATTCCTCGTCACCCCGCCGATGGTGGTGAATTCGCCCACGATGAGTATCTTCCCGTCCGGCTCAAGGGCTATGAAATGAAGGTAGGCGTTTGCATTGGGGTCAAATGCTGTGTCGAGGGAGCCATCTGCGTTGAGCCGTGCGATGTTGTTCCTCGTCACCCCGCCGACGGACGTGAATTTTCCCCCGATGAGTACCTTGCCGTCTGCCTGGAGGACGGTGTGCAAAATGAAGCCGTCCGCATCGGGATTGAATGCTGTGTCGGTGGAGCCGTCTGCGTTGAGCCGTGCGATGTGGTTTCTTTTTCGCCCGCCGACGTAGTTGAAAAGGCCCCCGATGACCATCTTGCCGTCTGCCTGAAGGGCGATGGAATAAACAGTGCTGTTAGCATTGGGGTCAAATGCTGTGTCGAGGGAGCCATCTGCGTTGAGCCGTGCGATGTTGTTCCTCGTCACCCCGCCGACGGACGTGAATTTTCCCCCGATGAGTACCTTGCCGTCTTCCTGGAGGGCGATGGAATCAACACTGTCGTTCACATTGGGATTGAAAGTTGTGTCGAGGGAGCCATCTGCGTTGAGCCGTGCGATGCGGTTCCTGGTCACCCCGCCGATGGTGGTGAAATCGCCCCCGATTACCATCTTGCCGTCTGCCTGAAGGGCGATGTACCAAACCCTGTCGCTCGCATTGGGATTGAAAGTTGTGTCGAGGGAGCCATCTGCATTGAGCCGGGCGATGCGATTCCTGGTCACGCCGCCGATGGTGGTAAACCAGCCCCCGATGAGTATTTTGCCATTGTCTTTCTGGGGGACGATGGACAAAACAGTGTAGTTCGCATTGGGGTCAAAACCGTCGAGAGCAGAGACGGCATGGGCAATTCCCGGTACCATGAACACCATGATCGTCAGGCACAGTAACAACGTGAAAAATACCGATTTCCTCTTATTCATGATCGGTTCCTCCCCTTTTTCAGTTCAGTGTATTAAAATGATCCTTTTTCGCTGCATGCAGCGAAATTCTCCTGAGTCTATCGGGAATCTTTGAAAAGCCTTGCGTAATCCACCCCCATTTTGTTCACCTGGGGTACGTTCTGCGGGTAATACTTAAATAACCTCAGATATAAGATTATTCTTGCAACACAGATGCCAAACGTAGAATGGTAGCGTCAGTATAAATACTAGAGAAAGAATGAGGCGAAAAATACTGCTCCCGGTAAAGCTTATTTTCGCTGAGAGCCTGCATCTGGCGCTCATTCTCACGTATAAAGGAAAGAACAACTGACTTGTCCAATGAAACGGACATTGTACCATTTAATGAAACATCGTCCCATTTTTTGGGACAAAATGGGCTAATTATCTTCTTTAACAGGAAACCATGCAATACGAGCCAGGCACGATTTCCGTTTGTGTATCAAAGGGCTTTTCGAGAGGGCGCCTGGGCACATGAGAATTACCGCCTGAAATGAGGCATCCTGTAAATGGTATGACAAAAATTTACAGGAAATAGCGGGATGAGATTCGTAGTGGGATTGTGACCCGCCAGTCATCGGCGAGTATGGGCTCTATACAAAAAAAGGGGGTGGATTAGCCAAGCTATAAACAGGTTCACACGCGTTTGAGGCCTGTTTTCCGCTTTCGTGTGAAGAGGTTCGAAGAGGGGTTCTAATCTCCTTCGACTCGGATATGTCCCTTCACCTACTCGCTGCCTGGGCTACCCGCCCTTTAGTATAACTAATAGCACACTTTTTCCGGCTGTCAAGTATCGCTAACATGTTATTTCTGTGAGCGTCACCGGCTTTCAGTATGAATCGTCAGTTTCTTACCATCCGTGCAAACCCGTATGCATCCATGGCGGTCAGTCCTGTAGACCGGAACATTATACGCCTTGAAACGGGCGACCGCCTCGTTGGAAGGAATTCCCTTAACGCCCGGCCCGACACTCAGTATGCCCACCTGAGGCCTGACTGCACGAATAAATTCCGCCGTACTTGAAAAACGGCTTCCATGGTGAGGTATTTTCAGAACGGATGATCGCACGTCAGCGCCTCGCATTATGAGGGACCTCTCGATATCTTCCCCGATATCTCCTGTTAAGAGAAAGCTCATATCACCGTACCTGATCCTTAAGACGAGCGAAGAATCGTTGATATTTCGATCAGGACTGAAATACGAGTGGAAGACCTGGATATCGACATCGCCGATCCGCAGTCCATCTCCCGTTTGCATGAGGGATAATGGTATTTTCCTTATACTCAAAATGTTCTGGATATTGCCGGGTCCCGGGCCGCCCATCCCGGCGGCGAAATTCCGTACATTAAAATACTGCAGAACATGCTGGAGACCGGCCAGGTGGTCCTGGTGTGGATGGGTATTTATGACATAATCCAAGGTAACAACTTTTTTTGCGAGAAGAAATGGACCGATCACAGATCTGCCGATGTCGAAATTGCTTCCGTAGAAGCCGCCGCCATCTATGAGAAGCCTGACGCCATGAGTTGCTTCTACCAGCATGGCATCACCGAGACCGACATCGATGTAGCTTATACACAGATCTTTATTATTGAAACGACTGTGACAGGCAATGCCTGTCGTGACAAAGACAACGGGCAAAATCAGGGCAAAAAAAGCAAATCTGACAATTTTCCTTTTGAAATATAAGAGTGAGACTGCAGCGATCAGGTATACAATTGCCTCAGACAGGCTTGGCCGTATAACGGGATAAATGTAGCCCCAGTTGATCTTGTCGAGAATAGCGATAGTAAATCCAATGATGCTGCCTGACAGGCCCAATATATAGTCCCCAAAGGGTGCTATGATGCCAACGAGGGATAAAGGCGTTGCTATAATGCAGAGAAGGGGAATGGATATAAGATTATGGATTGCACTTAAGGGGTTAAAACCATAGAAATGATAGAGGACGACAGGAAGAGTTCCCGCTGTTGTCGTTATTGTGATGAGAATCATGGATAACAGCCACCGCAGGAAGCCGGGCAGGCGGGCAAGCCTTTGCCCGCAAGCTTTGCTGACAAGTATTATGAAGAGTACACAGATAAAGGTCAATTGAAACGACGGGGAGAACAGGGAAAACGGATAGATCGTCAGTATTGCGAGCGCGCTCAGGAACAGTCCGTTCTCAATGTGCCGGCTGCGGTCAAAAATAATTGCAAGCATGTAAACAACGATCGTAATAGTCGCCCGTACGGTCGGTAGGCTCGAACCGCTTATAAACATGAATGCTATTGCGAAAGGGATAGTGATCAGGGCGGCATATTGCCGGTCCGTACCTTTTTGACGCGATCGGAGATTGAAGCGTAAGAGAAATGTGACTATGAAAAAGACAATACCGGTAATGACCGCGAAATGTGACCCCGATATGGACAGAATATGAGATGTACCTGTTTGCAGGAAAAGATCTTTTGTCGTATCATTGAGGCCGGTTGTATCGCCAATGGTCAGGGCTTTTATCACACCCGTATGCGCGGCGCCGCTTGCATCGATCTTTTCAGCGCAATATCGCCGTATCCGCTCCAGGATGCCGGGAGCCTGGTGTATCGAAATTATATCTCCCCCGATTTCGTAAAATGTTCCTTCCCGTCTTTTTATCCATTTCCAGGAAATTCGGCCGGGATTTTTGAAATTGGAGGTGAGTTCTTTCAGTGTTCCGGCCGCGATGATGTTATCGCCGATACCGGCATGCTGCTCCGAACGAATAATGGCTCTTGTTCCGTTTAAGGCCACAGGCGAGTCGAGTTTAATGACCTTTGTGGCCCGGGATGACTCAACAACCGTCCCGCTGTACGTGTTAGTGATAATATCGGGAACAGGGGATTCTTCAGGAACGGCTAGTGACACCCTTAGAATTCCGGTCAGGAAAAAAGCAATGAGCAGCGCGATGACCGATAGGCGATCGAGATCATACCGAAAGAAAAACGGCAAAAGAAATAATAAGATGCAAAGAGATATTACTACATATGCGATGGTGTAATTTTGAACGGCTCCGAGATATATGCCCGCTATGAAAGCACTAATTGAAGCTACGAACAAGCCTTCAATATGCCCTGAAGGAGAAAATTGGCATTGGTTCCGAGATCTGCCACATAATATCCGCCTTCCAGGAGACAGAAGAGTCGTTGATTGGCCGACATCAGCATGGAGCCGACCTTATGATAATCTTCTCCATACAACAAACCGCCCCAGTCCCGGACATATGTATCGAACCCTACTGAACAGCCCAGGATATCGAAGCTTGCGGCATCGGAAAGGGCCTCTTCAAGGTCCCTGAAAAACCCTTCGCGAGACCGTGCATCAATATTTCTGAACGCGATGCGGGAATCGGATTTCACTATGTCGTACGTGCCATTACCGTAATGGAGGTCAATGTCGACGATCAACGCGTTTTCGATCGTATCGTGTACGAGAAGGTTCTTGACGGCAATTGCCATATTGTTGAAAAAACAAAAGCCTCCGTTGAAATCATGTCCGGCATGGTGTCCCGGCGGTCTGACAAGGGCAAAAGAGGGCTCTCTTAAAGCGATCTCAGCGGCCATCATTGCTCCGCCGGCGGCGAGGATAGCCGTGTCAAAGATCTCTTTCGTACGTGCGACGGTTTTTATTATGTTTTCGCTATGGCATAAAGCAAGATCCGATAAGGTGCACGGCTCAGGCTCGATAAATTCAGCGATATCTCTGATCTTTGAGTGAATAAATTCTACCCTGTCGGGATTTTCGCAATCGACGGTAGGATAATCCGTAAGGAAGGCCGGGCTGTATATAGTCTTGATCTTTTCCATGCCCTTATAAATCATAAACGAGGCCGTGAAGTCAATGGGAAACCGTAAAGCGTGAGAGCGTAAGGCGTAAGGTGTGAAATACCTAAAGATTGCAACTTGTTATCATTTTAGAAGCCGTTTTGAAATGATCGACTATATTTTTTACGCCTTACGCCTTACGCCTTACGGTTTCCTATATTTTATGCTATAGTTTACCCACACATGAAACGAATTGTAATTGGAACTGCGGGGCATATCGATCACGGCAAGACCACCCTTATCAGGGCTCTGACCGGGATTGACTGTGATCGTCTCAAGGAAGAGAAGCAAAGAGGGATAACCACAGAATTAGGGTTTGCCCACTGGCACCTGGACGATGATCTCCTTGTGGGAATTGTCGATGTGCCGGGTCATGAGAAATTCGTTCGTCATATGGTGGCCGGAGCATGGGGTATCGATACTGTGCTTCTCGTGGTCGCTGCCGATGAGGGCGTGATGCCCCAGACGCGGGAGCATCTCGATATATGCGAGATGCTCGGCCTGACGAAGGGAATTATCGTGATCACAAAGAAAGATCTCGTCGATGACGATATGGTTGAGCTTGTCGAGGAGGATATCAGGGATTTCCTTAAAGGGCGGGCGCTCGAAGACGCTCCCGTTGTCGCCGTTTCCGCGACCACGGGTGAAAATCTTGATATCCTGAAATCATTATTGCGCGACATTTCGGACAAAATAGAAGAAAGATCTCGCGAAGGCGTATTCCGCCTGCCGGTTGACAGGGTTTTTACATTGAAAGGTCTCGGCACTATTGTAACGGGAACGTGCATATCCGGTTCGCTTAAGGTAGGTGAAGATGTTGAACTCTTTCCTTTCGCGAGAAGGGCCCGGGTACGTAGTGTCCAGGCGTACCATGACGATGTGAAGGAGGCGATGGCAGGCCAGAGAATTGCCCTTAACCTGCAGGGCCTGGACAGGCAGGACGTTGAACGCGGGAGCATGATAGCGAGACCTGACACACTTTTACTTGCATCGCGTATCGATGCTTCGCTTAAGCTCTTGAAACTTCCCATAAAACCGATACGGCATGACAGCATCCTTCGTTTTCATATAGCGACAACGCAGGAGGAAGCCCGGTTGGTGCTCCTCAATTCAGACCAGATCGAACCGGGTCAGGAACAATTCGTGCAATTTGTTTTCAAGAAACCTATCGTTGTCCTTCCGGGCGACCGGTTTATCCTGCGCGGTTCTTATGCGATCCAGACCGTGGGTGGCGGATCGGTCCTCGATATTATGCCCGCGCGGCATAAGAGAAAAAGTGATGCGCTTGCAGATATCTATAAGATCTTGAATACGGGCACCGATGTCGATAAAACGGCTTATCATATAAAGAAAGGCGCCTATCGGGGTGTTAAGCAGGAGACGCTTTCAATCATGATCGGGAAAGACCTTGCTTTTACCGAAAAGACAGGTCGCATCCTGCAAAAAGATTCCAGCGTGAAGCTTATCGGCAGAGCATATATCCACAGCAATTTTTGGAATGACTACAAGGAAAAGGCCCTGGCTTTTGTTAATGAATATCATAAGGCAAATCCCTTAAAGGTCGGTATATCGAAAGAGGAATTGCGGATGCGTCTTCCGGCGACGGATGTCCAGATATTTCAGGCGGTTCTTGACGAATGCGCAACCGACGGGCGTATCGTTCTTGAGAAAGATCGTGTCACCTCAAGGGCACATGCCAGCGCAAATCAGAATAACGAATTTGAAAAACGGATCGTCGATGCACTCCTTTCGTCCGCATTCACGCCGCCGGGGCTGAAGGACCTTTCCGCCAGTGTTGGCATCAGTGAAAAAAATGCCCGGGAACTTCTCGATCGGCTGGCATTCCGCGGCGGCATTGTCAAGGTTGCGCAGGATCTGTACTTTCATCCCGACATGATCGCAGAGGTCAAGCGCAGAGCGATAGATTTTCTTAAGCAGCATCAGGAGATGGGCCCCTCCGATTTCAAAACGGAACTCAATCTATCACGAAAATATCTCATTCCCCTTTTGGAATATCTGGACCAGATCAAGCTGACGATACGTAAGGGCGACAAGCGCGTTCTGCGCGGATGACAAAGAAAAAGTTCCCGGTTCCGGGTTTAAGAACACGAGGGTATTCGCAAAGGGTCTTCCGATCGAAGAGGAACAGACTGTCCTGCGAGATCGGAACCTTTACAACATGGAATATAGAACCTATCTGTTCGTCGGGTTTGAGACGATTGAGGCTATCCAGCCGGTCCGGTTGCCATAAAGAATGACCTTGTACCATTTCATGCCGTCACTGTCATTTTTTTCGTCAATAATAGGAAGCATTTCGCCGCGAACGATTGTCAGGATTCGCGATGATTCGATATCGGGTGCACTGCGGACGTTGGCGGCATCTACCGTGACGACAGCATTTCGGGTTGATTCCTGTTTCTTCTTCAGGTCTTCCCTGAATGCAGCTATCACGTCCTTCTGCGGACCGGTATCGACCGGAGCCTGTGCCGCCGTCTGCGGCTGATCGTTGGCCTCCTCGGTTCCTTGTGCCGGGGGATTTTCGGCGGCAGGTTTTATAGGGGCCTCGGGTTTAACTACTTCCTTTATTATAAAGGTGCTTGGGGGATCTTTTGGGGATGATACCATCCGATAGCCTATTGCGCCGATGAAAATAAAGGTAATTACAAGAAGAATTACTAACACAGGTTTGAGGAACTGCATTGCATCGAAAAAATTCCTCCCGGGGTTGCGGGACGCATATTCGATCTGGGTAAAGCCATTCCGCACAGTCGAAGATGTTTCGGGTGCCCTCGAAGAAGACTCTGCGGACTCCGCTTTCTTCTCCGATATGACGTATGGCATGCTCTCGCCCCTGCCGGTCATGGAGCTAATGGCCTTGGAAACCTCTTTAAAACCTATCTTTCGCGTTTTATCATTGTAACCGTTCAAAAGCGCCAGATCGGAAACCGCTATGATGGTCCGGGGAAGGCCTTTTGAATATTTGTGGATTATCTCTATCGCCTCATCCGAAAATATCTCGCGGGCCACATCGAGTCCGGCCTTGTTAAGACGGTACCGGATCAGCTCGCGTGTTTCTTCAAAACGCAAAGGCGTAAAATAGTAACGCACGGGCAATCTCTGCCAGAACTCGGGCATCTCCTGGAGGGCTTCCCAGAGCGCTTTTTGACCGGACAGGATGAATGTGTGCAGATACTCGCCATTGTGGGTCAGGTTGATCAGAGCTCGTAATTCCTGGAGCACGCTGCGGGTTTCGCAGAGCATCTGTCCTTCATCTATGACGATAATATTCCTGCCGCCTTCCATTTTACCGGCGATGAGCGCACTCTTAAGTGTTGACAGGTTTTCCAGCTTATTATCAGACGGGTTTAAACCGCTTATCATACCGGTTATCTGTCCGAGCATTTGATCTGAAGTGATAGTGGGATGGTCGATATACGCATACCGGAAATTGGTCCCATATTCCCCGGTCATGTCTTCGATGAGTTTCAGGAGCATTGTTGTCTTGCCAAGGCCTGCGTCCTCGGATGCGATGAGAACGCCGCCCTTGTTTGTGGTAATTGCATATTTCAGTCTCTCATAACATTCAAAATACTGGCCCGTAACGCACATCATGCGGCCGTCAGGGGCAAGCAAGAATGGATGATGATGAAGGCCCCAGTATCGAAGATAATCTTCGTTTATGGTTTGCATATTTTGCATGGTACGTAACCTATCTTTATCGCATCGCTTCTATTATGAAAGATAATTTTGCCCTTTTCCGGAATTTTCCCAGCTGCCGTGCATGATGGTCTGTGAAATCCGGAAGTTCGCTTGTTGCCGACATAATATTTTTCCGTATCCTTCTTTTTCTCGGCCCATATCCCCTTGTCGTCGGCCTTAGCCTTCCGCTCGGCGTCAAGGAGGGTGTCCTTGTACTTGAGGTTGGGCGGAGCGACCTCGGCCCTTGCGTAACCGTTCCGTATCAGTTCGGCATTGACAAAGGTTTTTTTGACAAATACATAGGCGAGCATATTCCCCGCTTCGTCCTTTCTTTTGGCATCAAATTCAAGTCTGATCTTTTTCATGAAGACGAGTTTTTTATTGTAATTTACGGCCTGTCTCGCATAAAATTCCGGGCCCTCTTTTTTATTCATGTCAGGTGTGGAAACACCTATGTATTTGATGATCTCCCCCGATTCAAGCTGGATCGTCTCTCCGTCAATGATCTTTCTCACGACATAATCTTTGGCAAAGGCGTTAACGACAGGAAAAAGAAACAAGATGAAGAGGGCCGAGGCGATGGTTCTCCTGAGCATATCGAAGATGATTGTACACTATTTTACCTGTGCAGGAAACAAAATATAGCATAATTAAAAATAATCTTTCCGCATATATGCAACCGCAGGTAATAGACAATGAGTAATGAGTGACGAGTAAGAGGCTGTGCTATTTGGCCTTTCCTATGACCCCGTACCAATAACCCATAACCTGAACCAAAAAACAGGGGCTGGAAAAACCAGCCCCTGTTTGTTTCGGTTTCTTCTTACTTCTTTACCGGTTCGAAAGCAAAGAATACTCTATCGAACATAATTGTTCCCTGTTTGCCTTTATCGATAGGAAGGGCAGGGACAGGAAAAACTGCGAGCTGTACCTCGTCGCCTCTCTGAAGCTGTCCGGCGGCGCAATTGATGATCCTTGTCAAAACCCTGCGTCCCGGGTCCACACCGAGGTCGATAACTGCATGAATAAGAGGTGAAGTAAATCCCAGGGGTACACCTTTGACTTCTTCAGAGAAAATGATAACTTTTCCCTTTGTCGGAAGATCGGTGTATTCGAGATCTTCTGAATAGCATTCCGGGCATATTACCCGGGGCGGGTATGCAACGTGACCACAGCCTTTGCATTTAGTGGTCGTGAGCCTGCCGGCTTTCAGGTTTTCATAAAACTGCCATGATCTATTGAATTCTTTCGCCTCGAGAGGCCACATATCCATCGTTGATGGGTAAAGGTCTTCAAGTATCGGGATTCCCAAAACGGCCATATTTCTCCTCCTTATTTTACTGGGCTCAAACCATAGACTAAGATGGTATGTTCCGCGTTGGCTCCGCTAAGGTTGTGCGTGAGCCCGATGTCCGCACCTTTTACCTGGTTGCGTGCTCTTCCCTGGAGCTGCTTCATGATCTCAGTACCCTGCCTGACACCTGTTGCGCCAAAGGGATGGCCAACTGCCAGCAATCCACCGTCTGTGTTTACGGGGACCTTGCCGCCGATCTCTATCTGTTTGGAGCGGCAG
>Ga0316605_10002473_pt1 | contig 10492 bp, 14 predicted proteins | sample OWC_soil_day20_n_FD_207666 | JGI IMG/M metagenome (GOLD analysis project Ga0316605, IMG submission 207666) | Wetland soil microbial communities from Old Woman Creek delta, Ohio, United States - OWC_soil_day20_noCT | ecosystem: Environmental > Terrestrial > Soil > Wetlands | place: USA: Ohio... | reverse complement strand
TTCTTTAATCTGTTCTATAGTGCGTGATTCCGCAATGCCAGCGTCTGTTCCAATACGTGTCCAAAAGGCGCCGATCAGGATGTCGTAATCTTTTGCAATTTGTAATTTTACTTCTGCCTTGGGGTGCTCCCTCTTTTCTTGAACCAATAGCGAGTCCAACATAACTGGAAGTAATAGCGCGTTCACCTTGGGAAAATATGTTCTGTTCCATGACGAAATTATCTCTTGAATTATTTTCCGTTCTGCCATTACGTCATCAGGCGAAGCGATTAAAATACGATAAACGGTTGCTTGAAAAGTCATGGTGTCCTCCCGCGCATCTCTCTGAGCGCCCCCTGTAATCGAATCGGCTGATTACATTGGCCTATGTTCGCTTAACGCTATATCGGCAAGGAATAAGAGAAACTTTATGACTCTTCGTAAGCGGATCCCCCCCCGTAGATGACGTTCGATGCCGGAGACAGAGGGTGCCGATGACGGTACCCCCCTGTCGGGAGAGTCCGTTATCGCATGAATGTCTCGGGGGGGAAAATGGTCGGGACGACTGGATTCGAACCAGCGACCCTCTGCTCCCAAAGCAGATGCGCTACCAGGCTGCGCCACGTCCCGACGCTATTTAGGCCTTTGAAGTATATACAGAATCGCCCCGCCAGTAAATCAGCCTGACGAGGCGTTTCGGGAAAAGTTGCCGGATTGTTGCCAACTATCCTGCAGCGACCACTTCTTTCGACGGTGCCCTCCACTCCGGTAGCGCGTTGACTGCCTCGTGTTCCCGACCTTCGATGAGGTGCGCGTATCGCTCCGTCATGTAGGTCGTTGCGTGTCCGACGATCCTCGCGACGACGAGGATCGGGACGCCCCGGTCGAGCGCGTGGGTGATGAAGGTATGGCGGAGATCGTGAAACGTGAAGCTCGCCGGTATCCCCGCTCTCTCCTTCGCCCGGTCGAATGACTTCTCGATCCGCTTGTACGCCTCCCCTTTTTGGTTTGCGAAAACATACTTCGAGCCGAGTCGCCTCGGAACTTTTGCGAGAGCATCCGCGAGGCGTGCCGACATGGCTACGTTCAAGGAAGTCCCCGGTTTCGTGTCTTCGAGGTGGATGTAACGCTTCGCGAAGTCCACGTCGGCCCACCTGAGTCCAAGCACATTGCCGAGGCGCATCCCGGTCTCAAGGGCGACCAGGATGATCGTGGCAAGGTGGATATTCCTCTTACATCGGCGTTTGCTCCTCCCCTCCGCTTCAGCGGCGTCGAGCAATGCCCCGGCCTGCTCGACAGTAAGGTAGGAAATCTTTCCCTTCGGTTCCTCGAAGAGAAGGCTGGCGTCCACCGGGTTGTCGCGAAGGAGCTTCCAGTCGATTGCCTTATTGAGCAGGCGGCGAAGGCACTCCAGCTCCCGGTTGACGGTGGAGAGCGCCCTCCTCCTGGTCGGATCATCCGTCCCCCCCCGCCGGGACGGTGCGGCGATCCGCGCACGGCGGAAGCCCTCGACCTCCTCCAAAGTGATCGTCGAAATAACTCGATCTTTCGTAAAGTAGTTCTGGATGGCAGCGAGGTGTCCACACTCCGTCCTGTAGCTGTCCTTTACCTTGAAATCTTCCTTATACTGGGTGATCAGGTCCCCTAACGTCGTGTTCCCGATCGACCTCCGGTCGAAGTACATCCCTTCCCGAAGTTCCACTTGGATCTGTGCCGCGATCTGCTCCGCTTGCTTCCTCGTGTCCGCAACTCGACGCCGGATATCCTTACCGGTGTTGTCGGTGTAGCGAACACCGTAGGCCCTCTTCTTCGTGATCGGATTCACCACGCAATAAATCTTCATCGTCGGCCTCCTACTCGTTCGCGGCTGGGCGGCGATGGGCCTCGATGAACCGCTCGATGACCGCCGGATCGAATCGAACGGCCTTCGCGAACTTAACACTTTCAATTTGCCCCGTCCGGGCCAACTGGTAAAGGTGCGGCAGGGAGATCCCGAGTCGCTCCGCAACCACCGTCGGTTTCAGTAATCCATCCCGAATCGTGCCTTCCTCTCTCATTCTTGTTGTCCCCCCTGAATTATGATATTATCGATATCAACAATATCAAATGAGACAATATGAGTCAATACGTACAGGGAGGGTGGTATATTCCGGGATATGAAGAAAACCGCCCCCAAAACCTTCATCGGAGTTCGCTTGGAGGAGGATCTCCTCGGGAAAGTCGAGGAACTGGCCGCCGCCGAGGAGTGGTCGGTGAGCCACATGTCCCGGCGACTGATCCGACTTGCCGTCAATGTCCTTGAATCGGCCTCCGACGAGGATCGCCCGAAGATTCTGCGAATGGCTCAGGGTCAGGAGGGCATGAGCGAATTGTTGGCGAGTCTGAGCGCCACGACTGGCGGGAAGAAAAGCAGGGTTAAGTCCTCCAAGTAGGCTCCCACCAGGCTCGCGAGGATTCGTTGTAGCCGACGATCTCCCGGATCCCGAGGGGATTAATTAGGTCGGTCCGACAAGGCGGTCCTTGAACTGCCTTCCCCCGGTAACTCGCAGGTGCCACCGGCAGGAGGTGGTCTCGTGGGTAGACATTCCCTTTCCTCCCTTCCCGATAATTGGAGGAATAAATTCAAGTATCTAATCCGCTATCCCGCGCCGGGCAAGGAGCAGGACTGGTTGAAACAGTTCCTTGCCAACCCGGATGCAGAGAGGGCATTCAAAATACTGGGTTGGGTAAACCTGGATGCCACGTTTATTTACCGCGTTTGCAAGGCCGCATACTTTCAATCTATTAAGGCTGACAACATTCTCCATGATGCCGATCGGATGAAGGAGGCCCAGAAAAAAGCCCGAGATCTCGAGCGATATATCGTTGCAGTGGAGAGGCACTCAAGCGAAGCAGGTGAATTTTTTGGAACCCTCTACGACGTCATCATCTCAGATATTGCCGCCCGAGGCATACGATTCAAGGTTGGAAAGAAGATCCTACTGCCGGAAGTAATACCGACCCTCCTTCGTTCAATCAAAGAAAATTTGCCAAGACATATCCGAAAGTCACGACGTGGAGCAGAGTCTGACCGCCAAGTAGAACAACTCCTTGTCCTCGTTCCTTTTTTCCGGCAGCAGTATGGTCAACCCTACTTTGATGCCGTCGCCCTCCTTCACAACGCCACGTTCCTTAAGAAGCGAAAAAAGACCTCCCGCCAGATCAAGGAGCAGTACGAGAGGTTGGGACATCGCTGGAAACGGGGGTCTATTTCAATAAAATAACTGATAAATAGACTCCCGTAACTATTTGTATTTGCTGCCTTTTTTCTTGTATCCCCTCCACACAATAGGCCAGGATGATGTATGGGAATCATCGCTGGATCATTTTGTATGGAGGCGAAAAGTGCGGATACAGCAAACCGGAAATCCATACGCCGTATCTGGGTCAACCGCCATCAGGTTTACTGACAAGGTAGTTGCCAGTTGAACAACGGTCCCCTCCTGAACGCCGAAAAGACCGCTGAAGCCCTCGGCGTTTCTGTCGAGATGGTTTACAAGATCATCCGCCAGGGTCTCCTCCCCGTTGTACGGATCGGCACTTCCATCCGGGTTCTCCCTGACGACCTTGACCAGTTCATCGCGGCGTCAAGATCCACCACCCCGGGACCCCCGAGGAAATGTCACCCTCACCAATCCGCGGCGGGACAGAAGCATAGGATGCGCGCGGGGCAAAACTCGCAATCTACGGCTCAAAAATCGAGGGTCATGCCTGACGCGAGGCTGGGGGGCAGCCGGTGAACTCCGACGCGCGGAAAGCCGAGTGGCTTCAGATGCGCCGGAGTACGTGGAGTGGGTTCACCGGCTTGACGAACAAGATGATCGACAGCGAAGCCTTCCAAGCCCTTCGGTCCGTGCACTCCGTAAAGGCGCTAATCTACTTTTGGCAGTTGGCCGAATACCCGCGAGGGAAACGTAAGCCGGGGCAGGAGTCCCCGGTCGGCAACCTGAGCAAGATCTTGAATCAAGCGAAGATATCCTTTGAGTATCGAATCGCCGGATACCGGGGGTTGCGGCTAGACCAGTTTTCAAGGGCGTTGAAGGAACTGTTCCGGTACGGCTTCATCGACTTCTCCCGACATGGCCGTGGGGTGATGGGTGAATACTCAAAGTTCTCCCTGAGTGACCGCTGGAAGAAGTACGGCACACCAGCATGGGAGGAGATCCCATTCCCCACAAGCGACCGTGCCGGTTTCACCTCCGACGAATTCAAGAAGAAGCGGCGGGAGCGAAGGGGCAGAGAAAAAAATAGCTACGGCAAGGCGGAGTTACTAACTACGAAAAGCCGTAGCTACTTCCCCTTGGAATCTCCCCCATTACTACGGAAGCGCGTAGTTAATAACGACCGTCTTCGCCCTTCAGTAGCTACGGATTCACGTAGCCTTCTAAGATCTTTCCATGCCTACAAGGACTCCGAAGGGACTGAGAAGAAGGTTTTCGACCCCGAATTGAAGGCTCATCGCACCGTGGCCGCAATTCGGCGCGATGCAATCCCGATATGGCCCGACCAATGGCACGTGCTGGACCTCTCCAATAAACTCCTACTGGACTCCACGAAAGAATTCGGAGACGGCGATCATCCACATCGAGATGAACTTACGAAGGCTCTCCGTCTGGTTGGTGCTCTCAACAGGTTGACGGGATGTGAGGCAACCCAATAATCGACGACAGGAGGGTATCAAGATGGGCGTAGACCTGCACAACAGGACTGGGAAAACCTTCATGGCGAACTGGTGGGGGTGGAGACGTCTGCTTGATAACGCCTTCGAGTACGGATGGGATCCAGGGAGGTTGGCGTCCGAGCACCACTATTATCACAACGACGGTCAAGTTGTTTCGGCAGAAGATTCCACCTCAATTGCAGATGCATTGGAATCCTACGTCAAGTCGATGAAAGCAAGGGGAACTGAGGATCCTGAATGGATCGCATACACCGAGGAGTTCATCGAGTTCTGCCGCCATGGTTCTTTCAAGATATGGTAATCCGCCACCGCCCTTCGCCGGGAGATGTCCTGTTCCTATGCATGGGCATGGGAAAGCTAGGAGGACAGACAGTGGCCCAATATGGCTCATCTGAAATGAAATGTCACTGTAACACGACGAATATGCACCGTAGGAGGTGCGAAACATGAAATCTCCTGAGGAGATGGCCGCGCCCCCTACCCCCCGGCCACGGGTGGTCCGGCTGGAGACGGCCCGGGATTGCAGGAAGTTTCTGGCTCGCCTCGTCAACAGGGCGTACAGGGATGAGATCGACGCAGGAAAGGCCGGGAGGCTCGGCTATCTCGTTGGAATCATCCTGAAGTCCATAGAGATCCACGACCTCGAAAAGCGGATAGAAGGACTGGAAGCTCAAACGAGGGTCAGATGATGAACAACCTTGAAAAGCGATTGCGCATACTCGAAGTGGCCGTCAGCCCTCCAACGTTCTTCTTTTGGGACCGGACCACGAATACGCCAGAGGAGGCCTATGAGAAAGAATACGGTAAGCCGCTACCGGAAAACGCGATCGTGATCCGTTGGGCTGACAGCGGCGACCTGCTCGAATGATCCGCCTATAAGAAGGTCAGCTCCTGCCGCCGATAGGAGAAGGCAATCGGGGTGCTGGCGAATAGCTCCGCTCCCAAGATTCCCATCACACCCAGTCCCTTCAGGACGGATTCCTCGATAACCTGCGGCAGCACGCCGAAGGACAGCTTCAGATTCTTTCCCCCGAGGCTCACCTTGATTCGCCGGAGGTCCGTCTCAAATTTTACCCCCTCGAATTTTCCCATGCTCGGGATGAAGTCGGATCCTTTCCCAACGGTAGGGTACGCACTCGCGATGCCAGACTGGAGGAATGAAAGTTTCATCCCCGTTGAGATTAAGAACGGGAAATCCCCCGTTGGCAGATGGGCCGAGAGAATCGGCAATCCGTTGTTGACCCGGAGCGGTACTGCGATCCCGCCGATGTCCCCAAAGTTATCGGAGAATGTGATCTCCAGTTCAGGCAAGTCGATCCGGAAGTCTATCTGGCTAAGGACATCAGCCCCGAGAACCACAGAAAACGTGGTCTCGATGAGTTTGCTCAATTCTTCCGTCGTTGGGCTTGCCTCCTTTGAGATCGTGAACTCCCTACCGCAGAGTGTGATTGAGCCGCACTTCCCGAAGCTGATGGGGAAGCCGGTATCCAGTAGAGCGCGTTGATCCCCGATCACGGCAAGAAAGTGTCCGTTGATCAGGGTGCACTCGTATCGTTCGGAAAGGGAGGACGTGATTCCTGCTTCTCGGCTGGGGACCCCCACGGGAGTTTCCCTTCGCGTGATCTTTTCAAGGGCAGCGAGGAACTCGCCTTTCACATCGCGTGGATCTTTCATGAGGCGTCGGAATGCGTCGGTCCGCAGGTTCAGCTCCACCCCTTCCATCAGGTCGAAGCGATGCCACGTGTCGGCATCTGGAGACAGAAATTCGGAAGGGAGTGACCCGCTGGTGGGTGGTGCGTTATTGCGGGCGAACGACTCGAATTTTGGGCTGCGAACAGGAAATCCGCGGCGAAGCCGCGCGTCCGTCTCCTCTACGTTGAGAGCGGGAATCTTCGGTTCGGGCGTCAAGGCGAAGTGGCGGATATCCTCGGGGGACATACTCTCCAGACTGTTCTTGATGTCGTCGATCCGCCAGTAGGTCTTCCGCAGTTTGTTGATCGCCAAAATGCGTATCAAGTGATCCTCCCCGTACCTGGCGCCGCCCCGATTGCCGCTGGGTCCCGGGATCAGACCCTTTTCGACGAAGAATCGGATTTTACGTCTTGTCACATCAGCGAATCCGCGCTCACGCAACTTCTCCAGAAGCTCGATCATCGCGTAACCATATGAAATCATATCGGTTCCCTCCTAAGAAACATTGCGACAATATTATGTCATATTATGTATTGACAAAGCTATGTCGTATTGGTAGGCTCATTGTAACATAAGTTGTTACAAGGGGGAAGGAGGTCACCATGACCGACAGAGCGAAGCAAGCGGTTGAGCGGTACCGGGAGAATCCGGAAGGGTACGTCCTCCCAGATGGAGAGTACGTGACCGTGGACGAACTGGAGGCGAGGCTGAAGGCTGCGGTGAAGTCCAGCCAGAGTCCGGAGGAGTTGGAGGAGGCCCAATTCAAGCTTGCCAGTTTTTATCTTGAGGAGGCAAGGCCGCTTCAAGCGTATCCGATCCTCGTGGCGATTCATGGATCGACGAGCAACGAGGAAAGGAAAAATCGGTGCACGAGATGGCTTGGGGTGATTCTGGGAGGACGGAAGCGGCCCCCCACGGAGCGAGCAAAGGAGAATTATGCGGCGATGTTGATCCAGTTAGGAATAGCCTTCGCGTATGGAGGCCCCATCACGGCCTGGAACTACTTCACGAAGGCCGTCGCGTTAACGGAGAGGCCTGAAACGAAAGCGCTGTGCTATCTGAAGATGGGGGCGCTGTGCGAACAGAGCCGCGAATATCAGGCAGCTGCTGACAACTACTCGAAGGCTTTTACGCTGCCGCAGGAGGAGAACGAGTTGTGGTATTTCCTCAACAACAACTTGGGATACTCCCTCAATCAGGCCGGGAGGCATACAGAGGCCGAGCAATACTGCCGGAAGGCGATATCGGTCAACCCGTTGCTGTATAACGCGCACAAAAATCTCGGGCTGTCCCTCCGGGGACAGGGAAAGTACCGGGAAGCCGTCGCGAGCCTCCTCGAAGCCGGGAAGCTTGCACCGGGTGAACAGAGGGCGATGGGCCATCTCGAAGAAATGTTCGAGTGCCGCCCGGAGTTATACAAGCAGATCTTCGGTATCAAAAAGGGTGGTCTTGAAGCGTTGCGGAAGGCGATCTTTGACAACAGTCAGGAAAGTGTCCATTAACGAGATGGGTCGGGGGACGGTCGTAGGCACGCAGACGGTTGGATCGCATCCTCCGTCTGGATGCCGCCGTTGGTCCCCCGACCCTGCAGTACTCCCCCGGCGAGATTGGCGGGAGGAAAACGGAGGGGAGCGAATGATACACGAACGAGAGAGCCTGCTTACACAGAACGACATCCCGTCCTGCAGGAACGGCTGGGCGTGGATGCAGCTGGTGGAGTACTCGCCGTACCGGGTTGAGCAGACCATCTTCCCGACGGAGAATTCTGGACACAAGCTCGTTGGACCCACGCCCTGCACCGACGGGGAGACCCTCTGGGTTCCCGTGGGGTCCTTCGACTCACAGGCGTCGTTCTTGTTTCACGAAATGGCACACGCCTATCTGCACTACCCGAATGGCAAGGACCCGAATCTGCTCGACCCGATGCCACGCAGCGAGTCGATCTGGGAGTTCGAGGCGTGCCTCACCGCAACGAAGGTCATCCGGGAACTCGGGCTGATGGACGTCTACAACTCCTCGTACATGAGGGGCTGGCAGGGAGAGTACGGCGATATCCGCGTCGAGAAGGTCGCAGCAGCGGGAAATTACATCCTGGCCCTGTACCTGCGGAAGTGGAAGGACGAGTTCGAGACGGACAGGGCGTAAACAATACACACGAAAGGAGGAAGACGGAGATGGACTTTTTTATAATCGATGGCAGCGGCCTAAAATATATGCAGGACGAATGCCTGCCTCACGGGCATTCAGGCAAGTACATCCAGATGCAGAATCTTGCCCTTCAGAAAGAATACGTTGTTTTTGCTTCATATGAGACGTTTGGACATCATTCACAGATCCTGAAGTCCTTTTGCGATTTCAAGTGGATAAAGACGTACCACGGGAAAAAGAAAAAGTCTTGTGGCTGGCTCCCGAATAGCAAGAAGTGGAAGGTTGGTGGGGGGCATTGGAAGTGCGATCAGGCCAATGGAATTCTGAAGATTGAAAACGGTTCTATGGCCTATGGCCCATCCGTTCTCGATGAAAATTTCAAGGCATCCATTAAATCGTTGCCTTGGATGGAGGGATGCGAGGTTCAATTTGTGTGAGATGGGAGGAATGACCTTGAGGAAAGCCGCCTTCTGAATCTCCCCGGGTCAGGGCTTCGGGCCTCCGGGGAATCAGTCGGCGGGGAAGGTGGCAACGGTCGCCGACCCCGTGGACCCTCCATAAGTCCACATCGGGAAGGCTCCCGGGGGTGGGATCGTTTAAGAGGAGCGGGTGGACTTGCACTACCATCCCCAGCCTAAACTCGACCCCGCCCTGTCACCGTCATCAGATGCCCCCTCGGGTCCGGGCGGAAAGGAACACGATCCGGGCTTAATCCCCCGGACGCAAGACCCAACGCATATGCCCGGGGGGGCGCGACCATCACACACGAAGAAGGAAGAAGGATGAGATCCTACCGAGCAGTTGCGGAATGGCAGAAGGACGGCAACAAGTAACAGATACCCGCTGTCTGATCTCCCCGGGGCAGGGCTTCGGGCCTCCGGGGAATCAGTCGGCGGGCGGATGGCGGCAGGTGACTGGCTTGGCGGGCTGCAGACGGAGAGAGCGTAAGCCAACCACACGTCGGAAGAAGTTCTGCGGCATAGGCCGCAGAGGCGAGGTGGACATCCCGCTGGGGACCTACCTGCCGCCGTCTCCATCACACACGAAGAAGGGAGAGAGATTGCGATCCTACCGAGCAGTCGCAGAGTGGCAGAAGGGCGGCGAGAAGCGCTGGTTCTCCATCCGGTTCACCGTCCGGGCGTCGAACGTCACGGCAGCCATCGATCTTTCCCATAAATGATCGTTTACGGGAAGGTACGTCTACCCAGATGCATAAGGGATAAAGGAAATGGGACAGATCATCGCACTACCCCAGCCACCGAAAATGGGAAAGTTGCCTCCGCGGAGGGTCCCGAACAGCGAGCGTCGCTCCCGGGAGTACCTCTCTCCTGCTGAGGTGGATTCCATGATCGCCGCGGCGAAGAACACTGGCAGACATGGTCACCGGGACGCCACACTCATCCTTCTCGCCTACCGACACGCGGCACGTATCTCCGAGGTGATCTCCTGGCGTCGGGATCAGGTGGATCTTGGGCAGGGGTTGCTGCACGTCAACCGGCTCAAGAACGGCACCCCTTCCGTCCACCCCTTGCGGGGGCCGGAGATCCGGGCGCTCCGGCGCCTGTTCAGGGAGTATCCGAACTCTCCTTACGTCTTCGCGACGGAGCGTGGAGGACCAATGACAGCTGCCACGGGGAGGAAGATCGTTTCTCGGGCTGGAGAATTGGCCGGTATGGGCTTTCCTGTCCATCCGCACATGCTACGGCACGCCACGGGCTACTACCTCGCCTCCAAAGGGCAGGACACCCGGGCGATCCAGACGTACATGGGGCATAAAAACATCCAACACACGGTGCGCTATACCGAGTTGTCGCCGGAGAGATTCAAGAACTTCTGGAAGGATTGATCTGCACTCACTCGTATCGATGATCACTTAATCCGAAGTCAAGCGCTCTATCCAGCTGAGCTAAGGGCGCGTCCGTGAGGAAAGTTATCGTACTATAAAGGAAATCC
>Ga0316605_10002470_pt1 | contig 10515 bp, 11 predicted proteins | sample OWC_soil_day20_n_FD_207666 | JGI IMG/M metagenome (GOLD analysis project Ga0316605, IMG submission 207666) | Wetland soil microbial communities from Old Woman Creek delta, Ohio, United States - OWC_soil_day20_noCT | ecosystem: Environmental > Terrestrial > Soil > Wetlands | place: USA: Ohio... | reverse complement strand
ACGAGCGTCCGATCGTGTTCGCGCTGTCGAACCCGACCTCGAAGTCGGAGTGCACGGCCGAACAGGCGTATGCGTGGTCGGGCGGCAAGGCGCTGTTCGCGTCGGGGAGCCCGTTCGACGCGGTGGACTTCGCGGGCCAGCACTACGTGCCGCGCCAGGGTAATAACTCCTACATCTTCCCGGGCGTGGGCCTCGGCGTGGTCTCCGTCGGAGCGACGCGCGTCACGGACGAGATGTTCATGGCGGCGGCGCGCTCGCTCGCCCTGCACACCAGCGAGGCCGACCTCGCACAGGGCAGCCTCTACCCGCCGCTCAACCGCGTGCGCGGCGTCTCGGCACATATCGCGGCGGCGGTCGCCGAAGTGGCTTACCGCGACGACCTCGCGACCGTGGACCGCCCGGACGACCTCGTCGAGTTCATGAGTTCCCAGATGTACGACCCGCGCTACGTGAGCTACGTGTGAGCTGAGCCTGCGGTCATTGCGGACTGCGCCGCCGGCGAGACCGGGCCGAAGATCGGGCCATGCGCCCGATCTTCCAGCCGCGGCTCGTCAATGGCCCGTTCGGCGATCCGGCGCTGTTCGTGGACATCCTGTTCGAGCGCCGGGCCCTGATCTTCGACCTCGGTGACGTCGCGGCGTTGCCACCGCGCAAGCTGCTGCGCACGACCCACGTGTTCGTGTCGCACACCCACATGGACCACTTCGTCGGGTTCGACCGGCTGCTGAGGATCTGCCTCGGCCGCGGGCGGCCGCTCTCGCTCTACGGGCCCGAGCGATTCATCGAACAGGTGGAACACAAGCTGTCGGCGTTCACCTGGAACCTGGTCGAGAACTACGCCGTGGACATCGAACTTGCGGCACACGAGGTCACTGCGGACGGCTGGCTGCGGCGCGCCAGCTTCAATTCACGCGAGCGCTTCGCGCGGCAGGACCACGCGCCGGTGCCGATGGACGACGGGCGGCTCGTGGCGGAGCCGGCGTTCGACGTTCGCTGCACAGTGCTCGACCACAAGACGCCCTGTCTCGCATTCGCCGTCCAGGAGGCGATGCACGTCAACGTGTGGCGCAACCGGTTGGCCGAGCTCGAGGTCGAACCGGGGCCCTGGTTGCGCGATGCCAAGCAGGCGGTCGTGGCCGGCGCACCGGACGAGACGATCGTCGTGGCACGCGCGATCGGCGGCACCGGGGAACGGCCGATCCCGCTCGGCACGCTGCGCAGTCGCGCGCTGCAGGTCGTGCCCGGCCAGAAGCTCGCTTACGTAACCGACGTGGCCTACCACGCCGGGAATACGCAACGCATCGTGGCGCTGGCGGAGAAGACCGACGTGCTTTTCATCGAGTGCACGTTCCTCGACGCCGATGCCGACGACGCCAGACGCAAGTACCACCTCACCGCGCGCCAGGCGGGCGCCATTGCCCACGAGGCCGGCGTGGGCGTGCTGGTGCCGTTCCACTTCTCTCCGCGCTACGCGGGTCGGGAAGCCGAGCTGCGCGCCGAGGCGCAAGCGGCCTTCGGAGGAATCGTCGCATGAGTACAGAAGCGCGCGAAGTCTCCATCGTCACGGAGGACGCGACCCTGGCCGGCGAAGCGTGGCTGCCACCCGGGGCACCGGGCATCGTGCTGTTCGCCCACGGCAGCGGCAGCAGCCGCCTCAGTCCGCGCAACCGGTACGTCGCCGGGGAGATCGTCAGCGGCGGGATCGGCACGCTGCTGTTCGACCTGCTGACCGCTGACGAGGAGCGCCACGACCGGCTCGACGCGAGCCTGCGGTTCGACATCGAGCTGCTCCGCCGGCGCCTCGCGGGCGCCACGCGCTGGCTCGACGGCCAGGACTGGGCGCGGTCGCTGACGCGCGGCTACTTCGGCGCCAGTACGGGTGCCGCCGCGGCACTGGCGGCCAGCACCGAATGCGACGTCGCCGCGATCGTCTCGCGCGGAGGCCGCCCCGACCTGGCCGGCGACTCGCTGCAGAGGGTGACCGCCCCCACCCTGCTCATCGTGGGTTCGCAGGACCCGATCGTGATCGACCTGAACCAGGCGGCGCTCGCGAGGCTGACCTGCGAGGCCCGGCTCGAGATCGTCCCGGGCGCCACGCACCTGTTCGAGGAGCCCGGTACGCTGCGGCAGGTCGCGAGTCTCGCGACGGAGTGGTTCCTGCGCTGGCTGTGACCGAAGCGGGCTGGCCCCACGCCGCCACGCCAGGACCCGGCGACATCCCGTTTTCTTCATTCGCGGCAAAATGGGTATCGTCCTGTTCCGCGCACCCGTCAGTCCCCGGAGGTTCGATGCGCCTGTCCTGCCGCCGCTCGCTGCTCCTGCTGTCGGCGGTCGCCGTGCTTGCGATCGCGTGGTTGCTCATCGCCGACCGCCCATCCTTCGAGCCCGGCCTGCGTGCGGACATCGACCCCGCGCCGTTCCACGACGCCCGCCGCGATGCCGTCCGCGCAGAGCAAGTCATCCGGCGCACCGACACCGGCTCCGCCGCTGCAGACCGCCTGCCGAACGTCGTCGTGATCCTCGCGGACGACCTCGGCTACGGCGATCTCGGCAGTTACGGCGCGCGGGCCATCCGAACCCCGAACCTCGACCGGCTCGCCGCCGAGGGGGTGCGCTTCACCGACTTCTATTCGAGCGCGTCGGTGTGCTCGCCGTCGCGCGCCGGACTGCTCACCGGCCGCTACCCGGTACGCACCGGCATCTCGTACGTGATCTTCGCGAGCGAGATCTCGCCGGGCCACCGCTTCGATCTCGCGCTCGCGCGGCTCGGGTCGCGACTCGGCATGTCGCGCTTCCACGACTCGTACGTGAGCGGGCTGCCCGACTCCGAGATCACTCTGGCCGAGGCCCTCAGGCTGGCCGGCTACGCCACCGGGCACGTCGGCAAGTGGCACCTCGGCGACTTCTCGCACGATGAGCGCTTCCTGCCGAACCGCCACGGCTTCGATTTCTTCGAGGGCATCCCGCATTCGAACGACGAATTCCCGGTCGCGGTGTGGCGCAACGGCGAGGAACTCACGCCCAATGTCGGGCTCGACCAGGAGCGGATGACGGCCGACTTCACCCGCGCCGCCGTCGAGTTCATCGACCGTCACCGCGACCAGCCGTTCTTCCTCTATCTCGCGCACAAGGACGTGCACGTGCCCTTGTTTCCGTCGCAGCGGTTCCGCGGCCAGTCCGCGGCCGGACCCTACGGGGACGCGGTCGAGGAACTCGACTGGAGCGTGGGCGAGGTGCTGCGCGCGCTCGAGGAGCGCGGCCTGCGCGAGCACACGCTCGTGGTGTTCACCAGCGACAACGGCGCCTGGTTCCACGGCAGCACGCACGGCCTGCGCGGCCGCAAGGGCATGCCTTGGGAAGGCGGGCAGCGCGTCCCGATGATCGCATCGTGGCCGGGACGCCTGCCGGCGGGCGCCACCGTGGACGCGCCGGCGATGAACATCGACCTCTTTCCGACGTTTCTGCGCCTCGCGGGTCTCGAACTGCCCGACGATCGTGTCATCGACGGCCGCGACCTGTGGGGCCTTATGAGCGGTGAGGATCCGTCTCCGCCGCACGATGCCCTGCTCTTTTTCGACGACAAGGTGATCGACGGCGTACGCTCCGGGCAATGGAAGTACTACCGGTATGCCGACCGCTATTACTGGCCGGTGCCGCTCGACAAGCCGGGTTCGTTGACCGGCCAGCGCATCGCCCGCTACAGATACGTCGACGAGCGCTCCGGGCGCGAGCTGCGCCTCTATGCGGACGACCCGATGCTCTACGACCTCGAGCTCGATCCGGGGGAGGCGTACAACGTCGCGGCCCGTCAGCCGGAAGTGGCTGCGCGCCTGCTCGGCCACATCGAGCGCTGGGAACAGGACTGGTTCACCAACCCACGCGGCTGGAAGTGACTTGAGCACACGCAACCTCGCCCTTTAGGTCGATCGCGCGCGCCACGGCGAGTTGCGGATCCAGGCGTCGGATCTGCGGCCCTAGCCTCGCGGCAGCTGCGCCTGCGCATCGAGCGCTTCGCGGTGACGGCCAACACCGTGACCTACGCCACCACGGGCGACCTGCTCGGCTACTGGGACTTCTTCCCCACCGGCCATCCCGGCTGGAGCCGCGTGCCCGCCATCCGCTGTGCGGAAGTGGTCGAGTCGCAGCACCCGGAGATTGCCGTCGGCGGTCGCCAGTGCGGCGGGTTCGGCGCCCGGCGGCTACGACAGCGCGTGCAGGACTCGGGGCCGCGGCTGGCTGCAGGTGCGGCACTCGCGGGGCGCGACGGCCGCTGCGTGAACGTGGCGCGAGGTGCACGCCGGGCGCGGCCCCGCCCGACGTGGGCCACGTCGTCTCGCTATGGGATTGAGGCGGCCCGGTAGACGACTCCGTCCTTCATCACGAAGGCCACCTTGCGCGTGAGCGCGATGTCGGTCAGCGGATTGCCGGGCACCGCCACGACGTCGGCCCGGAAGCCGGGTTCGAGCTGGCCCAAGTCGCTCTCGCCGAGCACCTCCGCGGCGCGGTAGGTCGCGGACTGCAGCGCCTCGGCCGCCGGCATTCCACTCTCGACCATGTAGCCGAACTCGAGCGCGTTGTCGCCGTGCGGGCCCACGCCCATGTCGGTGCCGAAGGCGATCTTCACGCCGGACGCGTAGGCCTTGGCGAACGTCTCCTGTATCTGCGCACCGATGCGCTCGGCCTTCACCCGCACGATCTCCGGCAGGTAGCCGGGCACCTTGGCCTTCTCCGCGACGAAGCGGCCGGCCGAGATGGTCGGCACATACCAGGTGCCGTGCTTCTTCATGAGCGCGAAGATCTCCTCGTCCATGTAGGTGCCGTGCTCGATGGAGGTGACGCCGCCCTCGATGGCGCGCTTCATGCCTTCCTTGCCGTGGGCGTGAGCGGCCACCTTGTAGCCGTAGTCCTTCGCAGTCTCGACGACCACCCGCACCTCGTCGACCGTGAACTGGGGCGCATCGCCGCTCTTCGCGTAGCTCATCACGCCGCCGGTGGCGGTGATCTTGATGACGTCGGAGCCGTCCTTGTAGCGCTGGCGCACGGCCTGCCGCGCATCGTCCGCGCCGTTCACGACGCCCTCGGTCGGGCCCGGCGTGCCGAGCACGAACGACAGCTCGGAATTCATGCCGTTGGTCGGGTCGGCGTGACCGCCGGTCGTGGCGATCGACTTGCCAGCGGCGAAGATGCGCGGACCCTTCACGAGGCCGGCGTTGATGGCGTCGCGCAGCTTCAGCGTGACTTCGCCGCCGAGGTCGCGCACCGTCGTGAAACCGGCCAGCAGGGTCTTCTCGGCGTAGCCGACCGCACGCAGCGCGAAGTCGGCATCGTCGAGTCGGAAGCGCTCCTCGTAGCTGCGAGGTCCCGACTGCGAGGCCATGTGCACGTGCAGGTCGATCCAGCCGGGCATGCAGGTGTGGCCGGCGAGGTCCACCACGCGGGCGCCGGGGACGGATGCGCGGCCCGGCAGCACCTCGCCGATCCTGCCGTCGCGGGTGACGATCGTGCGCGCGCCCACGAGGCGCGCCGACTTCGAGTCGAACACGTCGCCGCACTGCAGGGCGATGGTCTCGGCAGCAGCGGGCAGCGCAACCACGAGGGCGGCGGCGAGCAGGATCGTACGCATGCGGGGCTCCGACGGAAAAGCGCGGAGTGTACCAAGTGCAGCGGCCGCGACGTCGGGCGCCTGGGTTCACGAACCCGTGGCTCCGGGGCGCCGGGACCGCTAACCTCCGCGCACCTTGATCGAGCCACCCTACGCCGCGACCCGCGGAACCTACGCCAAGCTCGTGGCCGTACCGGCCATCTGGGGCGGCACGTTCATCGCCGGGCGGATCCTGGCGCTGGCCGTGCCGGCCGCCGTGGGCGCGCTGCTGCGCTTCGTCGTCGCCGTCCTGGCGCTGCTCGCGGCGGCGTGGTGGCTGGAAGGCGGGCTTCCGCGCCTCACCCGCCGGCAGCTGATCGGCACGCTGCTGCTCGGTGCCACTGGCATCTTCGCCTACAACCTGTTCTTCCTCGGCGCGCTGGCGCGGCTGCCGGCGAGCCGCACCTCGCTCATCATCGCGCTGAATCCGATCGTCACCATCGCCACGGCCTCGCTGCTGCTCGGCGAGCGCATGAGTGCACGGCGCTGGCTGGGCGTCGCCATCGCGCTCGTCGGGGTCTGGATCGTCGTGTCGCGGGGCGACGTGCTCGGCTCGGTGGTTGGCGCCGTGGGCCTCGGCGAACTGCTGATGTTCGGCGGCGTGTGCTCCTGGGCGGCCTACACGCTGATCGGCCGGCGGGTGCTCGCGGGCCTCACGCCGCTCGCCGCCACCACCTGGGCCGCACTGTGGGGGATGGCCCTGCTCGCGCTCGCCGCGCTGCCCGATCTGAGCCGGGTCGACGTGGCCGACCTCACGCTGCCCGTCGTGCTCAGCGTGCTGTACCTCGGCGTGCTCGGCACGGCGGTGGGATTCGTCTGGTACTACCAGGCGGTGCAGCGGCTCGGCGCCTCGCGCACCGTGATCTTCAACAACCTCGTGCCGGTGTTCGGCGCGACCTTCGGCGTGCTGCTGCTCGGCGAGCCGCTGCTGCCGAGCATGCTGCTCGGCGGCGCGATCGCGGTCGCCGGCGTGATGCTGGTGACCAAAGCCTGAGGCGCGGGCGGCTCAGTCCGTGGAACGGGCCTGGTACACCATTCGTCCGATCTCGGCATAGCCGAGCATCGCGGCCTCGAAGTTGTCGAGCAGCGTCCGGGCGAGCGCGGGCAACTCGGAGGCCGGCTGGCCGGATTCCTCGAGCAGCCCTTCGGCAAACTTCGGGTCGATGAAGAACAGCAGCGCGCTCAGGCAGGCGCCGAGCTCTTCGTCCACTTCCTGCGGCAGGTCGACCTCCCAGGATTCCTCGAGCCAGTCGTGGCCCTGGGCAAAGCCGCGCGACCACTGCATGAGCGGCGCATCCTTGGCGAAGTTCGCCTCGGCCGGCTGGCGCACGTCCACGCACGCTGGCAGCCGCACCGTGGCGTCGAGCACGTCGCGGTTCAGCTGGTTGTAGAGCGCCATGATCACGTGGTGGAAGCGCACGGCCTCGGCCTCGTCGGCGACCACCGGCGCATCGGTGTCGAAGATGGCCGGGATCCACTCCGAGGGCAGCACGAGGTCTGGCGCCGAGACGATCGCGAACAGGAAACCGTACAGCTCCGCGAACTCGAGCGTGTCGGGCGCACGCGAGCGGGCGTCGACGAGGAATTGCCGGAGCCACGCCTCGTCGGCAGGGGACAGGTCCGGAATGTTCGAGGCCGTCGGGGTGCTGCTCATTGCGGCATTCTACGCACTCAGCCCAGTTTCAGCAGGTGCTCCCCGTAGGCGCGGACGTCGTTCCAGTCGGTGTAGTCGATGACCGTGCGCGGGTCGGTCGGACCGTGGGTGTACTTCATGATCAACTGGATCATGACGCGCTCGTGCCAGGGCCACGAAGGGTAGTCGACCTTGCCGGCGATGACCTTGAGGTCCTTCGGGCGCCAGGGCGACAGCTGCAGGAATTTCTGCAGGTAGCGATTGCCCTCGACCGTCGCCTTCTCGGGCGTGCGGGCCACCACCGACACGTTGAAGAAGCTGTTGGGCCGTGCCTCGAGCGACGCGCGGTGCCGCGTGACGAACTCGAACACGCTCTTGTCGTATGTGCCGTAGAGCACCGGCGCACCGAAGGCGAGGACGTCGTAGCGGTCCCATTCCACCCCCTCGTGATCGGCTTCGTTGATGTCCATCATCTCGGCACGGCCACCTGCCGCGACCACGCTCTCGCAGATGCGGCGCGCGATGCGGGCGGTGTGACCGCCCCGGCTCATGTACAGGACGAGGACCGATTTCATGCCTGATGCTCCAGATCTTGCGTCTCAACCGGGCACGCGCGGGGCACACGGTACGCGGCCACGCTGCGCCGAGGAATCGCGGAAAGCCGACATCGGCACAGTGCGGCCCCGGACCCGCGCCATAATGCCGGCGTCATGAACCGCCTGCCGACGCTGCTGCTCGGCCTTGCGCTCCTGCCCGGCAGCGTGGCCGCCGACGACTGGACGCCGGTCATCGCCGGCGTCGAGTACCGTCGGATCCTTCGCGACGGGGTCGATGCCCACGCGGTGCGCGTCGATCTCGACGCGACGTGCCTGACGATCGCGACCACACCGGCCAACGATCGCGGCCTGACGGTCAGCGAGCTCGCCCGGCGCCACGGGGCCGTCGTGGCCATCAACGGCGACTACTTCGACCCGGCGCTCAACCCGATCGGGCTCGCCATGGGTGGCGGCGAGGTCTGGGCGCACGCCGACGAGCGGGTCCGCCGGCAGGAAGTCGTGGGCGTGGGCGGCCGGAAGGTCGAGATCTTCCCGCGCGCGGCGCCGTTGCGGGAGCCCGCGCCGTGGATGACCGGCGCGATCTCCGGCTGGCCGATGGTGGTGGAGGACTGCGAGCCGGTCGCGAAGCTGCCGGGCAGCGATCATTTCACGAACGCGCCACATCCACGCACGGCCGTCGGACTGTCCGCGGACCGGCGGCAGCTGCTGCTCGTGGTCGCGGACGGTCGCCGGACGGACGTTCCCGGCCCGACCCTACCCGAGCTCGCCGCCTTGATGGTCGAGGTGGGCGCGTGCACGGCGCTCAACCTCGACGGCGGCGGCTCCAGCGCGCTGTGGATCCACGACCGCATCGTGAACCGGCCGAGCGACCTCGTCGAGCGACCGGTAGCGAACCATCTCGCCGTGGTGCCTGCCGTCGATTGCGCGCCGGGCGACCCCTCGCACGCCCAGGAAGAGGACTGACCGATGCCCGTCCCGATGCCCACCGTCCAGCAGGTGGACGAACTGCCGAGCCTCATGGAGCGGCGCATCCCGCCCGAGTGGCAGGACCTCAACGGCCACGTCAACGTGCGCCACTACCTCGAGCTCTACGACGCGGCGAGCTGGCCCATGCTCGAGCAGTTCGGCCTCGACGCGCGCAGCTTCACCGAGCACCGCGTGGGCTTGTTCGACCTCGAGCACCACCTGTGGTACCTCGCCGAGCTGCACGTCGGCGACCTCGTGAGCGTGCACTCGCGATTCGTCGCCCGCAGCGTGAAGCGCTACCACGGCGTCATGTTCATCGTGAACCGGACGCGGTCACAGCTCGCGAGCGCCTTCGAGTACGTGAGCAGCGGCGCCGACCTCGAGGCCCGCCGCACGGCACCGCTGCCGCAGCGCTTCGCCGCCGAGTTCGACCGGATGATGGCGGTGCACGCGCGGCTCGACTGGCCCGCGCCGGTGTGCGGGGTGATGTCGCCCTGAGGTCCGGGCTGAGGCCTGGGTCACTGCGAGGGCCGCCGGGCTCCTGCTAGCATACGCAGCCCCACCGCTGTACCAGCCCGAGGTCCAAGATGAGCCTGTCCCTCCGCGAGCAGCTGCTCAAAGCCGGGCTCGTCACCGAGAAGCAGACGAAGCAGGCTGAGCGCCAGACCAGCCAGCAGGCGCATCAGCGCAAGAAGGGCAGCGCCCCCGACCCGACGCCGAAGCAGAAGGCCGCGGCGCAGCAGGCCGCGGCGGCCAAGATCGCCCGCGACCTCGAGCTCAATCGCAAGCAGCAGGAGAAGGCGCAGCGCCGGGCCCGCGCCGCCGAGCTGCGCCAGCTGGTCGAGCAGCTGCGGGTGCCGCGACCCGAGAGCGACGAGTACTACAACTTCGTGGACGGCGGCCGGATCCGCCGGCTGCAGATCACGCCCGAGCTGCGGGCGCGACTGGCGGCAGGCACCGTCTCGATCGTCCGCTACGACGGCCGCTACGACCTCGTGCCGACTGAACTCCTCGAGCGCATCCGCGAGCGCCACCCCGACGCGATCGTCGCGAGCCCGGCGTCCGAGACCGCCACCGCTGCGCCGGCGGAGGACGATCCCTACAAGGACTTCGTCGTCCCCGACGACCTGACCTGGTGATCACGATGACCGCGACTTTCGGTGCGGTACTCGACTCCCTCAGCCACGAAGGCGATCGCTGGGCCGTCGCGATCCCCAAAGCCTGGTCGAACGGGCGGACCGTGTTCGGGGGCCTGCAGGTAGCGCTGAGCGTGCGCGCGATGCGCGGCGCGCTCGGCGTATCCCTCGGCGACGGCAAGGGCAACGTCGCCGCCCTGCCCCTGCGCAGCCTGCAGGCGACGTTCGTGGCCCCGGTGCCGGCCGGCACGCGCGTCGAGCTGCGCGCCGAGTTCCTGCGCAGCGGTCGCTCGGCCACCCACGCCCGCTGCGACCTGCTGCACGAGGGCACGCTCGCGTGCACCACGGTCGCGATCTTCGGCGCCGCGCGTCCGTCGCGCATCACGCTCGACATTCCGCGCCCGTCGCTGCGGGCCGATCCGGAAGCGCTGCCCGACCTGCCGTACATCCCCGGCATCACGCCCGAGTTCCTGCAGCAACTGCAGTTGCGATGGGGTGCCGGAAAGGTGCCTTATTCCGGCCACCACGAACCCCATTCGACGATATTCGCGCGCCTGCGTGATCCGGACTGCAGCGCCGAGG
>Ga0316605_10002469_pt1 | contig 10519 bp, 5 predicted proteins | sample OWC_soil_day20_n_FD_207666 | JGI IMG/M metagenome (GOLD analysis project Ga0316605, IMG submission 207666) | Wetland soil microbial communities from Old Woman Creek delta, Ohio, United States - OWC_soil_day20_noCT | ecosystem: Environmental > Terrestrial > Soil > Wetlands | place: USA: Ohio... | reverse complement strand
CTTCTTGGAGTACGGAACAAATCTAAGAAGTTTGAAGGCTTCGGTTCACATAAGCTTAATTTGAGCAAGCCCCGAGAATTTAAAGTATTCGGGGCTTCCCTTTTTTCAAGAAGATTTACCTCAATTTATCTTATAAGAACCTGATGAAAGAAAGAGAGGCAAGGCATGGGAAAGACACTGATCGTTGCTGAAAAACCATCTCAAGCTCGAGAATATGCTTCGGCCTTGGGAGTTCGAGGTAAAGGAGACGGGTACCTCGAAAATGATCAGTATGTAATCACGTGGTGCTATGGTCATCTCTTAGAGTTAGAACGCCCTGAAGCTTATATGGATCTTGTGCGGGTCGGAAAACGTTGGAGTTTGAGTCGTTTGCCGATTCTACCTGGTTTGAACGAGTTTCGCAGGGTAGTTAAATCTGGGGCTGTTAAGCAATACAAGGTGATTCAACAATGGTTAAAATCTCCTCATATTGATGAGGTTATCTGTGGAACGGACGCCGACCGAGAAGGACAGTTGCTCTTTCAGGAAGTCTGGGATGCATCTGAGTGCCGTAAGCCCTTGTCAAGACTTTGGATCTCCTCGCTAACGACCGCAGCCATACTGGAGGGATTGAAGAGCCTTCGTTCCTCCGAATCAGTGGCTGGATTGGCTGCTGCTGGAAATGGCCGAGCGTTTGCAGATTGGGATTTCGGCATGAATCTTACGGAAGGGTTTACTTCGATATTTGGTAGTTTTGATACAATAAGGAAAAAACCCAATGTTATCTCCATAGGCAGAGTACAGACTCCAACACTCGCCTTGATCGTAGAGCGCGAATGGGAAATCGAATCTTTTGTTGCTCAGCCGTTCTTTGAAGTCAAAGCTGAGTTTACCACTTCACAAGGGGAGTATCCAGGTAAATGGTTTGATCCAGGGGAAGATTCAAAACGGATCACGGATCCCCAACTGGCAGAAAGCATTGTTGCCAAAACTAGAGGTAAACTAGGAAGAATTACTAAAATGGACCAAAAGGATGTGCAGGAACCGGCTCCGCTCCTCTTTGATCTGACTTCATTGACGATAGCTGCTTCTAAAAAATTCGGTTTTAGTGCAGAACGGGTTCTCCAATTAGCCCAGTCACTCTATGAGAAAAAGGCTATTACCTACCCTCGAACCGATTGTGCATATCTCTCTGAAGACATTTTGCCGAAGTTACCTGATCACCTCAATGCAGTGCGTCAAGATCCCTACAAGGATTTGGCTGATGAAGCTGGTCTTTTAGGTGTGCCTAAGGGTAAACGAGTGATCAATACAATTACTGCCCATCATGCCATCATCCCGACAACTGAAAAAGTCGCCATTGAAAAACTAAATCGTGAAGAATATAACTTATATGACTTAATTGTTCGGCGTTTCCTGGCTGTTTGGTTCCCCCCTGCTCAGTATCATCAGACTGACGTAGTTACGGTAGTCGAGGGTGAATCCTTTCGTACGAAAGGTAAGGTTCTGAAGAGTCTTGGTTGGAAGAAAGTATATGGTTCCGAAGATTTTGAGGAAAAGGTTGTACGTAAAACCAAGAAGAAGGACAACCAAGAACAGGCTGAGGAAGAAAACGCAACTCTGCCCCCCCTTAGCAAAGGAGAGGCTGTGCAAACCAAACGTGTCTTAAGCGAAGAAAAGACCACAAAACCTCCTAAACGCTTTACCCAAGGAGACCTACTCAAAGCCATGGAAGGTGCCGGTAAGCAAATTGATGATGAGGTGCTCCGTCAGCAATTAAAAGGGAAAGGGTTAGGCACAGTAGCAACTCGTCCAGCTATTTTAGAAAGTCTATTAGACAGAGGATACATCTTCCAGGATCATAAGACTTTGAAACCTACAGAAAAAGGGATCGAACTGATTCGATTGATAAAGGAACGATTGCCCAAGGCTCAACTCTTAATAAGTGCTGAAATGACAGGTCAAATGGAGTTTGATCTTTCTAAAGTGGAAAAAGGAGAACTAACCATCGAACAGTATATGACTGAAGTAGAGGAGGCAATTGGTCTAATTATTGAGGAATTACGTTCGTTTCAACAAAGAAACGGTAAAACTCCTCTTGCCCTTGCGCCAACTTCACATGCTTCGGGAACACGAAAAGGAAAACGGGAAGCGGTAAACACTGCTCGAAAAACAGAGTTTAAGGGGCAGGAGTCCGCTAAGCAGGATAAAGAGAATAAAGTAACAAAAAAGATTCAGGCTCAAGCCTTAGGGAACTGTCCTAAGTGTGGTGGAGAAGTGATCGAGGGACAGAAGGGGTTTGGATGTTCAAATTGGAGATCAGGATGCCACTTTGTGCTATGGAAAACACCGATCTGCGGCAAGGTACTTACTCCAAATCAAGTTAAATGCCTATTGAAAAAAGGAAAAACTCCTTTGATAAAAGGTTTTAAATCAAAATCAGGAAAATCCTTCGCAGCCTACTTAATTTGGGAAGATTCGGCTGAGGCAAAATTGAAGTTTGAGTTAGAGACATCATGAAACAAACATTTACAATACCACAAAAAATGAGACAATTATGCACAATTTTGTGGCCTATATTAGTTGCCCAAGTAACCATGTTTTCAATGAACTTTTTTGATACTGTTATGTCAGGACAAGCAAGCACTGCAGATTTGGCAGGGGTAGCAATCGGCTCAAGTATATGGGTGCCCATCGGTGCCGGATTAGGCGGAATTTTCGTAGCTGTGACTCCAATTGTGGCCCAACTAATTGGCGCGAGGCGTAAAGAAGATATTGCCTTCAAAGTCACCCAGGGAATTTATTTAGCGTTAGTGATTTCCGGTTTAGTTATCGCCGGGGGGGCTCTTGCCTTAGATCCCATTCTTTCACTCATGGGTTTGGAGGATATCGTTTTTAAGATTTCACGCAACTACTTGTTGGCTCTTGCCTGTGGAGTTCCGGCTCTGTTTATTTACCAAGTTTTACGCTCATTTATCGATGCCCTAGGCAAAACCCGAGTATCGATGATGATAGCCGTGGTGTCATTGCCAATAAATGTTTCCCTTAATTATATTCTAATTTTTGGGAAAATTGGTTTTCCTGCCTTAGGAGGTGTTGGAGCAGGTGTTGCGTCTGCACTTACTTATTGGTGTATGGCTCTTATAGCCTTGGCGATTATTCTTCGTCAGGAATCGTTTATACCTTATCAAGTATTTAACCATTTATACGGCATTTCACTTAAAGAATGGAAGGAACAATTAAAGATCGGGTTGCCAATTGGTTTTGCGATTTTTGTAGAGACCAGTATCTTTGCAGTAGTTGCTTTACTCATGAGTACTTTTAATACTGTAACCATCGCTGCTCATCAGGCAGCAATGAATTTTGCTACGTTGCTTTATATGGTACCATTGAGCATTTCCTCTACCTTAACTATTTTGGTGGGGTTTGAAGTTGGTGCTAAGAGGTATAAGGATGCTCGCCAGTACAGCTATGTTGGTATGGGAATGTCAATTGGTATGGCCTGTATTTGTGCTGCAATTCTATTGCTCTTTAGCGAACAAGTGGCGGCGTTGTATTCTGGGGAAGGAGAAGTCGTTCATTTGGCTCAACATTTTCTTATATATGCCGTATTCTTTCAACTGTCAGACGCAATTGCTGCTCCGATCCAGGGAGCTCTGCGGGGCTATAAAGATGTTAATGTTACGTTCATAATGGCCTGTATCTCCTATTGGGTTATCGGATTACCGGCAGGTTATTACATGGCTAGCAATACAACACTTGGGGCAACGGGTTACTGGATTGGTTTGATTCTGGGTTTGGCCGTCAGCGCTATTGGTTTATCTGGCCGTCTTTTGGTGGTGCAAGGTCGATTGGGAGCCCTGACAAGGAAGCTTAACAGGCAAGACTGAAAGATAAGTCTTTTTGACTTATCTTTAGTTTGCAGTTGTAGCTTATAATGCCATTATAAAAACTGATGATTAAGTCTTAGTGACTCAACAAAAGTCACTAAGACTTAATGTTTTATTTTGAAAATTGTAAACGGGGCAAAAAGTTGGACTTATCACATAAATGTTTTTTAATAGTTAATAATTTATCGAAATCAGGGCAATTTGCTGCTTACCTGATTTGGGAAAATGCCACTGAGGCCAAATTGGCATTTAAGTTTAAGTCTTCCTGACTTAAACGAGTCGTCAAGACTTAATTATTTACGATTGAAAAGTTATAATCTTTGAATTACTCTGAGTTAATGCATTTCCGGGGTTTGAAAAATGGGTCCTGAAAGCTTAGCAGAAGTCCTTGAAATACGCACCTTTAGTCCACTGCTATTAAATTTTCCGAGATAACATATTAATTTGTTTGATAATTGGCAAAGAACTTGCAATTAAAGTTATGGGTCAGAAGTAAGGATTTTATAAAAAGGAGGTTTGGATGGTATTTCAGGTCAATGAAATATTTGAATCAAAGGAGGAATAAAAGTAAAGGATTAACGGTATTTTTACGCATTTTTCATGATAAATCTTGGTAATTCTTACTGACATTTATATTAAATTTATGCAGGCTAGTGAGGTAAAAAATAGCTATATTAAGGCCGATAACCTAGGTTTTTAGAGGGCATCAGCATAGGATTGTTTTTCACGGACCTGAAAATACCAAGAAGGTAATAACCAAGGATTTTGCTTTGCACCACATACTATAGATAGACACGTGGAATTTATTAACTGACTTATCTTCTTAAACCCGGTTCTCAGATTAATTCACAAGAAAGGGTGAATAACTTGTCACAAGAGAAGTCTAAAGGGATATATGCTCGTATCAATCCTGTTGTTTTCTGGGGCAGTGCTATTTTATGTTTTTTGTTATATGCCCCAATGATGATTTATGGTACAGCACTGAAACCCTATGTTGCAGTCATATTAAAAGCTATAACCTATAGAATGGACTGGTTATGGTTAGTATTTGCTTTGGGTTGTGTAATATTTTCATTTTGGTTGGCTTTTGGCAAATATGGCAATGTCAAATTGGGCGGAACAGAGGATAAACCTGAATTCTCAGACTTCAGCTGGTTTTCGATGATGTTCACGGGTGGTGTAGGAGCAGGTTTGGTTTATTGGTCCATGGCTGAGCCTTTGTTTTATCTAAAGTTTCCTCCTTACTGGAATGAGGCTTTTTCAGGGCAAGCTGCGCAATTCGCTATTGCCTATGGAATGTTTCACTGGGGGCTTTCGGCCTGGGCTATCTTTGTTCCGGGAGCCATCGCCTTTGCTTACATGATTTACGTTAGAAAAAAACCCTACTTCTCCCCAAGCTATGCTTGCCGGGGAGTATTGGGTGACCGGGTAGACGGATGGCTGGGCAGAGCGATCGATATCTTTGTTGTACTTGGACTGGTCGGCGGATTAGGAACAACCTTAGGAACGTGTGTACCTATGATGTCGGCTGTTGCAGCCGGTTATCTGGGTATTCCGGATACTATGACGGTAAAAGTTGTGACCACACTGGTGATTGCAGCAACATTTACCTATAGTGCTGTCTCCGGTATCAATAGCGGCATTAAAAAATTGTCGGAATTAAATAGTTGGTTATGTTTGGTATTATTAGCGTTTGTTATGCTTGTTGGCCCCACCGTGTTTTTGTTATCCTTTTATGTTGACAACCTAGGAGTTTTGGCTACTAACTTTTTGCGGATGAGTTTATATACAGATCCAATTACCAAATCCGGTTTCCCTCAAGACTGGACAGTATTTTACTGGGCCTGGTGGGCAGCATGGGCTATGTATTTCGGCTTATTTGTTGCTAGGATCTCCAAGGGGAGAACGATCAAAAACGTTGTTATCAATATGATGGTTGTAACGTCCATCGGCTGTTCACTGTTCTTCTGCGTGTTCGGCGGCTATGCAGTAGATCTTCAGCTTAATCAAGGCATGGCCCTTGATAAGGTTATGACGGATGCCGGGGCCGGGGCAATGATTTCCCAAGTCTTGCATACCTTACCCTTAGCTGTAATCGTGATTCCCTATTTCTTATTTGTTATGCTTATTTTCCAAGCGACGACCATTGATACCAATGCCTATATTATTTCCAGTATTTCTTGCAAAGAGGTTAAGGATGGTCAGGAATCTCCCCAATGGACAAGACTTTTCTGGTGTTCACTCCTGGCTGTGATCGGGATAGCTATCATGGAGGTGGGCGGATTACCGGTAGTTCAGCTTTCATCGGTTGCTACTGGCGTACCCATTATCTTTATTATCATCATCTTATCACTTTCCCTACTCAAGTGGCTCAAGGAGGATTTCGGCGGAGAAGATAAAGTGCAAGTTGTCGATTATCCGGAAGAAGACTAATTTGGGGTTGTCGTTGTAAGACAGTCCGGAACATAGCAAAAGGCGGCTTCAGCCAGAAGCCGCCTTTTGCCGTCAAATAAATAATGAGGTTGAATAAGTAAAAGTATCCAAAAGAGGATGGCTGTCACTGCCATCCTCTTTTTGGGTAGTGCTCTTTCCACAGATAAAGAGACTTCTTACGTTTTACTTGCTATTTTGAAATGGGTACGGCAATTTCACACATGGATTTAAGGGCTTCTATAAACTCTTTTTCTATTTGCGAAACAGCGTACCGGTTCGACCTTATTAATCCAACGGTTATCCCTAGACTAACATCACTAATGGGAATAGGTATTATTTCGCCGGATTGCAAGTATATATCGTTAGTCGACATGAACTTGGGAAAGAAGGAGATAGCAGAACCCTGAGAAACGACTCTTTTAATTAACTCAAAATTACAAAACCTAAATACTACATTTGGCTCACCATGGTGTTTTAAAATACTTGTTATACCGCCATTATTCTTTGTATATTCATCGTTATATGCAACAACTGGGTATTCTAGTGCTTCTTTCAAAGAAATTGATTCCCTCGTTGATAACTGGGAATCCTTACCGGCGTAAACAAGGAATTCATCAGAAAATAATTCTTCAATGCAAATATCTTTTCTATTGAATTCTTCGGTCAGTAGAACAATACCAAGATCGATTTTGCCGGATAAAACGTTCTGCAAAATGATAATTGACTCTTCTACAGTTAGAACGACATCAATGTTGGGATGCATATTCTTTAGGTGCGATACTACGTTAGGGATTATTTTATCGCCCATGCTAGGTATTATACCTACAGACAGTTTACCGGATAACACTGAGATGTTAGCGACTTGCTTCATTTCTTCAATTTTATCAAGAATTTCACGTGCTTTTTCTATAACAATTTCACCAATTGCCGTCGGGTAAGCGCCTTGAGTAGTACGTTTAAATAGTACAGTCCCTAATTCATCCTCAAGTTTGCTGATTGAGGAACTGACTGCCGGTTGGGTAATAAAGGAGTGCTCCGCTGCTAGTGAAATTGAGTTGTATTTAGCTACTTCTATTAAAAGGAATAATTGTTCTAATCTCATAACTTACCTCCGACTGCTAAGAAGTCATTTTATGTACTTGTCAGAAAGTAAAACTTTTCGATATACTTTCTGGAGGCATATGTTTTTTATCCCTAGGCTTGCCCTAAAGCAATACTCTTCTTATAGTTACGTACAATCCGCGTTACTTTACTTTGGCTAATATCCAGTGTGTTTGCAACTTTATAAGAACTTCCTAACATATTATATAATCGAATTATAATTGCCTCTTCGTCGCTTGATTTTTTGAGATTTTTCCAGTTTGTCAGTTCATCTTGAAGAATATTTGTATTTGATGGGGTAGAAGGAATTTTGAAAATTTTACTGGGCAAATGTTCGGGCAGAATAAGTCCTTCGGGGATAGTAACTACCAAACGTTCAGCTAAGTGCTCCATTTCCCTAATATTTCCGGGCCAAGTATAATTCGCCAAAATAGTCAAACATCGCTTGTCAAATTTGTGAGAGTATTTATACATTACATCATATTTATTCAAAAAAAACTGGAGTAAGGGAACAATATCCTCGGATCTTTCCCTTAAAGGGGGCGTGTCCACCTCAATAACACTTAATCTATAATATAAATCTTCTCGAAATTTACCTTCTTCAATTAATTGAGGTAAATTTCTATTCGTAGCTGCAATAATCCGTATGTCAATTTTCTTATGTTCTTTTCCACCGACTGGAATAAATCTACGCTCCTGAATAAGTTCCAACAACTTTGCTTGGATTCCTAAAGGGATTTCACCGACTTCATCTAGAAATAGAGTTCCTCCGTTTGCTAGTTCTACTAAACCCACCTTTCCATACTTGTCTGCTCCGGTAAAAGCACCGCGGCAATAACCGAAGAGTTCTGATTCTAAAAGGTGTTCAGGAATTGTGGCACCGTTAATACAGATAAAGGGTCCTTCTTTTCGATCGCTCATTTTGTGAATATCCATAGCTAAAACATTTTTTCCGGTCCCAGATTCCCCTAAGATTAAGACAGTAGAATTGACAAGGGCTACCCTCTGTACAATTTTCAGACACAACTTCATCTTCTCATCGCGAAAAGAGTACCCTTTAAAATAACTTACTTGCTGGCTTAACTCATCCACCTTGTTCTTATAAAGGTTAACAAGTTTTTTAGTTTTATCTAAGTCCTGTTTTAATTGTTCGAGTTGTGTGATATCACGGCTGTTCATGACAATATAGTCAACGTCACCCCTGCTATTAAGGACTGGAGTTGCGGTCACAACCAGTTTTATCCCGGATTTTGTTTGTTGCTCGACGGTCATTGTTTTTTTATCTCGGAAAACAACGGGGGCCAGAGCAGGAGAATAATATCCCTGTTCTAATAAGTAGTGGAAATTCTTTCCTATCATCTCAGATGGGTCTAAACCATAATTTTTCTTACAGGCGTCATTTACATAAATGACAATTCCCTTGTTGTTAAGAACAAAGATTTCATCAAATGAATTGTCCAATATCATCTTGAAATCTTCCTTAACCAAACTGTTTTCATTTATCTCAACCAAATTCAAACAGCTCCCTTTTCGATTTGTGACACTATTTGTAATTCATAAGAAGAAATTGTCGTAAATCATCTAATTTTCACTATAGTTATATTCGTTAGAACAAACTGAAATTCCTGCATTATTAAGTCACAATGACTTAATTTTTTTATCCTTACGAAAACTTTTCTGGAATGCGATATTACGCATTCATTAGATGACAGCAAATTTAGATTATTTACATTTCGGTTAAAACTTTCTCAATCGGCCTACAGTACTTATTTCTAACCCTAGGTGTTAGTTGGACACCTAGACTTCTTAAGAAATAATTGAAAGTATATAATGCTATCCGTGAGTAGGCATAAAAATTGCATTATGAACAGTTAATTGCTGAATAGTTCCAATTTTGAACAAGTATTGAGTCTTGACCATCGTCAGCAAAATCGCTCTTTATATTATCGAAGATCGATGAAGGTCTATGGGTCAATTAGGGAATAGTAAGTGTGAGGTGGTGTGGGATCGGAAGAATTATATGTGCATAAAAGGGAAATGCACTAAGTATAAGAACTGAGGAGATTTGAACATCGCTAAACGAAGTCAATTAGACTTAGATTAAGTCAAATGACTTAGTGGGTTATGCTGAAATTATATCAGCTACATGATGATTGGCGTGAGTTTTCAATATCTTTGTTTAAATGAGGGGGTGCAATAATGGCATTAAAATCTAGGTTAGAAGTATTAACGAAGGACGATTTATTGAGGGTTCACGAAGCAACACTAAAGATTCTTCGGGAGACGGGCGTAGTATTTCATAGTGAAGAAGCCATCGAGATCTTCAAGAAACATGGAGCTAGGGTAGAAAATAAGACAGTTTTTATTTCTCGTGAGATGGTTGATAAAGCCTTAGCTACTGCACCGCGTAGCTTCCGAATGCGCGCTCGGAATGATAAATATTCGATAACTGTCGGTGAAGGTTTTCTGATCCAGCCTAATGTCGGGCCAGTTTATATTCAAGACCTCGATAGGGGGCGCCGTGAGGCAACGCTTGAGGATTATGCCAATATCCAAAAACTTTGTCAAGCTAGCGATGTTGTTGACCTGGTAGGCACAATTCCTGTTGATCCCAGCGATGTTAACAGTAACGACAAATATTTGCTTATGATGTACGAAGCTTTGAAAAATTCCGAGAAGCCAGTTATCGGATTCTGCGCTAACACTCAGCAAGTACGCGAACAACTGGATATGGTTGAAATCGCCATGGGTAAACCAGGATTTCTTTTAGATAACCACTGTACCGCAGTATTGGTAAATTCTCTAAGTCCTTTAGCCTATGCTCCTGAAACCTTGGAAACGATGATTGAATATGCAAAACGTAATCAAGTTATCCTGCTTGCCCCTTGTATTATGGCAGGTGTAAGCGGACCGATATCCCTCTTAGGAACGGCAGTTTTGCAAAACACGGAAACTATAGCGGGACTGGTTTTAGTTCAATTAGTAAATCCAGGTGCTCCCATAGTTTACGCAACTGCTTCCACATCAGGATATATGAAGGAAGCCACTTATGCAGCCGGTACGCCAGAGGCTATGTTAATCAACACTGCCAGCCTACAAATGGGATTGGACTTCTA
>Ga0316605_10002468_pt1 | contig 10522 bp, 8 predicted proteins | sample OWC_soil_day20_n_FD_207666 | JGI IMG/M metagenome (GOLD analysis project Ga0316605, IMG submission 207666) | Wetland soil microbial communities from Old Woman Creek delta, Ohio, United States - OWC_soil_day20_noCT | ecosystem: Environmental > Terrestrial > Soil > Wetlands | place: USA: Ohio... | reverse complement strand
GGAGGCGGCACCACCTCAATACTTTTAACCGTGCATTGAATTTTATTGAATTTGTTTCCCAGTTCGAAAGTTTGTTCGCTGAAGATTCCCTGAACAAATTGCCGGGTGCTAATCTCGGGGAGAAATGAAATATACCATTCGATGGTATCGGAAAGAATTTGCATGTTGTTACCCACGACTTTATATTGAGGAATATGCAGGCGCGAATAGGTGAAAAGTTTGAATTGTTTCCTTTCGGACTGATACCCGTTGTCGTGCAGCCAGGCTGCAAAAGCAGCATCCGATCTCGCCATAATCTTATATATCAGAGCCGAACATTCATATTGGTAGTTGAAAGGAAGAATGTCTCCATACCTTTGTTTGTTGATATGCAATTGTAACTTGAACCTCATAAGCAACTAATATATAATGATTTAAAAATATCTCCGTAAATCTAAAAATCGCCGATAAATCTTTCAACCGTAAAAATATAGATTTTTATGCACTTGTTATGTCTTTTACATTAATATTTATTTAATTTCGTTATTTGACTATGTTTGAATAGAAAAGAATAATATTAGCCATCAGATTTCATACTTTCATGAAAGTATTTGGTAAATGTGATTTTTCAGAAATCAGGCCGATTAACTCTTCAAACCTGTATTTTGAAAAGATAGAAAGGGTTTTTGACTGTTTATGAAAAAAAACAGATACATATCTTTTTTTGAGAAGAAATACAATCAGGATTTCGAGTCATGATTTTATTTTTCTTAAAACACTTTTAAATATTTATATTATTTACTATGTTTGCAAAATATAAAATTCAGCTATCTTTGTTTTAAATTGAAAATTCGATTATATATAAAAACCTGATAATTCAAAAAATATGACGGCAAAAGATAAGTTTTTAAATCTGGAAAAAAACACAAAAAACAACCTGATCAAAAAAGAAATTATCAGTTATTTTCTGAATAACGGCAAAACAACGATTTCTGAACTTGCCAAAGAACTTGATTTAAGTGTTCCTACTGTCACCAAACTTATAAACGGCATGAGTGAAGACGGTCTGATATCTGACTACGGTAAGATTCCGACGCCAGAAGGCAGACATCCCAATTATTACGGAATGAATCCCACTTCAGCATATTTTATGGGCATTGAAATGACCCACCAATATTTAAATATGGCACTGATGGATTTTAACGGCGATGTGGTCAAGACAAAATTTGGCATACCATATACCTATGAAAATAAACTGGAATCGCTGGACGAGCTATGTAGCAAAATTGAGGAGTTTATCAACGAGGAAACACACGAAATCAGAGAAAATATCTTTAATATCAATCTGAATATATCCGGAAGAGTAAATCCTGAATCAGGATACAGCTACAGCAGTTTTTACTTTAGCGAAGAGCCTATCAGCAGCATACTTTCCAGAAAACTCAATCGCGGTGTTGGCATCGACAACGACACACGGGGAATGGCTTACGGCGAATACATGAAAGGAATGGTGAAAGGACAAAAAAACGTACTTTTCATCAATTACAGTTGGGGCTTGGGTATTGGTATCATCATTGACGGTAAACCTTACTATGGGAAATCGGGATTTTCCGGTGAATTTGGTCATTTCCCGGCTTTCGAAAATGAAATCATCTGCCATTGTGGAAAAAAAGGTTGTCTTGAAACTGAAGCATCAGGTCGTGCCATATACAGGGAGGTGCTTGAAAGAATCAAAAACGGAGAAACCTCTATTCTTTCCGATCAGGTCAAAGACATTAAAAACCTGAAGCTATCGGATATCATAAAAGCTACGAATCAGGAAGACACCCTGTGCATTGAAGTGGTGGAAGAAGTGAGTGCAAAATTAGGCAGATACATAGCAGGGCTTATCAATATCTTCAACCCGGAACTGGTAATAATCGGTGGTCAGATGGCTGAAACAGACGGCTTCGTACTGATGCCAATCCGTAGCGCAATCAGAAAATACTCACTAAATCTTGTAAACAAAGACTCTCAGATTGAACTTTCAAAATTACAAAACAAAGCAGGTGTCTATGGTGCCTGCTTGTTAGGAAGAAACAGATTTCTTTCCAACTAAATACTTACCAATTAACGATTTTCACTGACCGATCAGTTTCTTTAAATTATGTCAATTATGAAAGTTTACTATTGCTTACAAAAAAAACCACGAATTCGTGGTTTTTTTTGTTTAGTGGAAACTATCCAGTTTGCAGTATATCCGGTGATGTTAATTGTACAAATTGATTTGTTGAAATTTTTATTAAAAAGAACATGACAATTCGTTCATCAAAATTGCTTATTTTTGTAAATTGTTTGCGGCAAAGTTCTTTTAACTTTAATCTTAGGAATATGATAAAATATACCCGATTTCTGTTACCAGCGTTTTTATTGATAGCATTTCTTTGTCCGGCTACAGTCAATGCTACAGCTTACTATTTTTATATACAGCTGAAAGATAAGAAAAATTCCCCCTACTCACTCACCAATCCGTCGGCGTATTTATCGAAGCGCGCCATTGACCGGCGTGCCTATTATTTTATCCCGGTTGACAGTACCGATTTGCCTGTAAGTCCGGCCTACCAATCGCAAATAACCAATCTGGGAATACATATTCACTGCCGCTCCAAATGGCTTAACGGATTGACGGTACTCGTACCTGACACCAGCGTTATTTCGCAGCTCAGGACATTGCCCTTTGTAAAATACGTGCAATACACCGGCATTACCGAAGAGAATAAAGCCGCAGGCATAATCAGGAAAAGAAATAAGGCCATGAATTTTGATTATGGCGCGGCTGCCACGCAAATTAACCAGTTGAATGGCAGTACCCTGCACGATCATGGTTTCCGGGGTGAAAATATACATATCGCTGTGCTCGATGCAGGTTTCCTGAATGTGGACCAAAATCCTGCCTTCGACAGTCTGCGTCTGGAAAACCGGTTGCTGGGTACTAAAGACTTTGTCAATCCGGCATCCGATATTTTTTCGGAAGATGCTCATGGGGCGTATGTACTTTCATCCATGACAGGCAATATTCCCGGTAAATACCTCGGAACAGCCCCGAAAGCATCCTATCTGCTAATCCGTACTGAGGCTGCTGATGATGAATATCTCTATGAACCTGATTTTTGGGTATCAGGAATTGAATATGCCGACAGCGCCGGGGTTGATCTTGCCACTACTTCACTCGGCTACACACAGTTCGACGACAGCACAATGAATTACACCTATGCGGATATGAATGGAAAAACTGCGCGGGCAAGTATTGCTGCCACAATGGCTTTCAATAAAGGTATTATATTGCTTAACAGCGCCGGAAATGACGGAAATGAACCCTGGCATTACATTGGGGTACCGGCTGATGCCGAAGGTGTCATTGCTGTAGGTTCGGTGTCAAAAACCGGATCACCCAGCAGCTTCTCATCGTTCGGTCCCAGCTACGACAATCGTATTAAACCCGAATTGTGCGCCATGGGTAGTTCATCCTCATTGGTTTACTTTGCCGACAGCTTAGTAGTAACCGGTAGCGGCACTTCGTTTGCCTGCCCCATATTAGCCGGAATGACTGCCTGTTATCTGCAGGCAGCCAAAGCAAAAATGCCCTCGCATACCCTGTCATTGCTCCGGAAACACTTGAACGAAAGCGGAAACCTCTACAGCGAACCCACTGCTCAGATGGGGTATGGTATTCCCGATTTTGCAAAAGCTTACAATGCGATCAACTATACTCCTGTTGATAATATCAGGAATGATTTGCGTGTAAAACTGCTTGTCAACTCGACCGAGAACAAACTGAAAATCAGAATTCCTGATTATATAAACAGCATGAGTAATGCCCGTCTCGTCATTTATTCGCCGTCAGGACAGACTGTACTTCAAGCGAAATTCAACTTCTGGTCGGAGGATTATGATATATCCGCGTTAAATAATGGCATATATCTGCTCACCATTCAGGAAAACGGAATAAAATTCAGGACAAAAATTGTGATCCGATGAATTCAGTCACCCTCTCCGAATTAACCAGTCACATACAGGGAGTAATCCGTGCCAATTTTGAAACGGTTCTGTGGGTTCGGGCCGAAATCAGCGAGTTGCGCGAAAACAACGGACATTGCTACCTGGAGTTGATCGAAAAAGATGCCGATACCGATAATATTCTGGCAAAGACACGGGCAAACTGCTGGGCAAACGTTTACCGGATGCTGAAACCTTACTTCGAAAGCAGCACGGGAGAAAGCCTGAGAGCCGGACTGAATGTACTGGTGGCTGTTACTGTCGAATTCAGCGGCTTGTATGGTTTCAGCCTGAATATCCGTGATATTGACCCATCGTTTACCATTGGCGAGCTGGCTGCGCGCCGATTGCAGATTATCCGTCAACTGGAAGCCGACGGAATTGCCGACATGAACAAACAGCTGCCTTTCCCTGTCCTGCCTCAACGACTTGCCATAATTTCATCGGCTACAGCAGCCGGTTACGGTGATTTTTGCGACCAGTTGAAAAAACATCCGTCCGCATTCGCCTTTTACCCGAAACTTTTCCCGGCAATTATGCAGGGCGAACAGGCTGAAAAATCGATTGTGGCTGCTCTGGAAAAAATTTATGAAAACCTTTCGATGTTTGATGTGGTGGTAATCATTCGCGGAGGTGGCGCTACCACCGATCTGGCCTGTTTCGATTCGTACAACCTGGCGCTCAACTGTGCGCAATTTCCTCTTCCGGTGATTGCTGGTATCGGCCATCAGCGGGATGTTTCCATCCTGGACATGGTAGCTCACACCAGCGTAAAAACTCCGACCGCTACTGCAGAATTTCTGATAGGCAAAATGCAGGAGGCTGAAAATGAACTATACAATCTGGCTAACGATATCCAGTTCTTTATCAGTCAGCTCCTGCGTGAAGAGGAGCAACTACTGGAACGAAAAAAAATGCAGATCCGACAGGCAGCTTCAACAGGATTACTGAAACAAAAACATCTGAACGAACAGCTGTTGTTGCGCCTGAAAACTGTCATCAAACAGTGTATTCTTCATCAAAAAAACAGGATTGAACTCATACAAAACAGGATTGAAGTGCATTCTCCGGCTTTTTTATTCGAGCGGGGATACAGTATTACTACGCTGAACGGGAAAAGGCTGACCTCGGTCAGTGATGTTAAGCCCGGCGATCGTGTAAGAACGTGGCTTTCGGATGGAAAATTCGAGAGTGAAGTAAAAGAGAGTTGAGAATGATTAATGAGCCAATGTGCTAATTTGAAAATGTGCAAATTTGAAAATTCGTAGTTGGTTATTGGTTTAGCTCAACAGTCCCAGCACACCAAGTCTCCAAATTACCATGTCTCAATGTCTCAAAGTCCGGGGTCTATTAGTCTAAGTCCTGTTTCTACAAGAACCTGTTCTATAACTTTCCTTATATCAATTAAAAAAAAGACACTCATGCATATCACTGAATGTCTTTTTTTTTCGTATGTCAGAGTTCGAGATCTACATCCTGAAGCTCTTTCCAGGGAAGACCCTGTTTGTTGAGTTGCTCCATGAACGGATCGGGATTGAATTGTTCAACATTGAACACGCCGGGTTTACTCCATTCGCCTGTCATAAACATCATAGCGCCAATCATTGTCGGTACGCCGGTAGTATAGCTGACAGCCTGTGTGCCGGTTTCTTTGTAGGCATCTTCGTGACTGCAATTGTTGTATATATAGTAGGTTTTTACTTTTCCTTCTTTAAAACCTTTGATGCGGCAACCGATGGAAGTTTTTCCCTTGTAGTTTTCGCCCAGGTCACCCGGATTGGGTAAAACCGCCTTGAGAAACTGTATCGGAACAATTTTCTGTCCGTTATATTCCACTTCGTCTATACGTGCCATACCGATGTTCTGAATAACCCGCAAGTGTGTAAGATATTCCTGTCCAAATGTCATCCAGAAGCGGGCGCGTTTGATGGTCGGGAAATTTTTCACGAGTGACTCAAGTTCTTCGTGATAAATCACATACGATTCTTTCGCTCCTATTTCGGGATAATTGAGTGGTTTATGTATCTGGTGAGGTTCGGTTTCTATCCATTTACCATTTTCAAAATATTTTCCTTTCTGGGTTACCTCGCGGATATTTATTTCGGGATTAAAGTTGGTAGCAAATGCTTTTCCGTGATCCCCGGCATTGCAATCAACGATATCCAGAAAATGAATTTCGTCGAAATGATGTTTGGCTGCATAAGCGGTAAACACACTGGTTACACCCGGGTCGAAGCCACATCCGAGTATGGCTGTCAGACCTGCCTTTTTAAATTTATCCTGATAAGCCCATTGCCAGGAATATTCAAATTTTGCTTCGTCTTTCGGCTCGTAATTGGCTGTATCGAGATAATTCACTCCGCTTTCCAGACATGCATCCATAATTGTGAGGTCCTGATAAGGGAGCGCAACGTTGATAACCAGTTTCGGCTGGAATTCGTTGAAGAGTTTTACCAGTTCCGGAACACTATCGGCATCGACCTGAGCTGTTTTAACATTTACATTGTACCGTTTTTTAACGTCGGCAGCAATTACATCGCATTTTGATTTGGTGCGGCTTGCCAGCATGATTTCTGTAAACACATCAGCATTTTGAGCCACTTTATGAACTACTACAGTTCCTACGCCACCAGCGCCAATAATCAATACTTTTCCCATTTTTTTCGGTAATAAATTTATAGATAAAATTCCACTCTTAATGTTGGTCAAAAAAAAAGTTCTGTTATAATAAACTTTGAGATACAAAAGTACGTCAATATCTCAAACGTTGCAAATTAATTTGTTTCAGTTTTTATAAAAATATTAATTGACTTTACAAACTTTTCTTAATCAGGACATTCGGTTTTTATAATCCTCATAACCGAATTTTCGGATGATTTTGAAGGTATCATCAGCGGTCCATATACCGATAGAAGGGTGTGTTACTCCGTTGAACATCGTTGTTTTCACCATGGTATAATGTATCATGTCGTCAAATACGACGCGGTCGCCGGGCTTCAAATCCTCATCGAACGACCATGACCCGTAGAAATCGCCCGACAGGCAGCTGTTGCCACCCATTCGATACGTTGGTTTTCCTGGCTCTGCATCGCGGGCACCTAGAATGGCAGGTTTGTAGGGCATTTCGAGACAATCGGGCATGTGGCAGGCAAACGACACATTGAGCATAGCGGTTTTAATTCCTCTGTTTTCCACTACATCGAGTACCGTTGAAACCAAGACACCCGTTCTCCAGGCAAAAGCACTACCGGGTTCAAGTATAATGTGTAGGTGCGGGTATTTCTCTTTAAAATTGCGGAGAGTTTCGATCAGATGTTCCACATCATAACCTTCACGGGTCATCAGGTGTCCCCCCCCCATATTCAGCCATTTGATCTGCGGAAAATATTTACCAAATTTTTCTTCCACTACGTTCAGAGTTTTCTCCAGATCGTACGAAGTGGATTCGCACAGTGTGTGAAAATGTAGTCCCTCAATCCCCCGGGGCAATTTATCACCAAGAAGTGAAGTCACCACACCCAGACGCGAACCGGGAGCACAGGGATTGTACAAATCGGTTTCCACGTCCGAAAATTCAGGATTGATGCGAAGACCGCAGGATATGTTTTTTTGTGTGGTCTGCGGATAATAGTTATTAAATTGCGTCAATGAATTAAACGTGATGTGACTGCTGTAACTCATTATTTCGGAGAACTCAGCATCGGAATAAGCCGGCGCGTAGGTATGTGCCGGGCTTCCCATTTCTTCGAAAGCCAGACGGGCTTCGGCCAGCGAACTTGCCGTTGAGCAGGGAATATATTCTCGAACGATGGGGAAAACCGACCACATGGCAAATGCTTTAAAGGCAAGAATAATCTCAACTCCGGCACGTTCTTTTACCGATCTTATCAGCGCCAGATTTTTCCGGAAGGCTTTCTCATCAAGCACATAACAAGGTGAAGGTATTTCGGTATAATTCATATTATTCAGAAAACTGATTTTGATTTACTAAATTACTATTTACCGGACAGGATTTTCGTGTACACCTCCTGATTGCCGAGAATATCGGCTGCAAGTTTGATCTCGTGGTCATCGCGGAGTGTGTATTCAATCTGTCCTTTTTGGAAATAATATCTTTTCAGAATTTCAGTGCTCAGCATATCTTCAATGTCCTTACGGTTTTTTTCCATGTTTTTCCTGACATCGGGAACCAGCTTGACTTTGAGTGCTTCGAATTCTGCCTTTGCCTCCTCGTCCAGTCCTTCGTATCCTGCAACTTCAAACAGTTGGTTGTAATACCTGCCTGTCTGAGTGGTATAGGTGAATTTCTTCTCATTAATAACATAGTTCATAAAATCACTGTATTCCTGATCGGTAAGGCGGAATGTAGCTGCCGGTGCTATTTTTTCGTGCTTTAGTACGTACTCAGTAGCATAATCGAAATACATATTTTGCATCAGCAGGTAATACGAAATGTTCAGTTTACGTGAATCAACAGTAACCGTGTCGGGCAGAATACCTCCCCCATCGCGGACAATACGTCCGTTTTTGGTTTTGAAGGTTGAAACCAGACTGTCTGGAATTCGTCCTACGCTGCCATCCTCGTTGCGGTGGCTGTAATCAAGTGCCTGCACGCAACGTCCACTGGGTATGTAGTATTTTGCTGTAGTAATTTTAATATGGCCGTCGTAGCCTACCGGTCTGATGCTCTGAACAAGTCCTTTTCCGTAGGTGCGTTCACCAATAATCACAGCACGGTCAAGATCCTGCATGGCTCCTGCGAGAATCTCGGAAGCAGATGCTGAGGAACGATTTACGATAATTGCCAGTTTCAGGTCAGGAAAAAAAGGCTCGGACGGAGTACGATATGTTTTATCCATCTGGCTCGATTTACCTTTTGTAACAACCACTTCTGTCCCTTTTGGAACAAAATAACCGACAATTTTCACTGCTTCATCTACCAAACCGCCGCCATTGTCGCGCAAATCTATAACGACAGAGGTAATCTGATGCTTTTTTACCATTTCGGCAATAACCGATTTAACCTCCTGAGCAGCTTTGTCGGTAAAATCGTCAAGCAGCAAATATCCTGTTTTACCCATAATACTGGTGTAGCTGACGGGATTAAACTGAATGTTCTGACGCATAAACTGCTTTACGATAGGTTTTTTTTCACCCGGACGTGCAATTTTAATTGTAATCTGAGTTCCGTTTTTACCTTTCAACAGTTCACTGACATCCGAACTTGTTTTATTTTTGGTATTCACACCATCCACTTCCAGTATCTCGTCACCTGCCCGGAGGTCGTTCAGCTGCGCGGGTTTTCCCTCGTATGGTTCTGAAATCACTACTTTTCCGTCTTTCTGCATGATCATAGCCCCTATTCCGGCATATTCTCCGGTAGTCATCATTTTCAGATCGTCATTCATTTCCTCGGGCATGTATACGGTATATGGGTCAAGTTTCGTAAGCATATTGTTAATGCCGGTCTTAACGAGTTCATCGTATTTCAGGGTATCCACGTAGTTGGCATCCAGCTCGCGTAATATCGTATTGAATACACTCAGATTTTTAGTGATTTCAAATTTCCGGTATTCGGAATTCTGATTACTTTGAGCGTATGCTGCAACAAATAAACTTACTGAAATGATGGTGATCAATAACTTTTTCATATCGGAAATATAAGGGAAGTGATTATTATTAAAGTTTAACGTGAGGTGGCAAAAATGCAGTTATATCTTTCCCGTAAGCAATCAGATCCCTGACCACCGTGGATGAAATAAATGAGTATTCTTTATCGGTAAATAAAACGACCGTTTCAATTCCGCTCAACATGCGGTTGGAATTGGCAATGGTATGTTCATAGTCAAAATCTGCCACAGAACGCACTCCTCGCAGGATATAATCAGCCTCCGCTGACACGGCAAAGTCAACCGTCAGACTGTCGTAGGTCAATACCCGCACACGCGGTTCGCTGCTGAATGCCTGCTGAATGATATCTATTCTTTTTTCGGTATCAAAAAGTGTTTTTTTGGACTGGTTTACGCCAATGCCAATGACAATTTCATCAAATAACGTCAAGCCTCTCGTTACCAGGTTATAATGACCAATGGTAAACGGATCGAATGTACCGGGGAATATTGCTCGCTTCATTTTCTTATCTTAATATCTTTTTTCATAACAGGGTGTCGTACTGTAACAACCTGACAAATAGTAAAAAAATACTTGAAATTTTCTAAGATATAAATTAACAAGTGGCAAAGATAGATATTTTTTATTTCTTAAAGTTTTAATAAATGTTGTTTCTGCATCCCGATGAAACTTAACTCCCAGACACCGCATTTCCGGAAACATTTTCATATATTTCCTCTATAAATCCCAACGAGAGGAAACATTTTCATATTATAATCAGGAATAGATGTATGAATAGTGCAAATCAATTAAAATGCGATATTTAATTTATCGCAACAAATGATTTAGTAAAATAATTTCCTCTGCGAGCTTTAGAACTCAGACCTGCTTTCACTTC
>Ga0316605_10002466_pt1 | contig 10529 bp, 10 predicted proteins | sample OWC_soil_day20_n_FD_207666 | JGI IMG/M metagenome (GOLD analysis project Ga0316605, IMG submission 207666) | Wetland soil microbial communities from Old Woman Creek delta, Ohio, United States - OWC_soil_day20_noCT | ecosystem: Environmental > Terrestrial > Soil > Wetlands | place: USA: Ohio... | reverse complement strand
CGGCGTGCGCCACGGCCGCGGGCATCCGGCTGCCCGAAGGGCCCTGGGTCGACGACCCGATGGCCGTCGAGGCGTTCCGGACTGCGTCGGCCTCCTGCCGCGGCGTCCGCACCCTGACCGCCGAAATCGCCGTGCGCGGCAAGGCGGGCCAGTCCCGCGTCCGCGGCCGCGTCCTCGCGGGGTTCGAGCGCGGCGGCGCCCTGCGCCTCGAGGCGCCCGCGCCGTTCGGCGCGCCCATCTTCATCCTCGTCTCGCGGGCCAACCGGGCCACGCTCTGGCTGCCACGCGACCGCCGGGTGCTTCGCGGCGTGCCGGTCGAGGACGTGCTCGGCGCGATCACCGGGCTGCCGCGATCGAGCGACGATGTGCTTTCGCTCGTGGCAGGTTGTCTCTCGGCCGCCGTCGAACCTGCCGGCCAGGGCCGGAGTGGTCCCGGCGGCTGGCTGAAGGTGGATCTCGCAGGCGGCATCACGGCGTTTCTTTCGCGTGACGGCGGCGACTGGCGCATCGCGGCCGGCCAGCGCGATGCCGGCCCGGACGCCGCGGCGTGGTCGGTCGCGTATTCGGGGTTCTCCTCCGGGTTTCCGGGCACCGTCACCATCAGGCAGGAGCCGCGCGGCGGCGCTGGCGCCCCGGCGGCCCTCACCTTCCAGGTGTCGCAACTCGAAACCAACGTGCCTCTCGACGCGCGGGCGTTCGACGTGTCGGTTCCCGCCGACGCCGACACGCTGACGCTGGAAGAACTCCGGCAGTCCGGACCGCTGGCCGACAGGGGGAGCGGGCCGTGACCCGCCCCGGCGCGGTTCGCGTCCGCGCATACGCCAAGGTCAACCTCACGCTGCGCGTCGGTCCCGTACAGGCGGACGGATTCCACCCGCTCCAGACGGTGTTTCAGTCGCTGGCCCTGCACGACACCCTCGAGATCACGCCCCGCCCGGGACCGTTCGAGTTGACGTGCAGCGATGCCGGGGTACCGGTCGACGGCCGCAACCTCGTGACCCGGGCGGCACAGGCGCTCTGGTCGGCGCTCGGCCGGGACGGGGAGCCGCGCGGCGTCAGGGTGCACCTGGACAAGCACATCCCCATGCAGGCGGGCCTCGGGGGCGGCAGCTCCGATGCGGCATCGGCGCTGTCGGCCCTCGCGTGCGCCTGGCAGCCGCGCCGGGCGCGGGTGGATCTTGCAGCCATCGCGGGACGACTCGGCTCCGATGTGCCGTACTTCCTGGTCGGGGGGACGGCCCTCGGGCTCTCGCGCGGCGAGGAGCTGTACCCGCTCGAGGACCTGCCGGCGTGCTTCGTCGTGCTCGCCCTGCCGGCGTTCGGCGTCGCCACGGCGGATGCGTACCGCTGGCTCGACGAGGACCGCCGGTCAAGAGCGGCTGCTTTGCGCGAGCCCGGCCGCACGCTGCCGGCGTGGCGCGGCCTCCCGCTGACGCTGGCGAACGACCTCGAGGCGCCGGTCACGAGCCGGCACCCTGAGATCGGTGCCGCCAGACGCGCGCTGGAGGCGGCGGGCGCCCGGGCCGCGGCCATGACGGGCAGCGGGTCGGCGGTGTTCGGGCTGTTCGGGGCTGAGCCGGCGGCGCGGCGGGCTGCCAGGTCCGTGGCGGAGGCCGGGTTCGTGGCCATGCTCACCCGGACCGTTGACCGGCGCACCTGCCAGCGTATACACTTTTCGTTTGCGTCATCCTCGCCGCGCCACGCCTAGGCCCGGCGCTCGCTGGAGTTGACGAGGCGCCGGTGTGGAGCCCTCGGGCTTCCCTGGCCTGAGTGAAGCCGACGGCAGCCCGCGTGAACCGGGGCGAAGGTGAGCCGTCCGCGCGAGCCCCGGAGTCTGCGGCGCACCCCCTGTCACCAGTGCGGGATGAGTCGCCCGGCGGATCGGGAGCGGGCAGGGACGGGAAGCAGAGTGGTGGGGCGTCGCCAAGCTGGTAAGGCACGGGACTTTGGATCCCGCATCCGAAGGTTCGAATCCTTCCGCCCCAGCCAGCCTTCGTGAAGGGTATGCGTCAGGGCCGACTCACGGGCGCGGACATGAAGATCTTCTCGGGCAGCGCACATCCGGAACTGACCCGCGGCATCGCGGAGGTGCTGGGGGTCCCGGTCGGGCAGGCGAAGCTCCGCCGGTTCCCGGACACGGAGGTGTCGTTCCAGATCGAGGAGAACATCCGCGGCACGGACGTCTTCGTCGTGCAGCCGACGTCCCCGCCCGTGGACCAGCACATCATGGAGCTGCTGGTCATGATCGACGCCTTCCGGCGCTCGTCGGCGGCGCGCATCACGGCGGTGATCCCGTATTACGGGTACGCGCGCCAGGATCGCAAGGACAAGCCGCGGGTCCCGATTTCGGCCAAGCTCGTGGCGAACATCCTGGGCGCGGCCGGGGCGAACCGCGTGCTGACGATGGACCTGCACAAGGCGCAGATCCAGGGGTTCTTCGACATCCCGGTGGACCACCTGTTCGCGGCGCCGGTGATCATCGACCACCTCGCGCGGCAGCAGTTCAAGAACGTCACCATCGTCTCGCCGGACGCCGGCGGGGCCGAGCGGGCGCGCGCGTACGCCAAGCGGCTGGACGCGGAACTGGCCATCATCGACAAGCGCCGCTCGGCCGAGGACGGGCACCCCGAGGTGATGAACGTCATCGGCGAGGTGCGGGGGCGCACCTGCATCATCCAGGACGACATCATCGACACCGGGGGCACGATGCAGAACGCGGCGCAGGCGCTGATGGAGAGCGGCGCCGAGCGCGTCTGGGCCTGCGCGGTGCACGGCCTGTTCTCCGGGCCGGCCATCCAGCGCATCGAGCAGTCGGCCATCGAGAAGTTCATCGTGACCAACACGATCCCCCTGCCGCCGGAGAAGGCGGCGTGCAAGAAGCTCGTGACGCTCTCGGTGGCGCGGCTGCTGGGCCAGGCGATCCGGAGCATCCACGAGGAGACCTCGGTGTCGTCGTTGTTCGTGTAGACATGAGCTCGGGCGGGCGGAGGCCGGCGGCCCCCGCGCCCGGCGACGGGAAGCAAGGACAGGAAGCATGGAAGCCAGACTCGAAGCGGTCAAGCGAGACACATTCGGCAAGAACGAGGCGCGCCGGCTGCGCGCGGCGGGCAACATCCCCGCGGTGCTGTACGGCGGCGCCGCGGCGGACGGCAAGCCGCAGGCGACGCCGATCGCGGTGGACCCGAAGGCGCTGATGAACATCCTGCGCGGCGAGTCCGGCGTGAACACGCTGATCGGCCTCAAGGTGGGCAGCGAGGAAGTCAAGGTGCTCATGCGCGAGTACCAGGTCGACCCCCTGACGCGCCGCCTGCTCCACGCGGACTTCTACCGCATCGCGATGGACAAGATGCTCGTCGTGAAGGTGCCGGTCACCGTGAAGGGCGAGGCGAAGGGCATCAAGCAGCAGGGCGGCCTGCTCGACATCGTCCACCGCGAGGTCGAGGTCGAGTGCCTGCCGTCGGACATCCCCGAACACATCGAGGTGGACGTCACCGAGCTGATGCTGGGCCAGGCCATCCGCCTGCGCGACGTGGCCACCGATCCGCGGTGGAAGCCCGTGACCGACGCCGAGGTGATGCTGGTGCACATCGTCGCGCCGCGCACGGCGGTTGAACCGGCGGCGGCCGAGGTGGCGGCGGCGGCGCCCGCCGCGGCGGCCGAGCCCGAGGTCATCAAGAAGGGCAAGGCTGAGAAGGCCGAAGAAGAGAAGTAGTGAAGATCGTCGTCGGGCTCGGCAATCCGGGGCGCCGCTACCAGGGCACGCGGCACAACATCGGGTTCGCCGTGGCCGACGAGGTGGCGCGCCGCCGTCAGGCGGTGTTCGAGAGCGGCCGGGGGGAGACGCTGACCGCCCGGTGCGGCCGCGGCCCGGAGACGGTGCTCGTGGTCAAGCCGCTCACGATGATGAACCTCAGCGGCGAGGCCGTGGCGGGGGTCTCGGGGTTCTACAAGGTCGACCCGTCGGCCGTCCTGGTGGCGGCCGACGACGTGAACCTGCCGCTCGGGCGGCTGCGCCTGCGGGCGCGCGGCTCGGCCGGGGGGCACAACGGGTTCAAGTCGATCATCGCGTGCCTGGGCACGGAGGAGTTCCCGCGGCTGCGGGTGGGCGTCGGACGCGGCGACCCGCGGCGCGACCTCGCGGATCACGTGCTGGCGCGGTTCGACGACGACGAGGGGGAAGAGGTCACGCAGGCGATTGCCCGGGCCGCCGACGCGGTGGAGACGTTCCTCGCGGAGGGCATCGAGGCGGCCATGAATCGGTACAACAGAGCGGAGGAACCGCCCTCCTGACTCCTTGCCACCGCGGATGCGCGGTGGCCGTTCATGTCCAGAAGGAGCATGCATGAGTCCAGTCAGACAGTACGAACTCGTCTACATCCTGTCGCCCGACGCGACCGAGCAGGCGATCACCGATCTGCACGCGCAGATCGAATCGATCATCGGCCGGTACCAGGGCGAACTGGTGAAGACGGAGAACTGGGGACGCCGGAAGCTGGCGTACCGGATCGGGAAGCACCGCGAGGGCACGTACGTCCTCGAGGTCTTCAAGGGCACCGGCGAGCTGACCAAGGAGCTGGATCGCCGCCTGAAGGTCATCGACAGCGTCATCAGGCACCTCTGCGTCCGCGTGGACGAGGACCTGCGCCTCGCCGAGCGGACGCGCGCGCGCCGCGAGGCGGAGACGCAGCGGCGCATCGCGCGCGGGCTGCCCGTCGGCGGGCGGTCCCGCCGGGCGGACGACGATGGCGGGGACGACGAGCAGACTGACCGGGCGGAGGTATAGCCATGGCTGAAGAGAAACGCTCACGGGGCGGATCGGGTTCGAAGGCGCGCGGCAACGGGCGGGGCGGCGAGAAGGGCGGCCCGCGGCGCGGCATGTTCCGCCGCCGCAAGGTGTGCAAGTTCTGCGCGGACAAGGTCGACTACATCGACTACAAGGACGCCAAGATGCTGCTGCCCTTCGTGCCCGAGCGCGCGAAGATCCTGCCGCGGCGCATCTCGGGCGTGTGCGCGATGCACCAGCGCAAGCTGCAGACGGCGATCATGCGGGCGCGGCAGCTGGCCCTGCTGCCTTACTCGACGGACTAGGTGGACTGCCATGGAAGTCATTCTTCGTGATCACGTGGAGAACCTCGGCCGCCGCGGCGACGTCGTGAAGGTCGCCGACGGCTACGCGCGCAACTACCTGCTGCCGCGCAAGCTGGCGCTGCCCGCCACGCCCGGCAACATGAAGGTGGTCGAGCGCCAGCGGAAGATCGCCGACGCCGCCGAGGCCGCCGAGAAGGCCGGCGCGGACGCGCTGGCCGTCCGCCTCACCCAGGCCCAGTGCGTGATGGCCCGCCGGGTCGGCGAGCACGACGCGCTGTACGGCTCGGTCACGGCGGCCGACATCGCCGACGAGCTCGCCGCCAAGGGCTTCGAGATCGACAAGCGCAAGATCCAGCTGGCCGAGCCCATCAAGCACCTCGGCGAGTTCAGCGTCCCGATCAAGCTGCACCGCGACGTGATCGCCCACGTCCCGGTGAAGGTCACGCCGCTCGAGGAGGCCACGGGGGCCTGATGTGTGGACCGCAGTAGTCAGTAGCCAGTAGTCAGTATTCAGTAGGAAGACACGTCTCGCTACACGGTGTCCAACTGCTACTGGCTACTGGCTACTGGCTACTGGCTACTGGCTACTGGCTACTGGCTACTGGCTACTGGCTACGATAAAGTGCTCCTGTCATGCCCGATCCTGCCGTCGATCGCCCGCTGCCGCACAACCTCGAGGCCGAGCGGGCGGTGCTCGGCGCCATCCTCCTCGACGCCGAGGCGATCCACCGCGCGGTGGAGTTCGTCAGGGACGGCGACTTCTTCCGCGACGCCCACCGGCGGATCTTCACGAAGATGATCGACCTGGCCGAGCGCGGCCAGGCCATCGACTTCATCACCATCAAGGACGAACTCGGCCGCTCCGGCGACCTCGACCAGGTCGGCGGCCCCGCCTACATCGCCTCGCTCGTCGACGGCCTCCCGCGCGGCGTCAACGTCGCCGACTACGCGCGCATCGTGAAGGAGAAGTCGTCGCTGCGCAGCCTGATCCAGTCGGCCAACCGGGTCCTCGCGAGCGCCTACCAGGCCGAGGACGACGCCGGGGCGATCATCGACGAGGCGGAGCGCGAGATCTTCGCGATCGCCGAGGGCGCGATCCACCAGGGCTTCGTCTCGATGCGCGACCTCGCGAACGCGAGCTTCGCGGTGGTCGAGCAGGCCCACGCCCGCAAGCAGCTCGTCACGGGCGTCCCGACCGGCTTCCTCGAGCTGGACGAGATGCTGGCGGGCCTGCAGCCGTCCGATCTCGTCATCGTGGCGGCCCGCCCGTCGATGGGGAAGACGAGCCTCGTGCTGAACATCGCCCAGCACGTCGGCACGAAGACGGCCATGACCGTCGGCTTCTTCAGCCTCGAGATGTCGAAGGAACAGCTGTTCCTCCGCATGCTCACGTCGGAGGCCGGCATCGACGCGCACCGGCTGCGCACCGGGTTCCTCGGCGAGCGCGATTTTCCGAAGCTGACCCGCGCCATGGAGGTGCTCGGCGGCGCGCACATCTTCATCGACGACTCGGCGTCGATCGGCGTCCTCGAGATGCGGGCCAAGGCGCGGCGCCTGAAGGCGGAGCACGGGCTCGACCTGATCATCATCGACTACATCCAGCTGATGCAGGGCCGGGGCCGCTTCGAGAACCGCGTCACCGAGCTCGCGTCGATCTCGCGCGGGCTGAAAGGCCTCGCGAAGGAACTCGGCGTCCCGGTCGTCGTGCTGTCGCAGTTGAGCCGCGCGCCCGAGCAGCGGCCCAACAAGCGCCCGCAGCTCTCCGACCTCCGCGAGTCGGGCGCCCTCGAACAGGACGCGGACGTGGTCGTCATGATCTTCCGCGAGGACATGTACGAGGCGACGGAGGAGAACCAGGGCGTGGCCGAGCTCATCGTCGCCAAGCAGCGGAACGGCCCGACGGGCACGGTCCGCCTCGCCTTCATCCGGGAGTTCACGCGCTTCGAGAACCTGGAGCGCGGCTCAGGCTCGTGAACCGGCACACGGTCGCGCACGTCGATCTCGCGGCCCTCGCGCACAACGCCCGGGCGATCCGCGCCTACCTGGCGGCCCGGCGCGGCGCCGGCGCGCCCGCCCTCGCCGGCGTGGTCAAGGCAGACGCCTACGGCCACGGCGCCGTGCACGCAGCCCGCACGCTCGTGGCCGCGGGAGCCTCGCTGCTCGCCTGCGCCGACATCGACGAGGGACTCGAGCTGCGCGGGGCGGGCCTGTCGGTGCCGATCCTCGTCCTCGGCCCCTTCAGCCTCGGCGACCTGAGCGGCGTCTTCGAAGGCCGGCTGACGCCGACGATTTCGTCGCCCACGGCCGCCCGCCGGCTCCAGGACGCGGCTGCCCGGCGGGGCACCCGGCTCGGATACCACCTGGGCATCGACACCGGAATGCTTCGCCTGGGCCTGCGGCATGACAACCTCTCCCGGACCGTTCCCGAGGTGCTGGCGGCGCCGAACCTCGTGCTCGAAGGCGTCTACACCCACTTCGCCACGGCCGACGTCCCGGGGGACGCCCTGTTCCTCCATCAGTGCCGGAACTTCGAGTCCGCCAGGCGCACGCTCGCGGGGCTCGGCGTGCATGGCGGCATGACGCACGCGGCCAACAGCGGGGCGCTGCTCGCCGAACCCGCGACGTGGTTCGACCTCGTGCGCCCCGGCCTGCTGATGTACGGCGTCACGCCCGGGGCGTTCACCGGCCGGATCGACGTCCGGCCGGTCATGAGCGTCCGCAGCCGGGTCGTGGCGGTGAAGGGGGTGCGCGTCGGCGAGACCATCGGGTACGGCGGCCGGTTCGTCGCCCGCCGCCCGACCACGATGGCCATCGTGCCGGCGGGCTATGCCGACGGCATGGACCGGCGGCTGGAAGGGCGAGGCGCCGTCCTCCTGCGGGGGCGGCGCGTGCCGATCGTCGGGGCCGTGTCGATGGACGTGCTCGCGCTCGACGTGACCGGCCTGCCGGTGGAGCCCGGCGACGAGGTCGTCTTCACCGGCCGTCAGGGCGACGACGCGATCACCGTCGGCGAGGTGGCCGAGTGGGTGGGAACGATCCCGTACGAGCTCCTGTGCCGCGTCGGGAACCGTGTGGAGCGGATCTACAGCGCATCATGAAACCACCCAAGACCGTCTTCGCCTGCCAGGAATGCGGATCCCAGTCGTCGAAGTGGCTCGGGCGCTGCCCGGACTGCGGCGCCTGGAACACCTTCGTCGAGGAGCGCGCGCCGGAGGCGCCTCCCGCCGCGGCCGGGCGCTACGTGGCGCCGGCGGGCGGCGGCGCCCGGCTCTACGCGGATGTCGTGTCCTCGAGCGCCTCCCGGATCCCGACCGGCATCGACGAGTTCGATCGTGTGCTCGGCGGGGGGATCGTGCCCGGCTCGCTGGTCCTGCTCGGCGGCGAGCCTGGCATCGGCAAGTCGACGCTGCTGCTGCAGACGGCCGCGCACATCGCCCGCGCCACCGGGCCCGTGCTGTACAGCTCCGGCGAGGAATCCGAGCACCAGGTCAAGTCGCGAGGCGAGCGCCTCGGCGTCGGCGACGCCCCGCTCTACCTGCTGGCGGAGACGTGCCTGGAGCGCGTGCTCGAAGAGTCGGCGCGCCTCGGGCCGGCCCTCGTCATCGTCGACTCGATCCAGACCGTGTTCTCGTTGAAGATGCAGTCGGCGCCGGGCAGCATCGGGCAGGTCCGCGAGGCGGCCACGCAGTTGCTCTTCGCGGCCAAGGCGCAGAACGTGCCGACGTTCCTCGTCGGGCACGTCACGAAGGAAGGCAGCCTCGCCGGTCCGAAGGCCCTCGAACACATCGTCGACACGGTGCTCTACTTCGAGGGCGAACGCCAGCATGCGCACCGCATCGTGCGGGCCGCCAAGAACCGGTTCGGCGCCGTGAGCGAACTCGGCGTGTTCGAGATGACGTCGGCCGGGCTGAAGCCGGTGCCGAACCCGTCGGCCCTGTTCCTGGCCGAGCGCCCGGCCAACAGCCCGGGCTCGGCCGTGGTCTGCTGCGTCGAGGGCACACGCCCGATCCTGGTCGAGGTGCAGGCGCTCGTGAGCACCAGCGCCTACGGCTACGCCAAGCGGACGGCGGTGGGCCTCGACCAGACGCGGCTGTCGCTCCTGCTGGCCGTCATGGAGAAGCGGGCGGGCCTCGCGCTCGGCGGCGACGACGTGTACGTGAACCTGGCCGGGGGCATCAGCGTCGACGAGCCGGCACTCGACCTCGCGGTCGTGGCCGCCGTGGCGTCGAGCGTGCGGAACAGGCCAATCGCCCCCGGGACGGCCGTCTTCGGCGAGGTCGGTCTCGCCGGCGAGGTGCGCGCCACGGCCCACGCCGGCCGGCGGGTCCGGGAGGCCGAACAGATGGGGTTCTCGCGGTGCATCCTGCCGGCGGCGAACATCGATCCGAAGGACCCGGGGTTCGCCGGGACCGCCTGCGCGCTGGTCGGGGTGAGGACCGTTCAGGAGGCCCTCGCGCATCTGCTTGCCTGATCCCGGGGCGACCCCGTTATAGTGCAGGGATACAGGGAGGCCGCATGGCCTGGTTCATCCTCGCCCGGCTCTTGTTCCTCGTCGGCGTGACGTACACGGCGACCGCGGTCCAGCCGCTGCCCTGGGGCGCCGCGGCCAACGGGGCCTTCGGCGCCGTGCTGGCGGCCTGTGCCATCGCGCTGGAGTGGCGGATCCGCGACGTCAGCGTACCGCGCATCCTCGGCGCCGTGCTCGGCGTGGCGCTCGGCCTGCTCTTCGCGCTCCTGCTCGACCGCGCGATGGTGTGGACGGCGGATCCCCGCTGGACGTTCGTCCACCGCGTGATCGACCTGCTGTTCCCCTACATGGGGTTCGTGATCGGCGCCCGCCGGGGCGAGTGGCTCGAACCGTCGCGGCTGATCACGCTGTTCCGGGCCGCCGGGCCGCAGCGGCGCTACAAGATCCTCGACACGAGCGTCATCATCGACGGGCGCGTCGCGGACATCTGCGAAGCCGGCTTCCTGGACGGCACCCTCGTGGTGCCGCAGTTCGTGCTGAAGGAACTGCAGCAGGTCGCCGACTCCAGCGACACGATGCGCCGCAACCGGGGCCGGCGTGGCCTCGACATCCTGCAGAAGATCCAGAAGATGACCGGCGTCGAGGTCATGGTGTCCGACCTGGACTTCCCGGAGGTGCGCGAGGTCGACCTGAAGCTCATCGAGCTCGCGCGCTCGCTGCAGGGCAAGATCGTGACGAACGACTTCAACCTGAACAAGGTGGCGCAGGTGCGCGGGGTCGGCGTCCTCAACATCAACGAGCTCGCGAACGCGATGAAGCCGGTCGTGCTGCCCGGCGAGGTCATGAAGGTCTTCATCCTGAAGGAAGGCAAGGAGTACAACCAGGGCGTCGCCTACCTCGACGACGGGACGATGGTGGTCGTCGACAACGCCCGCAGGATGATCAGCAAGACGATCGAAATCGTCGTGACGAG
>Ga0316605_10002465_pt1 | contig 10530 bp, 8 predicted proteins | sample OWC_soil_day20_n_FD_207666 | JGI IMG/M metagenome (GOLD analysis project Ga0316605, IMG submission 207666) | Wetland soil microbial communities from Old Woman Creek delta, Ohio, United States - OWC_soil_day20_noCT | ecosystem: Environmental > Terrestrial > Soil > Wetlands | place: USA: Ohio... | reverse complement strand
CAGTCCCACGGCTTATTACTGCGGACTTGCAGGCGGAGACCGACCCTTTGGCTAGCGACGGGGAACATTTTAATTAAAGTCTTGATTTGGTTGAGCGCAGCCAAAGGGGAATGCCCTGAAAAAAGACAAAAGACAAAAGACAAAGGACAAAAGTCTAATGAAAAATTAAAAATGAAAAATGAAAAGAGTTTTGAAGTAAAAAGTAAAAAGTAAAAATCAAAATCTGATACCTGATACCTGAAACCTGATACCTGTCACACTACATCCTTTCCGGTACTTCAATCCCTAACAACTTCATCCCTTGCTTGATGATATCTCCACAAAGTTGAGATAATTGAAGTCTGATGATCCGTAATGATTCGTTCTCTTCTTTGAAAATTGGGTTCTCCTGATAGAAACGGTTAAACACTTTGGCCAGCTCGAAAATGTAATTAGCGATGAGAGCAGGGGAGTGGTTCTCTGCTGCAGAAATCAAAACATTTTCATATTCCTTAATTATCTTAATGATTTCTATTTCATTATTAGATAATAAATTATAAGCATTTGTTAAAGTATTGGTTTCTATATTGTTTTCAACAGATTTTCGTAATAATGATTTGATCCGGGCGTGGGTATATTGAATAAATGGTCCGGTATTCCCATTGAAATCGATCGATTCTGCCGGATTAAACAACATATTTTTCTTAGGATCCACTTTTAAAATGAAATATTTCAAAGCGCCCATTCCAATCATCTCATAGAGTTTGGATGCTTCGTTTTCTTCAAAATTAAATTTACCTAACTCTTCTGTACTTGCTTTAGCTTCCTGAAACATACTTTCCATCAAATCATCAGCATCCACGACAGTACCTTCTCTAGATTTCATCTTACCTTGAGGCAATTCTACCATTCCATAAGAGAGATGATAAATAGAATCCCCAAATGGTTTATTAAGTTTTTTGGAAAGGATCAATTTTAATACATCAAAATGGTAATTTTGTTCATTACCAACCACATAGATCATCTCTTCCGGTTTAAATTCCTCATACCGCAACTGCGCAGTCCCTAAATCCTGTGTCATATATACCGAAGTTCCATCCGATCTGAGTAATAATTTTTCATCCAATCCTTCAGATGTTAAATCAACCCAAACAGATCCATCCTCTTTTCTGAATAATTTATTGTGATCCAATCCTTCCTGAACCAATTGTTTTCCTAATAAATAAGTATCAGATTCATAATAGGTTTTGTCAAAATGGATGCCTAATCGTTGATAAGTAGTTTCAAAACCATTATAAACCCAGTGATTCATCAGAGTCCAAAGATTTCTGATTTCAGCATCACCATCTTCCCATTTTTTGAGCATTTGCTGAGCTTCCAGCAGTAAAGGAGCACTTTTTTTGGCAGTTTCTTCATCAATCCCTTTTTCAATTAATGATTTAACTTCCTCTTTATACTGTTTATCAAACTCAACATAATATTTGCCTACTAAATGATCTCCTTTCAAACCTGAAGTTTTTGGAGTTTCCCCATTACCAAATTTTTGCCAGGCTAACATTGATTTACAAATATGTATTCCTCTGTCATTCACTAAATTAACCCGGATCACTTTGTTGCCGGCTGCTTCCATGATATTGGCAACAGCACATCCCAACAGATTGTTTCTTACATGTCCTAAATGAAGCGGTTTATTGGTATTGGGAGAAGAAAATTCGATGGTAACTGATTTTTTGATCTCTTTTGAATTCTGTTCTTTTGAAAAAAGGGTATTTTGAAGATACTCTATCCAATATTGTTTTGAAATTGAAAAATTAAGAAATCCTTTCACAACATTAAAAGAATCAATCAATTCTGGTAATTTTTTCACTAATTGTGTTCCAATTTCAGTAGCAATTTGTTCAGGCGACTTTTTAGCCCATTTAACAAAAGGGAAAACGACAATAGTGTAATCACCTTCAAATTCTTTTTTAGTGCGTTGTAAAGCCGATTTATCTATTGTTCCGTCAAATTGATAGAGATCAATCAGTATTTCATTAATGCAATTTATAATGTTTAGTTCCATAGTAATATTGTGAGATTATTGTTCAAATTCTTTTATTGATTCATCCAGATTTCCATTCCAGAGATATTTTTTGGTTTCTTTATAAATAACGCCCGATAATAATATTAGGGAAATGAGGTTTGGAAGTGCCATAAGGGCATTCATAGTATCTGAAATTTGCCAGATTAGGGTTACATTGATGATAGAACCAACAAAAACAGCAATCACCCATAAAATACGATAATAAGGAATTGTTTTCTTTCCTCCAAGGTACTCCAAAGCTCTTTCTCCATAATAGGACCAGCCTAAAATGGTTGAAAAAGCAAATGTAAAGAGTCCAACAACTAAAATTGGAGTTCCGAAATATGGTAATTTAGCAAAAGCAGCGCTGGTCAAAGTGGATCCATTACTGTAATCAATATCCGGATAAGCAATGATTGAAGTTACTAATACGATTCCGGTCATGGCACAAACAACAACAGTATCCCAGAAAGTACCGGTTGAGGAAACCAAAGCTTGTCTGACAGGATTTCTGGTTTTGGCAGCAGCTGCAATAATAGGAGCGGAGCCCATCCCAGATTCATTGGAAAACAAACCACGTGCAATTCCATATCTCGCTGCCATCATGATAGTTGCACCTACAAAGCCACCACCAGCTGCCGATGGATTAAAGGCTGATTTAAATATCAGTACAAGAGCATCATCAACATAAGTGGAATTGATTATTAGAATAATAAGGCACCCTAAAATGTAGAATATTGCCATAAACGGAACTAACATCTGACAAATTTTTGCAATTCCTTTGACTCCAAAAAAGATTACTGCAGCAGTAAGTATAGATAAAACAATACCTGTGATCATTAATGGAAAATGGAACGATTCATATAACATCGTAGAAATTGAATTTGCCTGAACGGTACATCCAATTCCAAAGGATGCTATTACAGTGAAAAATGCAAATAGTATTCCTAACCATTTCATTTTCAGCCCTTTTTCCAATGCACACATGGGACCTCCAAGCATTTTTCCATCAGAAGTTTTATAACGATATTTAACAGCCAGTAACCCTTCGGAATATTTAGTTGCAATACCAAAAACTCCGGTTAACCAACACCATAAAACAGCTCCGGGTCCACCTAATGAGATTGCTGTCGCAACACCCACAATATTTCCGGTTCCAATGGTTGCTGCTAATGCTGTTGCTAAAGCCCCGAATTGAGATACATCGCCGTCAGAGTCATCCTTTTTAAAAGATAATCTAATTGCTTTAAAAATTTTACGTTGTGGAAATTTTAATAAAATGGTTAAAAAAATATGAACACCCAATAATAATAATATCATGGGAACACCCCAAAAAATGTGAAGGTTTATATATTCAAAAAATTTTGTAACTTGTTCCATATTAATTATTTATTTTTTTTGCTTCTTGCCAGTAAAGCTCCATTTCACTTAATTTCATATCTGTAATAGATTTACCAAGCTCAGACGCTCTATTTTCAATATGTTTAAAGCGTTGAATAAAAGTTCTGTTCGTTTTTTCAAGTGCATCTTCAGGATTCACTTCTATGAAACGGGCATAGTTGATTAAGGCAAACATCAAATCACCAAATTCATCTTCCATTCTATCGCTTTTCTGATCCACTTCAGCCTTAAATTCCTGAAGTTCCTCCATCACTTTATCCCAAACCTGATCACTATTTTCCCAATCAAATCCTACACCTCTGGCTTTTTCCTGAATTCTGTAAGATTTAACCATTGCCGGTAAAGAATTGGGAACACCGCTTAAAACTGATTTATTTCCTTCAGTAAGTTTTATTTTTTCCCAATTTTCTTTCACTTCTGCAGCAGACTGAACCTTTACATCTCCAAAAATATGGGGATGTCTTCTGATTAATTTTTCACTAATTCCGTTTAAAACAGATTCAATATCAAATATTTGTTGTTCCTGACCCAGTTTAGCATAAAAAACAATATGTAACATCAAATCTCCCAGTTCTTTACCAATATCTTCATATTTTTTATCAATTATGGCATCCGAAAGTTCGTATGTTTCTTCAATGGTCAGGTATCTTAAACTTTCAAAGGTTTGTTTACTATCCCAGGGACATTTAACCCTTAATTCATCCATAATATCGAGTAGTCTTTTAAATGCAGCGAGTCTATTGTCGGTTTCCATAGAGTAATATATATTTTTTAACCTGCAAAAATACTAAATAATCTAACAGAGAACATTTAACATTTAACATATATAAATGAAAAATGAAAAATGAAAAATGAAAAATGAGCAATCGAGCATTCGAGCATTCGAGCAATCGAGCAATCGAGCATTCGAGCAATCGAGCATTCTGAGCATTCGAGCATTCGAGCAATCGAGCATTCGAGCAATCGAGCATTTGAGCAATCGAATTTTTTGTAATTTTGCAAGTGATTAAAAAACAATGGATATGCTTAAAAATACTATTGCAATAGCTTATGATTTTGATGGAACTTTAGCCCCAGGGAATATGCAGGAGAACTCTTTTATTCCTGATTTGGGAATGGAAATCAAAGAATTTTGGGGAGAAGCCAATCAAATTGCCAAAAATAATGATATGGATGAAGTTTTGGCCTATATGTACTTAATGCTTCAAAAAGCAAAAGAAAAATCAATCCCTATTAAAAAAGAGGCATTTTTAAAATATGGTTCAAAAATCCATTTTTATAAAGGGGTTGAAACTTTTTTTAACAGAATCAATCATTATGCATCAGAAAAAGGCTTTTTGATTGAACATTATATTATCTCTTCCGGTAATAGAGAGTTTGTTGAAGGAAGTAAGATAGCGCATTTTTTTAAGGATATTTTTGCTTCAGGTTTTATGTATGATGAACAAGGAATAGCTTGTTGGCCTGCATTAGCTGTTAATTATACCAATAAAACTCAGTTTTTATTCAGAATCAATAAAGGTATTCATAATTCTTACGATAATACATTGATTAATAAAATAGTACCGGAAATTGAAAAACCAATTCCATTTTCAAATATGATTTATCTTGGGGATGGGGAAACAGATGTTCCTGCTATGAAAATGGTTAAACTTCAAGGGGGTATTGCCATTGCTGTTTATAATCCGGAATATAAGTCTATCAATCCAAATAAAAGAAGTCCAAAAGAATTATGTACAGAAATTGTGGAAAACAATAGAGCAGATTTTATGGCTCCTGCTGATTATTCTAAAGAGAAAGAATTAGATTTACTCATCAAAAAATGTATTGATAAAATTATTGCTGATCAAACTCTATTTGGATAAAATAATTTTAGCTTATTGGAATTGTAAAATAAAATGTTGAACCTTTATTTTCTTCACTTTCGACTCCAATCTCACCACCTAGTAATTCTACATACGCTTTAGTAATAGATAAACCTAATCCAGTACCTTCATAAATACGGTCACTTTCCATTTCAACCTGAACAAATAGATCAAACACTTGTTTAAGGTTTTCTTTTGGTATTCCAATACCGGTATCAAGCACTTTAAATAGAATAAAATTTTCTTGTTTTTGACATGAGATCACAATTTTTCCAGAATAAGTATATTTAATTGCATTTAAAACGAGGTTCGATAAAATTTTATTTAATTTTTCAAAATCAGAATAGATCATTACATCATTTGTCCAATCAGTTTTATCCCATGAATAAGTTATTGATTTAGATAATATTTCATTGTAAAATTGATCATATAGATTTTGCATTAACCCATTAACTGAAATTTTCGAGTTATTGATTTCAATTTTGTCAGATGATTGAATTTCTGAGACTAAGATTAAATCGTTTAGGGTTGTTAAGAATCTTTTAGCACTTTCATTAAACGAGTTGACATATTGATCTCTATCAGATTTATTAAAATTAAATGTTTTAAGAATATTCATAAATCCCATAATTCCATTCATGGGAGTTCTAATTTCATGTCCTAAATTAGCTAAAAATGCTGTTATTAACCTATTACTTTCTTCTGCTTTTAATTTTGATTGAATCAGTTCCTCTTCAGTTTTTTTAAGTGCTTCAATATCAATTGTTAATCCATCCCAAACGATATGATTGTCCTTATTTCTTTGTGGAATTGAGGTGCATAAAAAATATTTAATTTTTCCTTCTTTTGTAATCAATCTCCCCTCAAAACGGAACATACTCATTTTTTTTACAGTATTTTTTTCTGTTTCATATAATTTCAAGATATCTTCAGGGTGAACCAAATCATATAACGCATTATAATTGGAATATACTTCTTCTTTCGTTACTCCAAGAAAATTATAAACGGTATCACTTATAAATGTAAATTTTTTAGATTCACAGGCAATCCCGGTATCAATCTGATAAATAAATCCATTTATTAAATTTTTACTAATCTGAGTTAATTGTAGTTCCGTTTTTAAAAGATTTTTTCTAATTAAATTCTTTTGAGTATTAATAAATAATAAAATAATAATAACAGTAATTAAAATTACAATAAAAATAATAATTGTTATCAATAAAGGTTTATGAGAATCCCACAAATTATAAGGTTCATTAATAATTTGACAATCATCCGGTAGGGAAGATAAGGGAATATTAAATTTATATAAAGCTTTATAATCAAAAATTTTTGCTGATGGTGTTTCCATTATTACAGGAATTTGATCAGCCTTTTCTCCATTTAATATTCTTTTTGCTAATTCGGCAGCTTTTGATCCCTGAATATATCCATTTACGATAATTCCTCCAACAATACCATTATTTAAAGCATAATCCCAATTGGAATATACTGGAAATGGAGATAACTTTGTAATAATTTGAGTGCTTTTTGATGGTTTTGTTTCATCAGCAAGTGATCCAAATATTAAAATGGCAGTGTTTTTATAATAACTTTTTAGTTTAGTTTTTAAGTCTTTTGAATTAATGTCTATAAAATTATAATACTGAATCTTACTTTTATCGTTTTTGATATAAGTATTTATTTTATTGACATAAGTATTAAAAGATATATCTTTTGTAGAACTAATAAAAATCACAGATTCAAGCTTAGGATGAATCGACTTGATTAAATCAATAGATTGATTTATATGAACCTCTTCATTTATTCCGGTTATATTTTTAATTCCATTTAAATCATTTATATTTAAGTTATTATATCCACAAAAGACAATCGGTACTCCAGAAAAAAGTTGTTCCTGATACTTTTTTATAAAATTAAAACTCGGATTATCGGATACAATAATGACATCAAAGTTGATATGTATATATTTGGTTTTAATTATTTGTGCAATGGTTTGAAAATCAAATGTTTCTGCATAAGCTCTTTGATCCAGATGTTCAACATTAATAATTACTTCTTGGTTATAGTTAGAAAATTGATCAATTACACCATTAATTACATTTCTGCTCCATCTATAATTAACATTATAGGAATCAAGAAGTAAGATATTTTTTATTGAATTCTTTACAGGCGAAATCAGAGAATCGTTTCCAAAACTAACTTTGAAAAATAAAACAGAAGAAAGAAAAAGAAGTATTATAATTTTATTTTTCATCTTATTTATAAAAATCAAAAAAATGAAATAAAAGTGATAAAGGTAGTTTTTATTTAGGTGATTTCATGTCGCAAATATAAAACATTATTTATAAAATGCAAGAAAAAAATAAAAATAAATGTTCAATAGAATTGGTCATTCTATCAAAGACATAAAGTCAAAGAGCAATTAAATGGATTGTATTTTGTTTTGTTTGAGATCCAAATATAGAAAATATATGAGAAATATACTGATAATAAGCAGTATAGGTAAAAAAATATAAAAATTATGAATTTCGGAAATTTTTAATTCTTCTAGTGCATTTCCTGATGATTTATTAAAAAATTCAATACTTAAACTGACCCCATTATGAAGGAAATGGGCTAAAATGGGCAAAAACAGTGAACCGCTCCAAACCATAAGATAACCCAAATAAATACCTAAAATCAATCTTGGAATAAAACCATAAAATTGAAAATGTATGGCACTAAAAATAAATGCTGTTACAAAAATAATAATGTGATTATTCTTAATAACACTTTTCCATATAGTTTGGACAGCTCCTCTGAAAAAAAACTCTTCACAAAATGCTGGAATAAAAGCCATTACTAATAAATTAACGAATAAAATGCTGACAGTATTATTTTGAGTTAACAATTCTAATATTGCAGCATTTTCCTTTTCTAATGATGTCATCCAATTTTCAATATTAACTAATGAATGAGGAAGTTTAATGTTTTGGTTTAATTCCCCCAAGTAGGCTATAATTGGAATTATTAACACCGAAAGAAGAATTACCAGACAGATTGATTTTTTTTGTTTTATCGGTGGATAGAGTAAATTCTTAAATGTTGAAGAAATATTAAATTGATTTTGAGATTTGAATTCAAAAAACAAATAAAAAAAAGCAGGAAATAAAAAGGATCCAATTGTGCCAAAAACCAGAAGCAGACGAATAGCATTAGGTGTATTTATAAGTTCCTCTTTCGTCCAAATGATTGAAGAAATTAAAGTTCCTAAAATATTAAAAAGAGAAAATCCAATGATGATCAATAAAATAAAAATAAGAATTTTAAACCCAATAGATTTACCTTCAAAAAATGAATTAATTTTCATGTTTAAATAATTCCTTTTATCTCCATTATATTATTGATATTCTCATTGATACAATAATCTTCTAAACCTTTAATTAAAGAGGGCGCAATGGTTGGATGACTAAAATTTACCGTTCCAATTTGAACAGCAGAAGCTCCGACCATAATAAATTCTATAATATCTTCAACGGAATAAATTCCACCCAAACCAATCACAGGAATTGCAACATTTTTGGATACTTCATGCACCATTCTGAGGGCTAAAGGTTTAATTGCAGCACCTGAAAGTCCTGCATAAACATTGTTAAAAACCGGTTTGCGATTTTTGACATCAACAGCCATGCCTTTAAAAGTATTGACTAATGAAAGTGAATCAGCACCAGCTTCTTCACAGGCTTTAGCCATTTCAACAATATTTTCAGCATTGGGAGAGAGTTTGACCATTAAAGGTTTTTTCGATACATTTTTAGCTAATTTAACAGCTTCAAAAGCAATATCATTTTTTATACCCAAAGCCATCCCACCAGTTTTAACATTAGGACAAGAGATATTGAGTTCAATAAAATCAACATTAGTTTCATTAAGTAACATTATACCATTTAAATAATCTTCTATTAAACTTCCTCCAAGATTTGCAATGATAACATTTCCTAATTTTTCCATCCATGGCAATTCATCAGCAATAAATTTAGGAACACCCGGGTTTTGAAGTCCGACGCTATTCAACATTCCGGAAGGCGTTTCCCAAACTCTCATACCTTTATTTCCTTGACGAGGCTCTAAAGTTAAACCTTTAGAGCTGATTCCTCCTAAAATGGAGACATCATACAATTCATTATACTCTCTCCCAAATCCAAAACAGCCAGATGCAGCAATTACTGGATTTTTAAATTTTACACCATTTATAGTTGTCTCTAATCTATTCATTATCAATACATTTTATTAGTTAAAGAATATCACTACCTAAAAAAACAGGACCATCTTTACAAGCTCTTTTAGTTCCGTGAATGGTATCACAATTACAAACCAAACAAGCACCAACACCACATGCCATGTGTTTTTCCATTGATAACCAGGATGGTATATTAAGTTGGCTACATTTATCTCTTACTTTATACATCATCACTTCTGGACCACAAGTAAATACTGCATTATAAATTTTAGGGTCAAAAATATCAGTGATATAGCCTTTATAACCTTCGCTTCCATTTTCACAAGCGATAAAAATGGCATCCGCAATATTTTCAAATTCTTCAAATCCAAACAATTCATCTTTATACCCAAGAAAAACATGAACAATATTACCCATTTTTTTTAATTGTTTAGCAGTTTCAAAAAGGGGAGGAATTCCGACACCACCGCCAACAAGAGCAATAGTGCCATTCTCCTGACCAACAGGAAATCCATTACCAAGAGGTCCCAGAATCTCAATTGGATTACCTTTTTTAAGATTAGCTAAATTAGCAGTACCAGAACCAACGATTCTATACATAAAGGAGATCAAATCATTTTCGACATTATAAACGCTAATGGGTCTGAATAAAGGTAAATGATCATCCCAGGATTTTAGCATAAAAAATTGTCCGGGAAGAATTTTGTCGTAATGATTAGGTACGTTAATTACAAAAATATCGGAACTAATTTTTTGATTAGAAAGTACTTTAGTTTTAAAAAAATCCATTATTTAATTGATTTAAATTGATGCAAAAGTACTAAAAAAAGTTGAAGATTTGACGAAGTTATGAATCTCATAAAACTCCGATAAAGGATCTATTTCCCCAATATCTTATTCCGAGATAGTGTTGAATCTGCTGGGTTAAAATTTACACTTTTGGTAAATCTTTTTATTTGAATATGTTTCGGGTGAGCTTTCCAACACTTTACCGGAACTGT
>Ga0316605_10002464_pt1 | contig 10531 bp, 8 predicted proteins | sample OWC_soil_day20_n_FD_207666 | JGI IMG/M metagenome (GOLD analysis project Ga0316605, IMG submission 207666) | Wetland soil microbial communities from Old Woman Creek delta, Ohio, United States - OWC_soil_day20_noCT | ecosystem: Environmental > Terrestrial > Soil > Wetlands | place: USA: Ohio... | reverse complement strand
CGGAGTGATCGACATCGACGGTGCTTTCCGGAGTCCTTCGTATCAACTGGCCTATCAGCTTGCGCGCTCCATCAATAACGGCAAGGGAGATTTCGGTGGATCGGCGGGGTTCCGGTACTTTACGAAAGACCTGGGCGTATTGGTCCGCTCGCGCATCATCGGGAACGAATTTGATGTCGATCAGGTGGGGTTTGTTCCCTGGAGCGGAACAGCCAGGCTTGGAGCCATTGCCGGACCCACGTGGTACTTCGACGAAGGGACCGTCTCATCCATGTTTCAGTACAGCGGGTTCCAGGTGACATATGAGCACGACGACCTGTACACAGACTGGGTTGGCGTACTCGGTCTGAACATGCAGTTCCGGAGCAACTGGGGTTTTGAAGTGACCCTTATCGCCGGCGAGAGCAAAGACCTCGGGGCGAAGTACACGTACTACGAAGGCGACCTTAGTTCCTGGTTCAATCTCTCCCCGCGGTGGAATGCAAATGCGTGGGGCGGCATCGCACGGTCATACAATTTCTCCCGCGAGTATGTGGGATTGTACAGCTGGTTCGGCAGCTATGCCGAGTGGAAGGCACTCGACATTCTGGAACTCGGAACAAGCTACGAAATGTACATTGAGGGAAATCCCGAGGGCAAAGTCGAGGATATCACGTACAATGCACGCCCGTTTGTCTCCCTGACCCCGGTGAACAATCTGAATCTCCGGGTCTATGTGGACAACCTCTTTGTGCAGTCTTCAGATCAGATGGAACGGATCATCGTCGGGTTCCTGTTCTCCTACAACTTCCTTCCGAAGAGCTGGATCTACCTCGCACTCAACGAGGTGAGGGAGAGACGGGATGTCCTGAATGCCGAACAGGATCCGATCGGACGGCGGATGGAGACAGCGGACCGCGTGGGTGTAATGAAAGTGAAGTATCTGTATTACCTGTAAGGATATCCGGTGTATGACCGGTGTGCCTGCAGTGCTGAGATCGGTACGTGTACACTCTGTGGAAGGGAATATCGGATTCGCAGGAGTGTCCGCGGGATCAGCACAAGTAACGCCGGTGTTTTGAGGGTGTCGCCTTCTCAATAAAGAGGAATTCTGTGATGATCAAATTTCTGCTGTGGCTCATTCTGCTTGTGGTGTGTTGGCCGCTGGCCCTGCTGGCACTGGTGCTTTACCCCTTTGTCTGGCTCCTGATGCTGCCGTTCAAGCTGATCGGACTGACGGTCGATGCGCTGTTTTCATTCCTGAAGGCCATGCTGATGCTGCCTGCGCGGGTTCTGCGGGGGCCCGGTACCTGAGAGTCATGTATCATCGGCAGGATTCCTGCTTCATCGGCCGACAGGCTTCAGTTCAGTCGTTGTTGCTGCGGATCGATCAGATCTTATCCCTGCGTTTGTGCTGGGCCATCAGCTTCTTCCACCGCTGCTTCTCCCGCAGCTGTTCCGCTTTATTGGTCCGCCGCCGCTGATACGCAGCCTCGCGCTGAAGCTTTGCAAAGCTTTCAAGCCGGCCCGGGTCAAGAGTTCCCTCCTCAAGAGCCGCCCGGACCGCGCATCCGGGTTCTCCGGAGTGTTTGCAGTCGCGGAACTTGCACTCCATCGCGAGTGCTTCGATGTCGTCGAATGTATCCTGAACTTCCGCGTCTACTTCCCAGAGCTGCAGTTCTCTCATTCCGGGCGTATCGATCAGGAGTCCGCCGGATGGAAGGACGACAAGCTCGCGGTGACTCGTCCGGTGCCTCCCCTTGCGGTCCACGCTGCGGACTTCATCTGTGGCAAAATGTTCTCTGCCCAGAAGCGCGTTGACAATCGTGGATTTGCCCACGCCGGAAGGTCCCAGCATCGCCGCGGTTTCGCCGGGTGGAACAAGTCCTGACACTTCCTGCAGACCCGATCCTTCGGTTGCGCTGGTGAGCAGCACCGGGATGTCCGCAAAAGCCGTCCGTACGTCCTGGACGATCTCCTCTGCTCCGGGGTCGAGATCGGCTTTGTTCAGGATGATCACCGGACGCGCACCGGAGGTTGCGATCAGGACCAGATAGCGTTCAATCCGGCGGAGGTTCACACCCGCGTCAAATGCGTTGACCAGGAAAGCGGTGTCGATGTTCGCCGCCACGACCTGCTCTTCTTCGCGTGTCCCGGGAATCTTGCGAACGAACGACGAAGTGCGCGGGATGATGGCATGAATGGTTGCAGTGCCCTCGTTCTGGCGTGTGCGGACAACTACCCAGTCGCCGACCGCGGGATAATCGCCGGCTGTCCTGGCAGTGTAGTGAATGCGTCCGGCGATTTCCGCAGACCATTCCTGAATTCCATCTGAAAGGACATACCGGTTTTTCTGCCGTATGATCACGCGTGCAGGCGCAAAGCCTTCTCCTGCGTGTCCCGCGAACTGCTCTTCAAAGAAAGGACGCCATCCAAGGTGCAGCAGCGCTGGAAACCGTTCTCCTGTCATCTGAACTCCCGCGCTGTCTGAATGAGTGTTTGAAGATTGGCCGACGGTGTATCGGGGGGCAGGGCGCAGCCGGCGTTGAGTATGAACCGAGGGGTATCGGCAAACACGCGAAGGAGCGCGCGGACAGAAGCCGCAACATCCTGCGGCGTTCCAAGCGCAAGCACCCCGCTTGGATCGATGTTCCCGATGAATGCCGCTCGATTGTGCATGAGTGCATGTGCGCGTTTGGCATCGGTCTTGTAGTCGAGCTCGAGTGCGTCCGCCCCTGTTGCCAGCATGGAGTCAAGGATCAGATCGGTGTTGCCGCAGATATGTAATGCGTAGGGCAGATGGTGCGTGTGGGCTGCGGTGACAACGCGCTGTTCAGACGGAAAGGCAAACCGCCGGTAAAGCGCAGGAGAAACCAGGTCCGGCCCGGCAGTGCTGTCGCCATTCGACACCATGTCGGCGCCCGTCGCAGCCATCAGCGCCAGGAACTGCGTCGTGATGCCCGTGCAGTAGTCGAGGAGCGCATGAATGTGCTGCTCGGCGCGCGGGTTAAGCAGATCGGTCATCCAGGCATCGATCCCGTACAGCAGTGCGGCAAGCGTAAACGGAGACTGGTCACAGTTCCCGCGCACAAAGATCTCTGCGCCGAAGTGCCTTTTGAGAAGCCGGGTCGCTTCGAGCCACACCTGGACACGCGGGGCTGAGCGGAGGTCAACGGGAGGGAGGTCCCGGACGTCGCGAAGATCCTTGAGGCGGACTCCACAGGCGCGTGCGGGTTGATACTCGGGGCAATCAATGGGAACGCCGGCTGCTTCTGCAAGCGTCACCGTATCCACATCCACCAGCACTCCGTCATAGCCGTACCGCTCCACCGAAGAGATGAAAGCACCTGCAATGGCATGCGGATCCCGCCGGAACTGGTCCATCGTGATGCCGTACTCGCGTGCGGCCATCTGGAAGTTGTGCGGCATCACCGGGACTTTGTCCGGCCACTCTCCGCGGAGTGCGGCGGTGATGCGTTCATAGCCGTTCATGCCGCCACCCCCGGATTCTTCTCCCGTCCTGCATAGACCCGGTTGAGGAGAACTGCGGCGAGGATGAGGACACCCCGGACCACATGCTGCCAGTACTCGCTGACATTGAGAAGTGTCATGCCGTTGATAATGACTCCCAGGAACATGACACCAACCATCGTACCGCGGACGGAGCCCACGCCTCCGGAAAGACTTGTTCCCCCGATTATGACGGCCGCGATGACGTCCAGCTCCCAACCCTTTGCAGTCGTGGCAGTGCCGGACATGATTTCGGAGGATTGGAGAACTCCGGCCACCGCAGCGAGCGTTGCGGTGATCGCCAGGGCAGCAGTCTTGATGCGGCCGACCGGGATCCCGCTCAGCCGGGCTGCTTCTGCATTCCCCCCCACGGCATAGACGGACCGGCCAAAGACAGTGTGGTTCATCAGAAACGAAGTACAGAGAAACACGCAGAGAAACACAAGCGCCGGAACAGGTATTCCTGCGAGATATCCTCCGCCGAGGATGTTGTACCATTCAGGGAAGGGTGTCAGGGGAAATCCGTTGGTGATCAACTCCGCCGCTCCGCTGAGTCCGGTCATAAGGGCAAGCGTCGTGATGAAGGATGGGACCTGATACTTCATCCTGATAAAACCGGTCAGAGACCCGAGGAGCAAGCCGGTGGCCACGGCCATGACGATTGCCACGGGGACCGAAATCGTCGACGGCCACCCGAGCGTGGTGGTCAACATGCCGGTGAGATACGCCGTCCAGCAGCCGGCGAACGCAACGGCCGATCCTACGCTCAGATCGATCTCTCCCGCAATGATGACCATGGTCATTCCGAGGGCAATGATACCCTGCATGGAACTGTTGCGCAGGACATTCAGCAGGTTCTCGGCGGAAAAGAAACCGGGTGCAATCCAGGCAAGGGCAATGCACAGGGCAACCAGCACAATCTCCAGAACGAAGTGGTGAGGGCGATGGCTCATGAAGATTCCATGCATCGTGCGAGGAGAGTCTCGAGGGTCGTCGAGCTTGCGTCAGCGCTTCCGGTGATGCGGCCGTGCTGCATGAACAGGAGGCGGTGACACAACAGGAGCAATTCCTCCAATTCGCTGGAGACGATGATCATTCCTATTCCCTGGCGGCTCAACCGGAGGATGGTCTGAAACATCTGCGCCTTTGCCTTGAGATCGATTCCCCGTGTCGGCTCATCCAGCAGCATCACATGTGGATCGGTCGCCAGCCATTTGCCGAGCACAACCTTCTGCTGGTTGCCGCCGCTGAGCGAGGAGACGGGCCGCTCGGGATCGGAGAGCGCGATATCGAGTTCCTTCTGCATACGGGTGACGCATTCCCGTTCGCGACGCCGGCTGGTGATGGCGTGAGGCGCAAGACGGTCCAGGCTCGCCAGTGAGATGTTGATGCGCGTGCTCAGGAGCGTTATCAGGCCGTCATCTTTCCGGTTTTCGGGAGTCATGACGACTCCGAGACGCTTCATCTGGGCCGGGCTCTGCGGAACGCAGGGCTGTCCATGGAGTACGAGATCGCCCGCATCAGGCGTGTCCGCTCCGGCGAGTGTCCGCAGCAACTCTGTGCGTCCCGAACCCATCAGTCCCGCAATGCCAATCACCTCCCCCGCGTGGAGGGAAAAGGAAACATCTGTAAATGCCGGCTTCCGGGTCATCCTCCGCACCTCCAGCACGACAGATGAGGATGGGGAATGGTCCACCATGCGGGTGAAGCGCACATCCTCTCCGAACATCATCGTGACCATCCGTTCGGGAGTCGCTTCTGCTGATGGGGTGGTTCCTGCGGAAATTCCGTCGCGGAGTGCCGTGACCGTGTCAGCAAACGAGCGTATCTCCTGTAGCCGATGGGTAATATAGACAACGAGCACCCCCTCGTCGGCGAGTGTCCTGAGAAGGGCAAACACACACCTGGCCTCCTGGTAGGAGAGTGCTGACGTGGGTTCATCGCACAGCAATATCCCCGGGGCGGAACCCATGGCCTTAACGATTTCGACGAGCTGCTGCCGGGCCACGGACAGATGTCGCAGTGGCGTGTGGAGAGGGAGCGAAACATGAAGCCGATCCAGCAGATCGCGGGTGTGCCGCTCCGCAGCCTTCCAGTCAACACGCCCCGGAAGCGCTCCCTTCCGTACAGGTAATCGTCCGAGATGCACATTCTCGACGACGTCCAGATCGGGGAGAAGACTGAGTTCCTGGTACACTGCTGCGATGCCCGCCCGTCGTGCATCCGCAGGGGAACGGAAACGCAGTGGGGCGTCATTCAGCAGGATCGTCCCGCTCGTGGGCGGGAGGGCACCGGTGAGGATGTTGACAAGCGTGCTCTTGCCGGCGCCGTTGCGGCCGATCAGCGCGTGAATCTTGCCTCCCTCCCAGCGTGCGGAGAACTCCTTCAGGGCTACGGTTCCGGGAAAGACCCTCGATATGTTCTGCAGTTCAAGGAGTGTCACTCTTCAGCATCTTCTGTAGTTCTTCTTTGAAACGCCGGACATCGTCCTGATGTTCGCGTGTGAGCAGGCGGCCCGGCAGCGAGACTCTTTTTGCGACGGCTTCCCCCGTGAGGGCTTTGACTGCTGTCGTCACGGAGCGCGTTCCGATGGCAAAGGGTTCCTGTCCGGTGACGGCCTGGAGGATCCCATCGTCGGCCAGGAGGAAGTCCGCAAGTTGTTCTCCTGCATCAGTTCCGAACACGACGATCCGGCCGGCACTGCGGGAGTTCTTCACGGCCATCACTGCACCGACGGTCCCGCCTTCATTTGCTGCCCACAGCACATTCACATCAGGGTTCGCCGTCAGGATGTCGCCGGCCTTCTTCACGGCTTGTTCCGCCAGCCATGCATCCTGCCTTGCGGCGATGCGGACTCCGGGGAGGGATAAGATCTCCCCTGTGAAGCCCTCACTCCGCGCCCGGCTTTGCTCGGGCGCCTGCGAGTCAAAAGCCAGGAGTGCCACCGTCGCTTTGCCTCCCCAGTGCCGCTCGATATACGCCCGCGCGGCTCTGCCGGTGGATGCGCCGAGTTCTTTCTGATCACTCTCGATATACGCGAGGGGTATGTCACGCTCGACGGTCGTGTTGTAGGTGATCACCGCAATCCCTTTGGATCGTGCGCGTTCCAGGGCGCTGACCGATGCGGTTGCGCTCAGCGGCGAAATGACGATCGCGTCCACGCCCTGTGCAATGTATGTGTTCACCAGCTGTATTTCCTTGTCGGGCCTTCCTGCGCTGTTTGCTTCAAGCAGTTGTACTCCTTCCTTTGCGGCTGCATCACGCATGCCGAACAGAACGAGGCGGAAGAACTGATCCTCCTGGAAGACGATGCCGGCAATTGTGCGCTGCCGTGGACCTTCGGACGATTGACGGCAACCCAACCAGCACATGCCAAGGATCAGAACAGACGTGAGCACAACGCGGTGCGACATCATCGATCATCCTCCGGTTCGAAAACGCTTGCGAATTTTCTCCGCATTCCGCTTCGCCGCTGCTGCAGAAGGGTTCTTCGCGTCGGAGGCGAGAGCATCGAGCGACGGCAGGACGTGTTCTCCTCCCGAGTCTCCCAGCGCAGCGATCGCCGAATTGCGGAGCCACACATTCCTGTCCTGAAGCAGTGGAAGAAAGACGTCGGCTGACAGTGCACCCCGTGCAGCGGCACGGCGCAGAATGCCGAGCGCTGCCCCGCGCACGGGAGAAGGGTATCCATACCGCATGCGCGTGAGCGCTTCCTGCCGGGCGGCAATGGTATCCACGTCACCAAGTGCACTCAATGCAGCGGCAGCAATGACGTCTCCATGTGATGGCATGTCAAGATGCGCGAGCAGCACCGGCTTTGCCTCTGCGGGAGACGCCTTGGCCAGCGCACGCAGAGCCCGCGAGACGATGATATAGCTGGAGTCCTGCAGTGCTTTGCGAAGGACGCCTGCCATTTCCACGTCCCCGGAGTCGGTCAGGAATGCAATGGCCGTTCCTCGGACTTCCGGATGCGGGTCCTGTGCTGCGCGCAGAAGCCCTTCACGAGCGGCTGATCGTGATGGCGCGAAGCCTCCGCTGACCATCCCGAGAACCTGGACAGCCTCCTGCCGGACAGCCCAGAAGGAGTCGGTCAGTGCCCTGCGCGCAACAACCGGAAGGATCCGCGCTGAATCGTCGATTGTGACAAGGTGCTCGAGTGCCAGGATGCGGTCAACAGGACTGGCGGCTTCCTCTACCTGCACGATCCATTCCTCAATCGGTTTTGTCCATGCAAGCTCTTTCAGCAGCCAGTTGCCCTTGTCGAAGATCACCATACGCGGCCGGGTTGGAGCCGGGAACGCAAAGACTGTATCCCGGGTGCTGATCGTAACGCGATGTGTAGATACTCCTCCTGATTCGGTGATCTCTATGTCGACAGGCGCGCGGAATATGCCGGTCAAACTGTCAAGGTTCTGTGTTTGTGTCACATGGAGCAGAAGTGTGCCTGTCGTATCCTGCCACGTTGAGGAAACCGCAAACTGCGGATAGCCGGCCCTGTACATCCACTGATCGAAAAACCAGTACAGATTCTGACCCGTTGCCTCCTCAATGGCAACTTTCAAATCGTTCGTTTCAACGGACGAGAACTGGTGTTTGGTGATATAGTGGTTGATCGCACGCCAGAACAGCTCTTCTCCCAGCTGGAATCGGAGCATATGCAGCACGGATGCACCCCGCGGGTAGAGGTTTGTTGTGAACGAGCCCGCGCTCACGATCGGCTTCCGGCCGAGAGCCTTATCGGTGTTGATCCCGGCTTTCTGTGCTTCATACATGGTGAAAGCAAAGTGATCCTTGCCGAGCGTTTCTTCGTGGTACAGGGGATCAAAGTAGCTGGCAAAGCTTTCGTTAAGCCAGACATGCTGCCAGTCTTTGCAGGTGACCACATCACCCCACCACTGGTGTGCAAGTTCATGGGCGATCAGACTCGTAGGGGAGTTGTCGATGCGCGCGCGGGCATCAAACAGCGTTGCATAGTCTGCCAGGTTCGTCGCGCTGGTATTCTCCATCCCGCCGACGGTAAATTCATGAATGAGTGCCTGGGCATACTTCTCCCAGGGGTATGCAAAGCCGATCTTCCTGCTGAAGAAGCGGATCATCGCCGGCGTCTCGCGGAAGCAGGCCCGTGCGTCATCCTCCCTGCCGGGGTAGACATAGTACTCGAGGGGGACCGTTCCCGCCGAATCGCGCAGGACAGCATAGTTGCCAATGGCCAGCATGATCAGGTACGAAACATGAGGTTTGCTCTGCTTCCAGTGGAATGTCCTGGTGCCCGCCTTCTTATCCTCACGCACGCTGATGAGTTTTCCATTGGACAACGCAGTCAGATCGCCGGACACCGTGGCAATGACTTCGGATGTTGCGTGGTCATTGGGAAAATCATAACACGGAAACCAGAAGTGGTTGTCCATGTCTTCGCCCTGTGTCCAGATCTGGCGCGGTTTGTTGGGATATCCTGAGTCTGGCTGCACGAAATACAATCCTTTGTGCGGCGTGCAGGAGTACTCCAGAGAGACCGTCAGCGTGTCGCGCAGGGAGTAGGTCCGGTCCAGCGTGATGGAAATCGTCTTGGGAGTCTGCACAAAGGGGAGATGAACACCCGGCCGGAGGGAGACGGTGTGGATCGACATCTCTTCAGCGTCGAACTCCAGCGTGCGGAAAGCCGTCTGGAACGGCACCAGTGTGGTCATCACGGTGCCATGCACGGTCCGCCGTGGTTCGTCAAATGAGACAGCGATCTTGTAGTGGAGGACGTCATAGGACCGGTCCCTTGCTTCGGGATTGCCCCGCACGGGAAAGAGTGCTTGTGCGCAGGTGGAGACTGGGCTCAGTATCAACGCTACCGCACTCAGTATTGACACGACGGCAAGGAGAATCCGGCGATGGGTCATGCTGGACTCCGGAGCAGGGATCGCAGCAGGTTCATATTCTCGATATCCTCATGCATGTCTTCACTCTTGTCAGTTTCCAGAATCTTGGGAACCTTGGCCAGGCGGGGATCATTCATCAGAAAACGGAAGCCTTCAAGACCGATCTTGCCTTTCCCGATATGCTCGTGGCGGTCGCGCCGCGAGCCGAGGTCCTTCTCTGAATCGTTCACATGAATAACCTTGAGGCGGTCGAGGCTGAGGACGGTGTCCAGCTCGTGCAGCATGTGCTCCCACCCTTCATCAGTCCGTATATCGTACCCTGCGGCAAAGACATGGCATGTATCCAGACAGATGCCCGCGCGTGCGGGTTCATCCAGCAGGTCGATGATGCCGCGCAGATGCTCAAACCGGTAGCCGATGGAAGTGCCCTGTCCGGCTGTTACCTCAAGGAGCGACAGTGTCCGGAAGCCCGGTGTGCGCTCGTGGATGATATTCAGGGATTCCGCAATGCGCTTGATGCCCTCATCTTCGCCGGCTCCCATGTGTGCGCCGGGATGGACCACGAGTCCCATAATATCGAGGGATTCGCAGCGGAGCAGCTCATCTTCATAACCTCTGCGTGAACGCTGCAGAGTTTCCTGCTGGACGGCGCAGAGATTGATCAGGTATGCGGCATGAGCAACGACCGGATAGACGCTTGCACCCGCAGCTGCGGTTTTGTAGGTTTGGATATCCGGCTCAGTGAGCGGGCGGGCGTTCCACTGGTTGGCATTCTTGACGAACACCTGCATCGTCGCGCAGCCGATCTGTGTGGCCCTGGCAAATGCCTGATGCATGCCGCCTGCGACAGAGACATGTGTGCCAAGAAAAGGGGTTGAGTGCATACCCCACAAGATACAAAGGCGGAGGATAAGAATGAAGAACGATCGCCGTAAAGGGAAGGTGATTGCGGGGCTGATGTCCGGAACCTCGCTCGATGGCATCGATGCGGTGCTGCTGCGCGTATGGGGTTCCGGTGCGGCGACACGCTTCGAGCAGCTTGCATATAGGGAAAGTGAGTTCCCGCGGAAGATACGGGCGCTCCTGCTGCTGAATTCCATGCCGGACACATCCAGGGTGGACGAGCTTGCCAGGTTGAATATGCTTCTGGCGCATCTCTATGCGGATGCCGTGCG
>Ga0316605_10002463_pt1 | contig 10535 bp, 8 predicted proteins | sample OWC_soil_day20_n_FD_207666 | JGI IMG/M metagenome (GOLD analysis project Ga0316605, IMG submission 207666) | Wetland soil microbial communities from Old Woman Creek delta, Ohio, United States - OWC_soil_day20_noCT | ecosystem: Environmental > Terrestrial > Soil > Wetlands | place: USA: Ohio... | reverse complement strand
AGCGCCGCTTTGAGCGGCACATGGTTGTATTGGGCGAAATTTGTTATTTTATCACGCCATACCCACCGCCTCCTCTTCCGTTATGACCGAAAAAATTGATCTCCTGCTGGAACCGCGATGGATCGCCCCCGTCGAGCCGGATACCTTGCTCACCGGCTACGCCATTGCCGTGCGCGGTAGCCAGATCGTCGATCTACTCCCCGCCGAAGAGGCGCACCAGCGCTATCAAGCTGAAGAACATCTGCGTTTGCCAGACCACCTCGTCATTCCCGGCCTGATCAACCTGCACACGCACGCAGCCATGAGCCTGATGCGCGGCATGGCGGACGACCTGCCCCTGATGGACTGGCTGCAAAACCACATCTGGCCAAGCGAAGCAGCACATGTCTCCGCCGCTTTCGTACACGACGGCACCCTGCTCGCCTGTGCCGAAATGCTGCGAGGCGGCATTACCTGCTTCAACGACATGTATTTCTACCCACAAGCCGCCGCAGAAGCCTCAACAACCCTCGGCATGCGCGCTACCCTCGGCATCACGGTACTGGATTTTCCCAACGCTTACGCCAACGACTGCGAAGATTATCTCAACAAGGGGCTGGCAGTTCGCGACCAATGGCTCAATCACCCACTCATTTCCTTTTGCCTGGCGCCGCACGCCCCCTATTCGGTCTCGGATGCCGGTTTTGAACGCGTCATCACCCTCTCCGAACTGCTCGGACTGCCTATTCATTGCCACATTCACGAAACCAGGTTTGAAATCGAAGAAAGCCTCAGAAATTACGATTGTCGGCCTTTGCAGCGCCTCAGGAAACTCGGTCTGCTCAGCCCCAACCTGATTGCCGTACACGCCGTCCACCTCAACCACGGGGAAATAGAGGAACTGGCTCGGCATGGCTGCTCTGTGGCACATTGCCCGACCTCGAATCTGAAACTGGCGAGCGGCATCGCTCCCATCACAGCCATGACGCAGCGCGGCATCAATGTCGGACTTGGTACCGACGGCGCCGCCAGCAATAACCGGCTCGATATCCTGCAGGAAATGCGCCAGGCCGCCCTGCTCGCCAAGGCACAAAGCGGCAATGCCGCCAGTTTGTCAGCCCGTCAGGTGCTCGGCATGGCCACTCTGAACAGCGCCAAGGCACTCGGCCTCGACCACCAGATCGGTTCGATCCGCCCCGGCAAAGAAGCCGATTTGTGCGCCATTGACCTTTCTGCCATTGAGCTACAACCCTGCTACGACGCGGTATCTCAGCTGGTTTACGCTGCCGGTCGCGAACAGGTTTCACACGTCTGGATTGCCGGCAGGTGTTGTGTCAGAAACAAAAAACTTGCGGCTTTACAGGAAAACGATTTGAAAAATACCGTCAGTCTATGGCAGAATAGGCTCGAAATCCGCCCCGGATGTTCTTGATGTTCAAAACGAGCGGGTCAGTAAGTTCGATAATCTTCCTTATGAGGTAAAAAACGATGATGAACAAAATTGCCAAGAAATCGGCCCTGCTGGCCCTGATCGCCGGTCTGGGTGTTGGCGCCGTGCACGCCCAAGAACAAGTTTATGTCCGTTCCAGCGGCATGGTTGTCAAGAACGCCACCGGTCTGTGCTGGCGCACCGGCTACTGGACTCCGGCTGCTGCAGCCAAGGATCAGCCCGCTGGTTGCCAATGCGACCCGGCTCTGATGCCTGCCGGTGTCTGCAGTGCCCAGCCTGAAGTCGTCAAGGGTCCGGTTATCGGCGGCGAAAAGATCACGCTGGCTGCTGACGCGCTGTTCGATTTCAACAAGGCAACCCTGCGCCCCGAAGGCAAAGCCAAGCTTGATGACGCCATCGGCAAGCTGCAAGGCCTGATGCTGCAAGTTGTTCTGCTCGTCGGCCATACCGACCGTATCGGCACTGACGCCTACAACCAGACTCTCTCCGAGAAGCGCGCTGCCGCTGTCAAGGAATACATGGTTGCCAAGGGTGTTGAAGCCAACCGTATCTATACTGAAGGCAAGGGCGAGAAGTACCCGGTCACCGGCGACAAGTGCAAGGGCGACAAGAAGACCAAGGCGCTCATCGATTGCCTGCAGCCGGATCGTCGCGTCGATGTTGAAATCGTCGCCAACCAGCCGCCCAAGAAGTAATACGCAATCCGTAAAAAAGCCCTGCCTCGGCAGGGCTTTTTTGTTTCCACCAAAATAATTATGCCCAACACTACCCCGGAAACAAGCCATTTCGACGAACTGGCGCATCAGTGGTGGGACGCCAACGGCGCTTTTCGAGGCCTGCACGACATCAACCCGCTGCGTCTGGAATGGATCGAACAGACCGGCGCCTTAAAAGGCATGCAGGTCGCCGACATCGGCTGCGGTGGTGGATTGCTGGCCGAAGGCATGGCCAGCCGTGGCGCCATGGTTACCGGCATTGACCTCTCGGAAAAATCGCTTGCCATCGCCAAGCTACACTTGCTGGAAAGTGGCCAAGAAGTTGATTACCGCAGCGTTTCGGTGGAAAGCCTTGCTAATGAAATGCCGGCAAGCTTCGACCTTGTTACCTGCTTCGAATTGCTTGAACACGTTCCAGACCCTGAGCGTCTCGTCCAGACCTGCGCCCATCTCGTCAAGCCCGGTGGCACGGTCTGCTTTTCCACGCTCAATCGCACGCCAAAAGCCTATCTGCTGGCCATTCTGGCCGCTGAACGCCTGCTCGGAATCGTACCCAAAGGCATGCACCAATACGAGAAGTTCATCAAGCCCTCCGAACTCGCCCGCTGGGCAACCAAATCCGGGTTGGAAACGGTTGAAATCACTGGCATGGTCTACGAACCCTTTAACAGAAAATGTCGACTGAGCTGCGACACCAGCGTCAATTACCTGCTGCGGACATTCAAAAGCTGAAAAAGCCGGGCAAGCCGGCTTTTGAAATTGGTGGGCGGTACTGGGATCGAACCAGTGACTTCCACCGTGTGAAGGTGGCACTCTACCGCTGAGTTAACCGCCCCGAACCTTGCGGTTCAAGAAGGCGCGCATTAAATCACATGTCGCGCAGACGGTCAAACTTGAGCTGCGTCGGATAAAATACCCGGCTTTTACGTTCTCTGGATCATCATGACCGTCCGCACCCGCTTCGCCCCCAGCCCTACCGGTTTTCTGCATATCGGTGGCGCCCGCACTGCGCTTTTTTCCTGGGCCTATGCCCGTCGTCACGGCGGCCAGTTCATCCTGCGCATTGAAGATACCGATGTCGCCCGCTCAACGCCGGAAGCCGTGCAGGCCATCATCGACGGCATGCAGTGGCTGGGGCTGGAGCACGATGAAGGCCCTTTCTACCAGATGCAGCGCATGGATCGCTACAAGGCAGTAATCCAGCAAATGCTCGCCGCCGGTACGGCTTACTATTGCTACACCAGCAGGGAAGAACTCGACGCCCTGCGCGCCGAGCAGGAAGCCAACAAGCAAAAGCCGCGTTATGACGGGCGCTGGCGGCCGGAAGCGGGCAAAACCCTGCCAACGCCACCAGAAGGCGTTTCGCCGGTCGTTCGCTTCAAAAACCCGACGACCGGCGTCGTCGCCTGGGAAGATCAGGTCAAGGGTCACATCGAATTCGCCAACACCGAACTCGATGACCTCATCATCGCCCGCGCTGACGGCACGCCGACCTACAACTTCTGTGTCGTGGTCGACGACTGGGACATGGGCATCACCCACGTCATTCGCGGCGACGACCATGTCAACAACACCCCCCGCCAGATCAACATTCTGCAAGCCCTTGGCGCCAATATCCCGCAATACGCCCATCTTTCCATGATCCTGGGCGACGACGGCACCAAGCTCTCCAAGCGGCATGGTGCAGTCAGTGTCATGCAATATGGCGAAGACGGTTTTTTGCCGGAAGCCGTCATCAACTACCTTGCCCGCCTCGGCTGGTCGCACGGCGACGATGAGGTCTTTTCGCGCCAGCAGTTTGTCGAATGGTTCGACCTCGATCACATCACCCCCTCCGCCGCCCAGTTCAACACCGAAAAACTGCTCTGGCTGAACCAGCACTACATGAAGCAGACCCCCGCCGCCGACCTGGCCGGCAAAGTGGCACAACGCCTCGCCACACGCGGTGTTGAAATTGCCAAAGGTCCAGACCTGACGGCTGCTGTCGCCCTCTACGTAGATCGCTGCAATACGCTGAATGTGCTGGCTGACGCGCTCGAAGTGTTTTATGTGCCGCTCCAGCCCAACCCGGAATTACTGGTGCAACATCTTGGCGAAGAAACCAAACCGGCGCTGGCCGATTTCGCTGCCCGAATCGCTGATATTGACTGGGAAATTCCGGCAATTTCAGCCCTGATCAAGGAAGTGGTTGGCAAGCACGGCCTCAAGATGCCCAAACTGGCCATGCCGCTACGCGTCATTCTCACCGGGCAGGCACAAACCCCGTCCGTCGACGCAGTCATTCACCTGATTGGCCGTGAAATGACCACGCAGAAACTGGCGGCCTATCTTTGACAACTATTTCTCGCAAGCGGGGTTTACAAGCCCCCGGTCGATGCCTATAATTCGCCCTTCCTTTGGGGCTGGGGGTATAGCTCAGCTGGGAGAGCGCTTGCATGGCATGCAAGAGGTCAGCGGTTCGATCCCGCTTACCTCCACCAGAGTCCGAAGGAAACGTCCGGGTCCCCATCGTCTAGAGGCCTAGGACATCGCCCTTTCACGGCGGTAACCGGGGTTCGATTCCCCGTGGGGACGCCAGCAGGCTTTATCCTGCCGGCAGGAAGTATAAGGAGTGGTAGTTCAGTTGGTTAGAATACCGGCCTGTCACGCCGGGGGTCGCGGGTTCGAGTCCCGTCCACTCCGCCAACGATTCAGAATAAACCGGCAATCGCCGGTTTTTTTTGCCAATTCAAGTTGCGCTGTATCTGTCCTCGGAAGATAGCCCTAGGCAGGTATAATCCCTCCTCGCGGTGGCTCCCACTGCCAGTCGATTTGAAGCGAAGGAAATTCAGCCCATGCATTGCAGCAAGTTCCATTCACCAATTCTGGCGCTTCTGCTCTGTTTTGCCTTTATTGCATCGGCTCCTGCCCAGGAATTTTATCCGGGGTTCGGCTCGCAACCGACCAGCACGACTCTCCAGCCAGCCGAAAATATGGAAGGCGCGCCGCTCAACGTTAAAGAGCTGGCTACCCATCCACTGCTTTCCAGCACCATCGACCTCACCGCACCAACCGAGGATCTCTGGCAACGTCTGCGCAATGGCTTTTCCATGCCGGGGCTGAACAACGAACTGGTTCTCAAGCACCAGCAGTGGTATCTGAGCCATCCCGAATACCTGCGCCGCGTTGTCGAACGTAGCCGCCCCTACATCCACCACATTGTCGAGGAACTTGAAAAACGCGGCATGCCGAACGAGCTGGCACTACTGCCGGTTGTCGAAAGTGCTTTTAATCCAACGGCCAACTCGCCTGCCCGCGCCTCCGGTCTCTGGCAATTCATCCCCTCCACCGGCAAGCGTTTCGAGCTCAAACAAAACTGGTGGCACGATGAGCGTCGCGATATTGTCGCCTCCACCGAAGCCGCTCTTGAATACCTGCAAACCATTTATGAGATGCATGGCGACTGGCATCTGGCGCTAGCCTCCTACAACTGGGGCGAAGGTGCCGTGCAGCGCGCCATCCAGAAGAACGCCGCCAAGGGTCTGCCCACCGACTATTCCAGCCTGACCATGCCGGAAGAAACGCGTCAGTACGTCCCCAAGCTGATCGCCCTCAAAAACATTTTCTCCAGTGCTGACACCCTTGCCGAACTACGCATTCCGGTCGTTCCGAACCGCGCTTACTTTGCCACCATCTCACCGAAAAAACCGATCGATGTACGTCTCGCTGCCCAGTTTGCCGGCATGTCAGTCGATGAATTCGTCAAGCTCAATCCCGCTCATAATCGCCCGGTGATCAGCCCACAATCAACCCTGATCATCCCCGCCGACAGATTGCAGAGTTTCCAGAGCAAGATGGATAGCCACAATGCCCCTCTCTCCAGTTGGCAGCTCTACACCACAAAATCAGCCGAAAGGCTCGACAAACTGGCGCCGCGATTTGGTATTTCCCTCGCTGACCTCAAGCGGGTGAACAGTATCAAAGGTGGCATCCGCCTTGCCGCTGGCACCTCTGTGCTGGTGCCGGCAAATGGCGGCGAAGGTCTTCGTGTCATGCCAGAGCAAATCCGGGCGCCAGAGGCTCTGCCCGAACGCGAGGCGCGCGGCAAACACGGCCGGAATGGCAAAAAAGCCGGCAAGGGTCGCAATGGCAAACCCTCTGTCGCCAAAGCTGGCAAATCCGTCAGGCACTCTGCTGTCGCCAAGGGCGGCAAAAAAGCAGCTCCAGCAAAGAATGTCCGTCCTGCCGCCAAATCCAACGGCAAGAAAACCACCGCCAAACCTGCGGCCAAAAAACCCGCCAAGCGCCGCTGATGGGGCGCTGATTCTGGCACGATAAATTCGTGGCTCGCAGGCTAGGCTTCGCGTTCAGATGCCCCCATGATTATCCTGTCGTCAAACCGATAAGCCGCCATGATTCCTGCCCACTTCAAGTCCTCCGTCGAATTTGATTCTCGCCACCCGGAAGCCCTGGCAATTTACTGTTCGGACGGCCGTTTTGCCGATTCCATTGAGCAGTTATTGCAGCAACATGGTTTCCATTTTCACGACACCATCAATTTGCCGGGAGGCCCGGGGATTTTCGATAGCCTGACCGGTACCTATGTTTCTGCCGAGGTGATGCGCGGATGCTCGAATTTTCTGATTCAGGGCCATAAGATCAAGTCGGTATTCCTGCTGGCACACGCCGGCTGCGGGCATTATGTGCAAAAATATCCGGGCGAGTCGGCCGAAAAAATTCGCGAGATTCAGTTAAAGGACATGGAATACGCCAGGAAGATTATTTTGCAGACCAATACCGTTGAGGTTCGCAAATACTATGTCACGCCTGTGGATAAACACCTGGTGTTTGAACTGATTCCATAAGTTTTGGCCTTCCGCGCTGGTACTACAGCAGATAGGGGCAGCCTTCGTTCAGAGGCTTTGCTTCCTCAATGATAGAGATGACAGGCCACCGTATGGCTGGCGCTCACCGTTACCGTTTGTGGATACTCCCGCCGACAAAGCTCCATGACCTGCGGACAGCGCTGGTGGAAATGGCAGCCGGGCGGCGGATTGGTCGGCGAGGGAATTTCGCCCTGCAGACGAATGACCGCGCCCTGCCCTTCCAGCCTCGGCACCGGGACCGCCGAAAGCAGCGCCTGCGTGTAAGGATGTTGCGGCCGGCGCAGCACATCGTCAACGCTGCCACACTCGACCAGCCGGCCGAGATACATCACCGCCACCGCATGCGCCAGATACTCAACCACTGCAAAATTATGGGTAATGAAGAGGTAGGCCACACCAAATTCGGATTGCAGCGATTTCAACAAATTGAGAATCTGCGCCTGCACCGAAACGTCGAGCGCTGACGTTGGCTCGTCGCAAACGATGAGGCCGGGTCGCACCGCCAGCGCGCGGGCAATGGCGATGCGCTGACGTTGCCCACCGGAGAATTCGTGCGGATAGCGGCCACTGGCATTAGCATCCAGCCCCACCTGCAGCAGTAGCGCCGCCACTGCCGCCTCGCGTTCGGCTGTCGGCATTTTGCCACCAAGCGCCTGCATGCCTTCGGCGACGATATCGCCGACCCGGAAACGCGGATTGAGCGAGGCAAAGGGGTCCTGAAAAATCATCTGAGCCAGGCGACGCTGCTGGCGTAATTGCCTAGCTGGCAGCCCCACCAGTTCGGTGTCGCCCAGCCTGATGCTGCCGCTACTCACTGGCAGCAATTGCAGAATGGCCTTGCCAGCCGTTGTCTTGCCGCAGCCGGATTCACCGACCAACGCCAGCGTGCGGCCAGCCGCTAGCGCGAAGGAAATGCCATCGACCGCTTTCACATAGCCAACCGTGCGCTGAAAAATACCACGCCGAACCGGGAAATGCACCTTCAGGTCATTGACGGCAAGGAGTGACGCATCCTGCGACGCAGTTGGCGAAGTCTCGCCAGCCTTTTGCTGACAGCCCCGTTCTGCCACCTCACCCTGCCAATGGCAGCGCACCTGATGGCCGTTACCGATTTCGCGCCAGGGCGGCGACTGCTCTCGACAAACCGGCATGACGTGCGGGCAGCGCTCGGCAAAACGGCAACCGGCTGGCATGGCATCCAGCCCCGGCACCTGACCAGGAATGGTGCACAGTTCTTCGTCCCGCCTGGTGGCATCGGGTAACGCCGAAAACAGGGCCTGTGTGTAAGGATGGGCAGGAGCCTTGAAAAACGCTTCGCGCGGCGCAACTTCGACCAGTTCGCCGGCATACATGACACCGATGCGGTGCGCCATGCGCGCCACCACGCCCAGATCATGCGTGATGAGCAATATGCCCATGCCGCGCTCGGCCTGCAGGCGAACCAGTAAATCGAGAATCTGCGCCTGCACGGTGACATCAAGCGCCGTTGTCGGCTCATCGGCAATCAACAGTTCGGGCTGTCCAGCCAATGCCATGGCCATCATCACCCGCTGCTTCATGCCACCGGAAAACTGGTAGGGATACTGCTCCAGGCGCTGCTCACCGTCGGAAATGCCGACCAGCGCCAGCAATTCCAGCATACGCTGGCGCGCTTCGGTTTTGGAAAGATCGCCGTGCTGCGCCAGCACTTCGCCAATCTGCACCCCCACCGTCAGCACCGGATTGAGGCTGGTCGCCGGTTCCTGGAAAATCATCGCCATGCGCCCGCCGCGCACGCGCCGCATATCGCATTCCGGCAGCGCCAGCAATTCCTCGCCGGCAAAACGCACGCTGCCGCCGAGAATGCGGCCATTGGGTGGCAGGAGCCGCATGATGCCGAGTGCCGTTGCCGATTTGCCGCAACCGGATTCGCCCAGCAAGGCAAAGGTTTCGCCAGCGGCGACTTCAAAGCTGACGCCAGCGACCGCCGTCAATTCGAATTGGCCCAGCGTATAGGCAATACGCAAGTCGTTAACACTTAATGTCATGCCGTCCTCGGATCAAAAGCATCACGCACCACATCGGCAAAAAGATTGGCCGCCAGCACCAGCACGAACATGCTGAAAATGGCCGCCGCCAAGCCCCACCACACCACAGGTTCGCGACCCAGTTCAAGGCGGGCATTATTGATCATGGTGCCAAAACTGATCATATTGGGGTCGACGCCAACGCCAACGTAGGACAGAACGGCTTCAGACAGAACCAGGCTGGAAAAGCCCATGACCACCGAAATGATGACGATGTGCATCAGGTTGGGCAGAATGTGGCGGATCAGAATTCCCGTGTGCCCAACGCCGAAGGCCTGCGCCGCCTGGACGTATTCCAGTTCACGCAGTTTCATCGTTTCGCCGCGCAGCAGGCGGCACAGACCCGTCCAACTGGTCAGGCCGAGAATAAAGCAAAGCGCCAGAAGACGCAGGTCGGCGCGCTCGACGGCGGAAGCAAACCAGCCCGGATGGGTGTCAATCACCACCTGCATCATCAGCACAGCCGCAGCAATCAGCAGCACGCCGGGAATGGAACTGAGAACGGTATAGACGTACTGGATGGCGTCGTCGATCCATCCCCGGAAATAACCGGCCAACAAGCCGAATAAGAGCGCCAGCGGCAGGGTCACCAGGGTCGGCACCAGACCGATAACGAGGGCAGTGCGCACACTTTTCAGGATTTGGTAGAGGACGCCCTGCCCGACCTTATCGGTGCCGAAAACATGATAGTCGCCGGCCAGCAGGACGAGTGGCATCAACAGCAATAGAATAAGCGCCAGCATGGCCAGAACGGCGTCCCAGGCGATACCGTCACGACGCTTCTGCCAGATTTGCTGCCAGGCTGCCGCCATGCCCTGCCGGTGACCAAGCCATCCAAACAAAACCCCGGCTAACAAAGCCCAGAGCAAGACGGCAAGCGCCGCGCCTTTCAGCACGGTGACGATCACATCTGCGGCCACAGCGTCTTCCGCCGCCGCCAGATGGACACCGCCATATTTTAAGCGAGGATATTCGCGAATCCGACTGCCATCGGCCAGTTCGACGTTATCCTTGGCATACAAACGGGTGGCGAAAGGACGTGAATAAGTCTTTTCGAGGCGCGTACGCAGAGGGGTCAGCGCCACATCGAGCAGCGAATGGACTTCGACACCATAGACCACCTTGCCATCAGCACTTGCCGGCAACTGCGGCCGAAAATGCAGGGAATCGAGCAGAGCGATAAGCACAAAGACTGCCAGCAACGTTGCCGCCGCCATGGCCTTGCGGCTAGCCCCAACCTTGGCCCAGGCGGCACGCAGCGGCTGGTTGCGGCGCACCAGCCAGGCAAAGGCAATCGCTGCCACCAGCAGCAACCAGAACAGCGCATCGGACCAGAGGAGGACGATTTGGAATTTCACAGACGGATGCGCGGATCGACGAGGGTATAGGACAGGTCAGTCAGAATCAGGCCGACAATGTAGAGCACCGAACCGATAAAGACCATGGAACGCACGACGGC
>Ga0316605_10002461_pt1 | contig 10538 bp, 7 predicted proteins | sample OWC_soil_day20_n_FD_207666 | JGI IMG/M metagenome (GOLD analysis project Ga0316605, IMG submission 207666) | Wetland soil microbial communities from Old Woman Creek delta, Ohio, United States - OWC_soil_day20_noCT | ecosystem: Environmental > Terrestrial > Soil > Wetlands | place: USA: Ohio... | reverse complement strand
GCGCCTGGGGCTGGCCGCCGCACAGCCGGACAGTACCCCACCGCCGATTGACGATGCAGCGGCACCAAGCCCGGAGAGCCGGCTGCACCAGCACTATCGGCACTGCCGCATCCTGCTCGCCGAAGACGAACCGATCAATCAGGAAGTGGCCTTCGAATTGCTGCACAAAGAAGCCGGACTGGAAGTCGACCTGGCCGACAACGGCGAGCAGGCCGTCGAACTGGCCCGCCAAACCGCCTACGACCTGATCCTGATGGACATCCAGATGCCAGGCCTGGACGGCCTGGCCGCCACTGCCGCCATTCGCCGGCTACCCGGCTATCAGGAGACGCCGATCCTGGCCATCACCGCCAATGCCTTCGAGGAGGACCGGCAGCGCTGCCTGGCGGCCGGCATGAACGGCCACGTGTCGAAACCGGTCGATCCGGACAAGCTATTCGCCACCCTGTTGCACTGGCTGCCCCGCGACAACCGGAGCAACGACGCCTGAACGGCGCAAAATCCGGCCGTTTTTGGCGGTCGACCGCAGGCATCGGTCAAACCGTCCCCCAACCCTCCGGTCATGCCGGATTAACCCTAGAAAAAGCAGTTGACCGCGGATAACACAGATGAAACGCGGATCGAATCGGATCAACCGGGAAAAGCAGCGGGGCACCGAGTGGGTGAGCGTGAGTGTTCTGGTTTATCCGCGTCAATCGGCGCTATTCGCGTAATCCGTGTCACCGAACTGCGGTTTCAAGGTTAACTATAGGGCCGGCTCAAACCTCGGCTTCGGCCCACTCGATGATCGCGCGCCATTGCTCGATGTCGCGTTCGGCCCGCGACGGCGGCAGGTCAAACAGGGTCATGCCGGCGGCGGCGGTCTGCACATAGACCTGGGTATCGCGCAGATAGGCCAGCACCGGCAAGTCGAAGCTGGCGAAGAATTTCTCCAGTTCGCCGGCGGCCCGGGTCCGTGCATCGACCCGCATGCCGATCACCGCGACATCCGCCTTGCCTTTGCGCACGGCCTTTTCGGAGAGCAATTCGGTCAGAAAATGGCGGGTGGCCAGCATGTCGAACATCGACGGCTGCACCGGCACGATGACCCGCGTCGACAGCTTCAGCACCTTTTCCAGCATCTTGCCGTGCAGACCGGCCGGCGTGTCCAGCACGACGTGGGTGGTGCCCTTGGGGGGGCGGGCGATATTGTCGTGCCCGATGTCCCAGGTATCAATGCTGGGCAGTGCGAAGGGGCGGATGGCCAGCCACTCGCGCGACGATTGCTGGCGGTCGATGTCGCCGAGCATGACCTCGTGACGCTTCGAAGCGAAATAGCCGGCCAGGTTGGTAGCCAGCGTGCTCTTGCCGGAACCGCCCTTGGGATTGGCGACGAGAAAGGCTTTCATGCGGAAGATTCTTTCTTGCTGAGGATGCTGCGCACCAGATTGACGTGTTCGCGCAGGGTATAGACCAGGTCGGTGAAGCCGAGCGGCACGCGCAACTGGCTGGCCTCCTCGTCGAGCGCATCGAGCCGGCGGCGGTAGTCATCCAGCCGGGAAGGGTCGAAATGGTTTTTCAGATCGTCTTCGAGGAAGCGCAATTCGCCGTAGATGCGGAACACCTTGGAGCGCACGCGCCAGGTGTAGATCGCCGGCGCCACCTTGAGTAACGGGATGAGCAACGCGAAGATAGGCACCAGCAACACGATCAGCCGGTCGACCAGCACGGCCAGCCAGAACGGCAGATAACGCTGCAGGAAGGGTGGCCCGGACTTGAAATAGCGCGCCGCGTCGGGCGACAGCGGCAGCATCTGGTCCATGTAGGAAGGAAATTCGCCGGCATCCTGGAAGAAGCCGGACTTGCCATGCACCTCGCTGGCCGTGCGCAACAACAAGGTTTGCAGCGCCGGATGCAGGTCGTCGCGAATAATCAGGTTGGCCGTCGGCGCCAGCACCTTGATGTCCTCCGGCGGAAAATCGCGCACCAGATCGGCGACGCCGCGCGGGAAGGTCAGCTTGGTCAGGAAGGGAAAGCGGCGCTGGTAGGCGCGGTCCTGGGCGAAGCTCATCAACTTGATGCCGGGCGAGCGGATCAGCACCTGGACGACCGGCGCCGTTTCGGCAGCGATGATGAAGGCGGCGTCGATCCGCCCCTGCTGCAATTCCTCGGCCGCCTTCAGACCGGCCAAGGGCACCAGATGATCGCCGGGCGTTATGTCGTTGGCGGCCAGCAACTGCTGCGCCAGTTGGCGCACGCCGGAACCCTCCTGACCGATGGCGATGCGTTTGCCCTTCAGTTCGCTCAGCCGGGTCAGGTCTTTGCCGTTGCTCGTCTCGCCGCGATAAAAGACCCACACCGGCTCATAAAAGAGGCTGCCCAGCGACAGCAGCCCGGACCGATCCTCGGCATCCGGATCGGCCCGGGGCGGCACGACGCCGCCCTGGACGAAGCCGACCTGCACCTCGCCGCTCTTCAGGCGCTCGATATTCTGCAGGGAACCGGCCGATGAACGCACTTCGAGCGTGATGCCGTCGCGGGCCAGGATGCTCGCGTAGCGCTGGGCGAATTGGTAGTAGGCGCCGCTCTCGCTGCCGGTGCTGATGACGATCCTTTTCGGCGGCGCCGGCTCGACGAACTGGTAAGCCACCGCGAAGCCGATGCCGACGAGCAGGATGATCCACCAGGCGGTGGCAAACAGGTCGCGCAGCGACAGCAGGCTGGCCTTGAGCTTGGCCATCATGGCAACAGGATGGTCGAACCGGTGGTCTTGCGCGCCTCCAGGTCGGCATGAGCCAGCGCCGCATCCTTCAACGCATAACGCTGATTGACCTCGATACGCACCCGGCCGCTGCCGACCATGTCGAACAACTCGGCGCCCAGCGCTTCGAGATCGGCCCGCTTGGCGGTGTAGTTCATCAGGGTCGGCCGGGTCACGAACAGCGAGCCCTTCTGCGACAACAGCAACAGGTCGAGCGGCGGCACCGGGCCGGAGGCATTGCCGTAGGTGACCAGCATGCCCATCGGCCGCAGGCTGTCGAGCGAGCCCATGAAAGTGTCCTTGCCGACGCCGTCGTACACCACCGGCACGCCCTCGCCGCCGGTAATCTCGCGCACGCGGGCGGTGAAATTCTCGGTCGAATAGTTGATTACGTGGTCGCAACCGTGCGCCCTGGCCAGCTCACCCTTGGCCGCCGAGCCGACCGTACCGATCACCGTCGCCCCCAGCGCCTTGGCCCACTGACAGGCAATCAGCCCGACGCCGCCGGCAGCGGCATGGATCAGCACCGCATCGCCGGCCTGCACCCGATAGGTGCGGCGCAGCAGGTAGGCGGCGGTCAGGCCTTGCAGCATCATCGCCGCCGCCGTGTCGAAGGCGATGGAATCGGGCAGCACCAGCAGGCGATGGGCCGGGATGTTGCGCACTTCGGCATAGGCCCCGACCGGCCCGCCGGCATAGGCGACGCGGTCGCCGACCTTGACCTCGGTGACCCCGGCACCGACCGCCTCGACGATGCCGGCCCCTTCAAGACCGAGGCCGGCCGGCAGCGGCAACGGGTAAAGCCCGGTGCGGTGATAGGTGTCGATGAAATTGAGACCGACCGCGGCGTGGCGCACGGTCGCTTCGCCGGCCGCCGGCGCGGGCAGGTCGACTTCTTCCCAGCGCAGCACTTCCGGACCGCCGGTCTGATGGATACGAATGGCGTGGGGCATGGGGTCTCCTTATTGTCGTTTGGCTAAGACAAGGAGGTTATCACCGCGCCGGCTGCCGATCTAGCGCGCCTGCCTCAGGAAATCGGCGCTTTTTCGCCGTCGACCGCAGCAATCGCTCAAACCGGCGTCAGCTTGGCATATTCCAGCGCCAGCCACTTCATGCCACAACCGCCGAAATTGACCTGGACGCGGGCATCCGCCCCACGGCCTTCGGTAGACACGATGACGCCGATGCCGAACTTGGCGTGCTCCACCGTCTGGCCGATGCGCAAGCCGCCGGCCGCCGGTTCGGCGTAGCCGCCGCCGAAGGCGCCGTAGGCCGGCACGCTTGATACCGATTCGGCCTTCTTGTTGAGCTTCTTCAACAGGTTTTCCGGGATTTCCTCCAGGAAGCTGGACGGCACGCAGTAGCGGGTCTGACCGTGCAGCATGCGGGTCTGGGCGCAAGTCACGTAGAGGCGCTGGCGGGCGCGGGTGACGGCGACGTACATCAGCCGGCGTTCTTCCTCCAGGCCTTCGCGGCCCTGGTTGACCGAGTTTTCGTGCGGGAACAGGCCCTGCTCCAGGCCGGTGATGAACACCACGTCGAATTCCAGGCCCTTGGCGGCATGCACCGACATCAGCTGCACCGCTTCCTGGCCTTCGCCGGCCTGGTGTTCGCCGGCCTCGAGCGAGGCGTGGGCGAGGAAGGACGCCAGAGCGCCGCCTTCGCCGATGGCCCCTTCGTCGTCGACGAAGGTGGCGGCGGCGTTAATCAGTTCGTCGAGATTTTCCAGCCGTTCCTGGCCTTCCTTCTCGACCCGGTAGTGCTGGGCCAGGCCGGATTTTTCGATGATGTGCTCGATGATCTCGGGCAGCGGCAGCTTTTCTGTTTCCTGACGCAGCTGCTCGATCAGCCGGATGAAGGCGCCGACTGTCTGACCGGCCTTGCCGGTCAGCGAGGCGGCAGCGTTGTACAGGCTGGAATTGAACTGGTGGGCAGTGGCTTGCAGGCTTTCCAGCGAGCGGGCGCCAATGCCACGGGTCGGGAAATTGACCACGCGCAGGAAGGCGGTGTCGTCGTCCGGGTTGCCCAGCAGGCGAAGGTAGGCCAGCGCGTGCTTGATTTCCTGCCGCTCGAAGAAGCGCAGGCCGCCATAGACCTTGTAGGGCACGCCCTTGGCGAACAGTTCGTGTTCGAGCACGCGCGACTGGGCGTTGGAGCGGTAGAGCAGCGCGATCTGGGTCGGCGGCACGCCTTCCCGGACCAATTCGCGGATTTCCTCGACGATGAAGCGTGCTTCGTCGATGTCGGAATAGGCCTCGAAGGCGCGGATCGGCTCGCCTTCGCCGGCGTCGGTCCACAGGTTCTTGCCCAGGCGTTCGCGGTTGTTCTTGATCAGCGCATTGGCGGCGGCCAGGATGTTGCCGTGCGAGCGGTAGTTCTGCTCCAGCCGGATGATGTTGTCGCCGGCGTAGTCGCGCTCGAAATCGCGCATGTTGCCGACCTCGGCACCGCGGAAGGCGTAGATGCTCTGGTCGTCGTCGCCCACTGCGAAGACCTTGGCGCCGCCGCCGGCCAGCAGTTGCAGCCAGGCGTATTGCAGCTTGTTGGTATCCTGGAACTCGTCAACCAGGATGTAGCGGAAGCGCTCCTGGTAATGCCGGCGCAGCGGCTCGTTCCGTTGCAGCAGTTCGTAACAGCGCAGCAGCAGTTCGGCGAAATCGACGACGCCTTCGCGGTTGCACTGGTTTTCGTATTCGGTGTAGAACTCGACGCGCTTTTGCGTGTAGTTGTCGTAGGCCTCCGCCTGCGCCGCCCGGACCCCTTGTTCCTTGTGGGCGTTAATGAAATGGCACAACTCGCGCGGCGGATACTTCTCGTCGTCGATATTCAAATTCTTCAGCAGGCGCTTGACCATGGCCAACTGGTCGGCCGTGTCGAGGATCTGGAAGGTCTGCGGCAGGCCGGCTTCGCGGTAGTGGGCACGCAGCAGCCGATTACACAGGCCGTGAAAGGTGCCGATCCACATGCCGCGGGTGTTGATCGGCACCAGCGCCGACAAGCGCGCCGTCATTTCCTTGGCGGCCTTGTTGGTGAAGGTCACGGCCAGGATGCCGTGCGGCCCGACCTGGTTGGTCGACATCAGCCAGGCGATGCGCGTGGTCAGCACCCGCGTCTTGCCGCTGCCGGCCCCGGCGAGGATCAAGCCATGGACCGGTGGCAGGGTCACCGCCTGGAGTTGCGGAGGGTTCAGGTTGGCCAGCAAATCCGACATAAATTAATCCAAAATCTATTACCAAAGGCGTAGAATGAACGCCAAAATTTCAGCAACGGAAAAGTGGTCTTACCAATTTGTTGCGATTGTGCAACGCAACAAATTGTCACAAAACTTTTTCGTTCTGAACATAAACGCCGGCAGTATACTTGGCAAAAAATATATTGCAGTGCACAAAACAATTAGCCCACAAGGCAGTCAGAACAGCAAGTGGTTATCGCCACGCAGTAAAAGGAGTAACACTATGAAATCCTCCATGAACGCTCCCAAGATCCTGCCCTGGATCGCCCGCAAGGCCGGCATCAGCGACGAGCTGGCGCTGAAGTTGTGGCGCCGCGCCCTTTCCGAAACCGAGTACCTGCTCGGCAAGGCCGAAGGCTCCGAATATTGGGGCCTGTGCGTCGAGCGCTTCCTGGCCATCGTCGAAGACGAAGTTGGCGACGCACCGCAATACAGCCTGACCCCGGCGCCGCGCCTGTCCTGGATGTGGCATCACCAGACCCGCATGTCGCTGCTGTCGCTAATGGCTGCCCAGAGCACCTACCGCCTGTGGCAGAACACCTGGGATAACCTCTACGCGCAAAAAAAAGCAGCGTGACCGAGCGACGCTAATGCCGACCGACGGTTGGCGCGGGCAATTGCAGATCCCGCGTCAGTCGCTCGGCCAGCGCCCGCGCCTCGCGCTCGGTCACCAGTTGTCCCAGGCGCACTTCGAATAAATAGCCGCCGTCGGCGCGCACCGGTCGGACCTTGACTGCGTAACCGGCAGCCTGAAAGCGGTCATAGAGGGCGAGCGTTTCCGCCTCGCCGAACAAGCCGTAGCGCAGCGCCCAGCGCCCGCCCGCTTGCCGGGTGCCGGCCTCGTACTGCAATTCGGTTTCCAGCGCCCATTTCAGCACCTGGACCCGGTCGGCCACCGCCACCGGCCCCGGTGCCTGCCCCTTGTCGGCACCGTAGAACTGGAGCGGTTCATTCAGTTCGGCTGGCTCGCCCAGCGGATGACTGACCGCGATGCGCCCTTCCAGCAAACAGACGAAATCGCGCTCCTCGTTCGAGCGCCCCCACAGATCGGTACCGCGAATGCCGATGGTCACGCTGCCGGTGCGCACATTGATCGCCCGCTGGCTCTGATGCTTGCGAAAAATGTCGGTGGTCAGACGAAAGGCGCCCTTGGCGACATCGAGCGCAGCGGTAAACAGACCGTTTTCCTGCTGCTGCATGGCGTTGACCGCAACGCTGACGTTCTCGCCGAACTTGACGGCACTGCCGTCGGCCAACTGAACGATGGCGCGGGCGCCGTTGCCGGTCAGCAGGCGGTCGCGATTGTGCAATTCCATGCCGGGCGCCAGCGGCAACTTCCGCCCACCACGCTCGACCCAGGCCGGCGCCTGTACCGCGTCGACCACGGCATGCGGTGCGGCCGCTGCGGTCCACGCCGCCAACAGGCCAAAAATCATCAGACAACTGCTCAGCTTCGCCCTCATCGCCTCTCCAGACAGGTTGAACCGGTATAATCCCGCGCTTGCTTAACGAATTCTCAGCGGATACCCATGCAGGACAAATACACCCCGGCCGACCTCGAACGTGCAGCCCAGCAACACTGGGAAAAAACCGGCGCCGCCCGTGCCGTGGAAGACTCCACCAAGCCGAAATACTACTGCCTGTCCATGTTCCCTTACCCGTCGGGCAAGCTGCACATGGGCCACGTGCGAAACTATACCATCGGCGACGTACTGTCCCGTTTCCACAAGATGCAGGGCTACAACGTCCTGCAACCGATGGGCTGGGACGCCTTCGGCATGCCGGCCGAAAACGCGGCCATGCAGAACAACGTCGCGCCGGCCGGGTGGACCTACTCGAACATCGAGTACATGAAGCAGCAGCTGAAATCGCTCGGTTTCGCCATCGACTGGGAACGCGAATTCGCCACCTGCACCCCCGAGTACTACCGCTGGGAACAGTGGCTGTTCACCCGCCTCTATGAAAAAGGCCTGGTGTACAAGAAGCTCGGCACCGTTAACTGGGACCCGGTCGATCACACCGTGCTCGCCAACGAACAGGTCATCGACGGCCGTGGCTGGCGTTCCGGCGCGCTGATCGAGAAGCGCGAGATCCCCATGTATTACATGAAGATCACCGCCTACGCCGAGGAACTGCTGAGCGAACTCGACAACCTGCCGGGCTGGCCGGAGCAGGTGCGCCTGATGCAGAAGAACTGGATCGGCAAGAGCACTGGCGTGCGCTTCGCCTTCCCGCTGGCCGACAATGCCGACGAAAAGCTGTGGGTATTCACCACCCGCGCCGACACCATCATGGGCGTCACCTTCGTCGCCGTCGCTGCCGAACACCCGCTGGCCACCAAGGCCGCCGCCAACAATCCCGAACTGGCCGCCTTCATCGAGGAATGCAAGAAGGGTGGCGTCGCCGAAGCCGACCTCGCGACGATGGAAAAGAAGGGCATGCCGACCGGCATCTACGTCACCCATCCGCTGACCGGCCAACAGGTCGAAGTCTGGGTCGGCAACTACGTGCTCATGAGCTACGGCGACGGCGCCGTGATGGCCGTGCCGGCGCACGACGAGCGCGATTTCGCCTTCGCCCTGAAGTACAACCTGCCGATCAAGCAGGTCGTCGCCGTTGACGGCGAAACTTCGTTCAGCCACGAAGTGTGGGCCGAGTGGTACGCCGACAAGGTCAAGGGCAAGCTGGTCAATTCCGGCAAGTACGACGGCCTCGGCTACGAAGCAGCGGTCGACGCCATCGCCGCCGACCTCGCTGCCAAGGAACTCGGCGACAAGAAGGTGCAGTTCCGCCTGCGCGACTGGGGCATTTCCCGCCAGCGTTACTGGGGCTGCCCGATCCCGATCATTCACTGCAAGACCTGCGGCGACGTGCCAGTGCCCGACGACCAATTGCCGGTCGTCCTGCCCGAGAACGTCGAGATCACCGGCGCCGGTTCGCCGCTGGCCAAGATGCCCGAGTTCTACGAGTGCAAGTGCCCGAAGTGCGGCGGTCACGCCCGGCGTGAAACCGACACCATGGACACTTTCTTCGAATCGTCCTGGTACTTCCTGCGCTACGCCTGCCCCGACAATACCTCGGCCATGGTCGACGAGCGCGTCGCCTACTGGTGCAAGGGCGGCATCGACCAGTACATCGGCGGTATCGAGCACGCCATCCTGCATTTGCTCTATTCGCGCTTCTTCACCAAGCTGATGCGCGATGTCGGCCTGATCGGCGATTTGGGTGAACCGTTCGCCAACCTGCTGACCCAGGGCATGGTCGTCGCCCCGACCTTCTACCGCGATCTGGAAGGCGGCAAGAAGCAATGGATCAACCCGGCCGATGTCGACGTCGTCACCGACGAACGCGGTCGCCCGACCGGCGCCACGCTCAAGGCCGACGGCCTGCCGGTGGTCATCGGCGGCACCGAGAAGATGTCCAAGTCGAAGAACAATGGCGTCGACCCGCAGGCCCTGATCGACCAGTACGGCGCCGACACCGCCCGTCTGTTCATCATGTTCGCCTCGCCGCCCGACCAGTCGCTGGAATGGTCCGATGCCGGCGTCGAAGGCGCCTACCGCTTCCTGCGCCGTTTGTGGAAGACCACCTACGACCACGTGCAAACCGGCCTGGTCGCCGCGTGCACCGGCAACGACGGTTTGAGTTCTGCCCAGGCCGACCTGCGCCGCAAGCTGCACCAGACCATGGGCAAGGTCGCCGACGATTACGGCCGCCGCAAGCAGTTCAACACCGCCATCGCCGCCGTCATGGAACTGTTGAACGCCTACGACAAGTGCGACCTGGCCGACACCGCCGGCCGTGCGCTGGCCCAGGAAACCCTGGAAAGTGTCGCCCTGCTGCTCTTCCCCATCGTGCCGCACATCGGCCAGGCTCTGTTCGCCGAGTTGAAGCCGGGCCAGGATGCCGGTTCGCAAGCCTTCCCGAAGGCCGACCCGGCCGCCTTGAAGCAGGACGAGATCGAGCTGATGATCCAGGTCAACGGCAAGCTGCGCGGCTCGATTCGCGTCGCCGCCGAAGCCGACAAGGCGAGCATCGAAGCCGCTGCGCTGGCCAACCCGGAGGCGCAGAAGTTCATGGAAGGCAAGGCGCCGAAGAAAGTCGTTGTGGTGCCGGGTCGTCTGGTCAATATCGTCGTCTAAGGAACAGCCATGCGTTTGCTGCTCGCCCTGATTTTCGCCGCGGCCCTGACCGGCTGCGGCTTCCAGTTGCGCGGCACGCACAGCGCCAGCCTGCCCTACAAGACCTTCCAGATCGCCCTGCCGGAAACGGCCGATGTGCGCATCTGGATGGAGCGCCACATCAAGGCCACCGGTCAGACCGAACTGGTCGACCAGGCCTCGGCAGCGGACGCCGTCTTCCAGCAGTTGCACGATAACCGTCACAAGAGCGTGCTCAGCGTCAATGCCCAGGGCCGCGTGCGCGAATACCGCCTGCAACTGAACTACAGCTTCCGCGTGGTCAATGCCAAGGGGCAGGTGCTGGTGCCGCCCAACGAAATCACCCTGATGCGCGACATCACCTTCGACGACTCGACGGTGCTCGCCAAGAACCAGGAAGAAGGCC
>Ga0316605_10002460_pt1 | contig 10538 bp, 11 predicted proteins | sample OWC_soil_day20_n_FD_207666 | JGI IMG/M metagenome (GOLD analysis project Ga0316605, IMG submission 207666) | Wetland soil microbial communities from Old Woman Creek delta, Ohio, United States - OWC_soil_day20_noCT | ecosystem: Environmental > Terrestrial > Soil > Wetlands | place: USA: Ohio... | reverse complement strand
GAAAAATCATTTCCCATTATCTCGATGACCGGCGCGGAGGCCGGGTTTCCGGCAAGGAACCGGGCCATGTCCATGGAGAAGCGATCGAGCCCCGAAGACAGGGGAACCCCGATATAGCCGTAGCCGGACCTGCCGTTGTCGCAGATCATCGAGAGAAAAGCGGGGTTGACCACCGTTATCATACCCTGATGAACCTCACGCTGTCTCCAAAATGAAGGGTGCTGTACGGGGGTTTCGCCGGGTCGAAAAGCCGTACCATTGTCCGGCCGATGATGCGCCAGCCCGCTGGCGAGTCAAACGGATAGATGCCGGTCTGAAGTTGTGCGATCCCGACCGACCCCTGGGGCACTTTAAGGACCGGGGTGGCCTGGCGGGGCACATACAGCCGCCTGTCGAGCGGCCCGAGATAGGGGAAGCCCGGCATGAAACCGATCGCATAAACGCGATATATTGACCCGCAGTGGATCTCGACAACCTCTTCCGGCGAAAGCCCCGAATAGGACGAGACATAATCCATATCCGGGCCGTAGTCACCCCCGTACCGGACGGGGATCTCATGCCTTTGCACCTCGGGAAGCGCCATGCTCCGCATGTTTCCGTAAGCCGCATCGATAAGCTCGCAAAGCTCGTCGAACGTAAGCCGTTCCGCGTCAAAGTGTATGAGGCATGTCCGGAAAGACGGGATAATATCGATGATCCCCGGCACGCTCAGCGATCTGAAATAGAGAAAAAAACGCCGGACCATTTCATGGGTGGTCTCGTCGATGGTCTCGCCGAAAACGATCCTGACACCGGATTCTCCATAGCGTTCCCGTATCATAGAGCGGTCAGGCACCAGGCGCCTTTATCCTTATCCCCTCGTTCTCAGCAAGCACCCGGATGATCGATGCGGCACGGATGCTCGCGTCATTGTCACCGTGGATACACAGCGTGTCGATCTCGCAATCGATACGCCGCCCCCGCGAACTTACGACACAGCGGTCCTTGACCATCGTCAACGCCCGTTGGGCTATTATTTCAGGGTCCGTGATCACAGCGCCGGGGTGGGATCTCGGCATCAGGGTCCCTTCGTCGGTATATGCCCTGTCCGGAAATGCTTCGAGCGCAAGCCTGATACCGTCCGAAGCGCACGATCTCTTCAGCCTGGCCGTTCTGTCCGTGGAAAGCGTGAGGAAGATAATATCGCCGAACGCAGTCCTGAGGGCCCGCACGATATCGAGAAAAAGGCTTTCCCTCTTCAGGGCATAATTGTACAGGGCGCCGTGGAGCTTTACATGCTGGAGAGGCATCCTGAAATGGTCCGTGAAGGCCTTGAGCGCCCCGACCTGGTACAGGACGCTGTCGATGATCTCATCGTCCGCCATCTCGATCTGGCGGCGCCCGAAACCTGCAAGGTCCGGATAGCCGGCATGCGCTCCCGCCATGACATTGTGTTCCCTGCACAGGCGGACCGTTTTTTTCATGACGGTCGGGTCGGACGCATGGAGGCCGCACGCGATATTTGCCGAACTGATATGCCGTACCGCCTCGGCATCGTTGCCGATCGAGTATGCACCGAAAGATTCCCCCATGTCACAGTTCAGGTCGACACTCAGCATGGGGACATTCTAGCATCTTTTCGTGCCCCAAGTCATTACGGAGAAATGCCGAAGATCTATTTTATCCTTTGCTCAAAGACGGTGCCGAGGAGCCCGTAAATTCGTTCCCTCATCTCCTGCTTCACGGCCATGTTCGCTTTTTTCGCTGCCAGGGCCGACCCGTAAATATTCCCGATGTAAAAAGGGGCACCGACCCCGCCGGCAAGGGCGCCCACAGCATAGAGTTCCTGTGCGAAAGCCGTCCATGCCGCGGCAATGAACGCGCCGTTCACGGCGAACGACATGAACGCCGTTCCGTAGTCGCCGGCATAGGCGTACCCTGCACCGGGAATGACTGCCGACAATATGCCGGCCAGCACTTCGGATTTCTGCGGCAACTCGCCATACTGGTCTATGATGGTGATCGCTTCATGGACATTCGCGGTTTCCCGGCGGTCGGGGTAATCGCTTACGAACCGCTCGAGAAGGTCCCGTGACGCCTCGATGTCGCCGGCATCCAATTCTACAAGGGACGCGGCAATGAGAGCCTGCGGGGAGTAAGGAGAATCGGGATGTTTTTCCACGATATCGAGAAACGTGCTGCGGGCCTCGCGGGTTCTTTTAGCCTTCCAGTGCGCTACACCGGTATAGAAAACAGAAGCCTCGGCATAGGGGCTCACGGGGTATCGTTCCTGAAGTGCCTGAAGGGTCCTGACCGCACCGTCGCTATCCCCGCCGTCGAGGTATGCAATGCCTGTTTGAAAGATAGCGTGATCTCCGCGGGCCGAATCGGGAAAAAGAATGAGGTACCTCTTGTACTCGGTTATGGCCCGGTAATACTCCTTTTCTTCCATGAACGCGTCGGCTACGCGAAGCTGCACCTCCTCGGTGACGAGGATTGCCGCCTCGGTCGCAAAGAGGGCGGGAACGACGAAAAAGAGGAAAGCACCGACAAGAGCAATTATACGGATCAATGGTCCGGTCTTTCCGTGAGGAGGTTTTGCCAGGGCGGATCGAGGAGTTTCCCGCCAGGCAAAAGCAGGTGGCCGGGACCGGGTTTTTTCCAGATGTTGCACCGCATCAACCGGTCTGCCGTCATCATTATCCCCGTCACGGGCCCATATTCCCGGATCGACATGCCCGCGAAGGCCGAACAGCTTGGCCGGAAACCGCACCTGTCCGGGTTGATGCCGGATACGGCAACCTGGTAAAAGCGGATCGCACCGCGCATGGCGAGTTTGACCGGCGAATCCTCTATTGCTGCAGGCGGCATATCCGGCCGCAATGACGGAACCGGTCCCCGCATGTCGTCTCCAGGGGCTGCTAAAACAGGTCCCATGCACGCAAAGAAATTGAAAAGCAGCACCACGGTAAAGAAAAATGTATATAAGATATCTATTTACCTACATTTTCGAGCAGTTTCCTTTTGGCCTCGTCGTACTGCTCCTTCGTGATGAGCCCTTTCTTATAGGCGTCTTCAAGGCTCTGCAGCTCCGTCCCGATCGTGGGACTGGCCCCCGGCGCAGGCTGAATGACGATCGGTTGTTTCTCGACCGTAGTGGTGTCTCCACCGCAGCAACCGGACATAACAGCAAGAAAACCTGTAATGAGAACACATGCGAATATCCTGGTACCTGAGGCCATACTCATTACCCTCCCTTGTGAGAATTGAACGACATATACTTCGGATTGTACCAAATCCACGGGAGAATTCAAAGACTTAATCATATCCCACCTTTACAATTTTTCATGGTTTTGCTATGTTTTGGGATCATGGCACCAGGGAAGGCGGGAAGACCGGTTAAAAAAGCAGGTGCGGACAAAGCCCGGATGAAGAGGTTTCTCTACCTCTGGATACCCATTATCTGCCTCGTTGTGATCGGCGCCTATGCCTTAGCCCTCGATCCTCCGAGACCGACCGGGAGGGTCATGAAAGGCAGTGTAATGCAGATCAAGAGATCGAGTGAGCAGCCGGGGACAGTTCTCTATAAGATAAGGCTCGAAACCGGAGAGAATATCGAGATCGCCATGTCTGAAAAGAATAAGACCGCAGGGAGTGAAGTCATGGTGGAAGAATTCTCGACCGTGCTCTTCAAGAAAAAGAAGTACGAGATCAAGGAACCCGTCAGGTAATTCCCTGAATAGTGAAAGACGCCCGCGTGATCCCTTCGGGTTCGCGGTTCGTTGTAAATCCCATGCTCCGGCACAGGGCCAGCATTTTTTTATTCTCGCTGAGCACGATCCCGAAAATTTCCTTAAGCCCCTTTTCCCTGGCAATATCTATCATAACGTGCATCAACTGCCGTCCGATCCCCATTTTCTGGTAATCATCGCGCACCAGGATAGCAAACTGCGCTGTCCCCGGGTCCGGCTCAGCCACCAGCCTGAAGCCGCCTATGATCAGGTCCTTCCCGTCTTTCTCGATCTGTGCGTGGATCGCTATTTCACGGTCATAGTCGATATTGCAGAAACGCACAAGAAGATCATGGTCAATGCGCGGCACGCCGAAGAACCGTGTCCGGAGCGTCTCCTCCGAAAGGGCCGAGAGCATTTCGCGGCCCATGGATTCATCCTCAGGCCGCATCGGCCTTAAAAGGACCCGGGTCCCATCGCCAAGCTCAATCGTCCGTATAAGATGCGAGGGATACGGCGTTATAACGAGATGATCGTAGGGCCCTGCCTGTCGAAAACCCTGCGAAAGCCACGCTGTTGCGCCGGATGCATGAATATCCGGCGTAGTGAGAGACAGACCGATATCCATAGCCTCTATCTCCGGGTAATCGACAATTATATTTGAAAAATTGACAAGGATGTCTTCCAGGTTCCGTAGAGTGACGCTGTTGCCGTAGATAGCGTTCCTGGCAGGCACTGTCATCGGCATATCATCTATAACGCGCCGGGCAAGGGTGCGGTTGAGCGGCGGCAAACCTATCGACAGCCCTTCGGGCCCATTGCCGCCCTCCCCGAGGACGAGCACCGACCTGAATTCCGGGTCCCGGTACGACCCGAGCTTTAACGTAAGGCCAAAAGCGGGGCCCTCGATGGCCGGGATCCCGTAATGCTGCAGCAATACAAGGAGATACTTGCCCTCAAGCTGCAGCTCGCCGACTTCCGTGCATTCCTGGATCGCGGACTTGATGACCTCCTTGAAGGGCGAGTCGGTCTCGACCACCTCTGAAGGGGTTTCGTATAAAAGCTCGATATTGCGACGGTACCTGTACATGTACAGGTAGGTCTTTATCGCCTCCTCCGGGGTGGCGTATGCAGGAACGCTATTGGCGAGAAGCCTTCGCCGTCCCTTTGCCGCGCGCTTTCCCCCCATGCAGACCCCTATGACCGGCTTCTGCGTGCTGCGGTAAAGGGAGACGACCGCGTTTGCGACATCTACCGGGTCCGATGCCGACCGGGGTGTGTATATCACGAGGACCCCGTCGATCTCGCTCGCAGCAATACATGCGCGGACTGCGTCGCGATAGCGCTCTGTGTCTGCGTCCGCCATTATGTCTATGGGATTGTCAGCCAGCCAGTGCCGGGGAAGCAGGCTCCTGAGCCTTACCTTGAGATCGTCGGACAGCGGGCTTAACTCGCCCCCGCATTCCTCGAGTGCATCGGCAGCGATGATCCCCACCCCGCCATCATTGGTAATGACTGCCAGTTGCGGGCTTCGGGGAAGATGGTACGAATCGAGGACCTCGGCGAGATTGTACAGGTCCCGGACCTCGTATACCCTCATCATCCCGGTCCTCTTGAACACGGCATCATATACCCGGTCGTCCCCCACCGCCCTTCCCGTGCGGTCGGCAAGCATCCGGGAACCCTTGGCCGATCTGCCCGGTTTAAGGACGATGATGGGTTTCGTCAGGGCAAAACCTCTCCCTGCGCTTATGAAGCGCCGCGGGTCCTTGATATGCTCCATGTATATCATGATGCTCCGCGTGTTGAAGTCGTTATTAAGGATATCTACGAGATCACCGAATTCGACGTCGATGAGTGAACCCAGGGACGCGAACATGCTGAAGCCGATCCCAACTGTCCCGCCCACCTCGAGTATCTCCTCGCCGAGGGCATGGGATATAAGCGCGATCTTCCCCGGTCTCACATCTATGGAAAGAAACGTTGCATTCAATTTCAGGCGCGGGATGATGACGCCAAGGCTATTCGGGCCGATAACCCTGAGCCCGTATTTTTTCCTTATCGCATCGACCTTAACCTCGCGTTCCCTGCCTTCCGGGCCTGATTCCGAGAATCCCGCAGACAGGATGATAACGCCGCTCACCCCTGCCCGCCCGCACTCTTCGACAACCCGGGGAACACCCGGTGCAGGAATGACGATGACCGCAAGATCAACAGGGGACGGGGCGTCGAGCACCGACGGGAAACATTCCATCCCCAGCACTTTCCTCCTGTTGGGATTGACGGGATAGACCGGGCGGCCGGGTGCCTTGAGGAGGTTCTTAAGGACAGCGAACCCATGGGAACCTTCCCGGTCTGTTGCCCCGATGAGCGCGACCGCACCCGGGTTGAGCATTTTCCTGAGCCTGTTCATGAGGGGTGCCTGGCGGTGAGCATACCTGATTATAGTGGTATTCCCCGTCGTAAGGCAAGAATGTTTCCTGCCCTCCGCTCTTGTCATCTCCCGGGCGGGATCCCCTGTCTTAAGGTAAGCCGCCGGCATGATATCTGCGTCCGGTCTTCTTTAGAAAAAGACCTCGAGTATCCCAACGCACAGAAGGAGGAGGCCGGAAACGACACCGCTGTACCTTCCCACCCAGCGAAAGGCCCGGGAATTCCCGGCGCACGTTCCCACCCATATCGCGACCATGCTGAACACCATGGTGACGAGTGTGAGCAGGATGACGTCGAGCCCTATCATTCCGGCGGCAAGACCGGTGACGACGTTCGTCATTGTGAGTCCGAGGCCGATAACCAAAGATTCTACGAGGCCCATCACTTCCTTGCAGTCAGGATGCGCCACAAAAGGGTTGCTGATCATCTCCCAGATCCTGCGCGGCATGGTCATTCCCGACAGACGGCCGAGCCTCTGGTGAAGCTCATCCTCGATGGATATCGTGACGTCGAGATGCCGCATGCTTCGAAAAACGGCCCATATCCCGATAGACATCAAAATAAGGCCGCCCACCACCCCTGACATGCGCGCATCAAAGATCCGGGCAATGGACATGCCGGCCATCATCGAGACCGCCGTCCCGCCGCTGTTGATGACGGCAATGATAAAATTCGCAAGGAACGGGACACATGCGCCCCGGATCCCGTACGCGACCCCGACGCCGACGTTGTCAAAGTTGGCGGAGATGGCAAACGATAGTATGGATATCAGGTGAACGGCCTGCATATCTCACATTAACCATGGATCTGCCCATCCGGCAAGGTTTCTGAAGCGATAAGCTCGTGAAGACGGGCCGCCATGTCGGGACCGTTCGGGAGGCCCTCGTGCTTGACGAACGCAAATGCCCTTGCCCACTTTTGCGACAGGATAGTGCGGGACCACGAAGCAAGTTCGCCTTCGGTATAGCTCAGCCGGCGCAGCCTCAGGTATCCCCAGGATACCCGGCCCGCCGGGATTTGCGCCGGGCTCTCATCGGAATCGCAGGTGCACAGGCTATACCCCCTGGCTTCGATCATTTCGCCTACCTCTTTGTCGTGCTCCGGCGCATCGCGAAACTCGAATGCACACGGGACATCCTCCGGCACCAGGCCCAGTAGTTTGTCGATTCTCCCGGAATGTATCTTGATGTATTTCGGGAATTGGAAAAGTACCGGCCCGAGATGGGGTCCAAGTGTGCTGAGGACGCGGAAGAAATAGTGAACGGCAGCGTCGTCGATCTCTTTGCCGTGCGTTATCTTTCGGGGTGCCTTCAATGCGAATATGAAACCCGCCGGGACGTCTTTCATCCAGGACAGAAGGACGTCCGGGCCCGGCATACGGTAAAAAGTGTTGTTTATCTCGACCGTGTTGAAGCGTTCCGCATAGAACCGGAGCATCTTCTTTTGATCTATGCCGGCAGGGTAAAAGCTGCCGATCCATTCCCGGTAGGCGAAACCGCTTGTCCCTATATAAATATTCACGGCATTTCCTTAGGCTTTTTTAAGCCTTCGTCTTTTCCAACCGGTCTTTCACGGACCACTTCACGCGGTGCCTTGTCCTCGCGCAATCCTGCAAATGTGGGCTGGCGCATGAGGCCATCGCCGGTCCAGCCGTGGAAGAAGACCTCGCAGACCAGTTTGGGCTCGACCCACTGCACGGGACTGTTCGTCTTCGGCGTCACCGTGAAAGGAGAGGTCTTGCGGATAAGCGGCTCGAGTTTTTCGCTGATCTCTGACAGGGTCTTTTCGCTGAAGCCGCCTCCCGTGTGCCCGATATACACCAGTTCGTCGTCTTCATAGACGCCGAGGACAAGGGCGCCGAAATACTTTCGTGCCCCGCCCGGTTCGGTGAAGCCCCCGATGACCGCCTCCTGCGTCATTCTCGATTTCACCTTCAGCCAGTGCATGCTTCGTTTCCCGATCTGGTACACGCTGCGGGAATCCTTGGCGACAATACCCTCGAGCCCTTTTTCCTTTATAACATCGAAGAAGACCACCCCATCCTTCTCGATATGGTCCGTATAGCGGACCCCGGGAAGCGGCGGCAGGACCCTTTTCAAGATCTCTTTTCTCTTGATGAGCGGAAGTTTGGTCAGGTCGTGACCGTCTAGATAAATGAGGTCGAAAACATAATACAGGAGATGCCCTTTCTTTGACCTGCTCCAATCCTGGAGCATGTGAAAATCGGGATACCCCGCATTGTCGACCACGACGATCTCCCCGTCGATAACGGCATTGAACCGTATCTTTTTCAGTGATTCATATACGGGGGGAAACCTGTCGCTCAAGGAGATCAGGTTCCGCGAATACAGCGAAACGCCCCCTTTCTCGATCTCGGCCAGGGCCCGGAAGCCGTCCCATTTTACCTCGAAGACCCAGTGTTCGTCATTGAACGGTTCCTTGACAAGGGTGGCCAGCATGGGCCTGACCCGGTGCGGCATCGCGGCGAGCGGCGCATCGGAGAGGTCTTCCGTTTCCAATGCCTCTTCCCTGCGGATACGCTCGATCCTCCTAAGTTTGGGGGCCGTCTCGGGGTCATCGCGCGATATGTCTTCGAGGGTCCTGCCCGTCACGACGGAACGGTTGTGGAGCGTCAGGTTGCCGCCCACTGCCCCGGGGTCCTTTTTCTTGATGAGAAGCCAGGACCGCGGGTCCTTGCCTGTCTTGACGAGGGCAAACTGCCCGTGGAGCTTTTCCCCTTCGAGGACAAATTTCAGGTTGCCCTTCTTTAAGCCTTCCTCGAGCAGGCCTTCGCTCGCCGTCCCGGTCGTGTCATCCGGATGCCGCCAGAACCCCTTGTCCCAGATGATCACGTTCCCGGCGCCGTAATTGCCCTCCGGGATAACGCCCTCAAAATCCTTGTAGTCGTAGGGATGGTCTTCGACCATCATGGAGAGGCGCCTGACCGCCGGGTCGAGCGACGGGCCCTTGGGAATTGCCCAGCTTTTCAGGACCCCGCCAAGTTCTAGCCTCAGGTCATAATGCAAGGCACGGGCTGCATGCTTATGGACAACGTATACAAGCCGGCCCGCTCTATGAGGCGGTCCCGGCGGAGGCTCGGGTGTCTCGTCAAATTTTCGCCTGGACCGGTAATCTTTAAGTCCCATGTTATAAATAGGGAAGCCTCTGCTTCCGCTTCAGGACATCGGCAAAAAGATCGCCGTGCTTTTCGCAGCGTTCGACAACCTGAGAAAAAATGAACGTGAGATCATCCGGTTCACCCTGCTGGGAGAGGCTGTCAACCTCATCCCATGCGAGCGGTGTCGAAACGGTCGGCTCAGGCGCCGCCCGTAGGGAATACACGCAGACGGTCGTGTTCGACGTCCCGTTCTGCGCCCAGTTGATAAAAATTTTTCCTTTTCTCGTACCCTTCGCCATCGCAGCCGTGATGCTATCGGGATAATTCCGCTGCATGACCTCGGCGACGGTCCGGGAAAACCTCTTCGTGTCGTCAAATGTCACGTCCTTGTTGTTCAGGGGAACATAAACATGGAGGCCTTTCTTGCCGGACGTTTTCAGGTACGACTCAAGTTTAAGGTCCTTGAGCACCTTGCGCAGTATAAGTGCAACGTATGCGCAGTCAAGGACGGTCATCCCTTCGCCGGGATCGAGGTCGAAGACCATGAAATCCGGGACCTCCGGACTCGATGCCCGCGCCATGGGAACATGAAGTTCCAGCGAGGCCAGGTTGCCGACCCAGATCAATGTATCGAGATCGTTCACGAGGCATACCGTCATTGTTTCGCCGCCGGACTGGGGTATGTCTGCCGTTGTGACCCATGGGGGACGATAGCGGGGGCATCGTTTCTCAAAGAAGAAATCCCCCTCCACGCCGTTCGGGTATCGTTTAAGCGTCAATGCGCGGTCTTTGAGATGCGGAAGGATATGGGGCGATACCCTCCGGTAATATTCCAGGATATGGGCTTTTGTGAAGCCGAACGACGGATACAGGTCCTTATCGAGATTGGACAGGGGGAGGCTTTTCTCTCCCATGCGGGCCGTCTTTTTCATCGGGCAGCCTTTATCCTGCGAACGCTTTCCTGCAGCACGGCAACAAGGTCTTCAGGACCTGAAGGCGCCTCTTCCCCGGTCAAAGGGGCTTCCACCGTCTGCTTTTTGGCTTTCTTTTCCAGGAGACCCGTGATCTTCTTTTTGCGTTCATTTGCGTAGGTCTCGGGTTTAAAAGCGGAGCGCAAACCCGACATCGATCGCATCATCTTGTCCACGTCGTGCGACGGCGGTTCGCTCTTTTCCCATGCAATTTCCTCTTCGGGGACGATCTCATCGCTGTAGTGCAGCGTGTTCAGTGAAAGGGCGCCTCCCGTGGACCTCACAAGGACCGGGTATTCCCGTTCA
>Ga0316605_10002458_pt1 | contig 10540 bp, 7 predicted proteins | sample OWC_soil_day20_n_FD_207666 | JGI IMG/M metagenome (GOLD analysis project Ga0316605, IMG submission 207666) | Wetland soil microbial communities from Old Woman Creek delta, Ohio, United States - OWC_soil_day20_noCT | ecosystem: Environmental > Terrestrial > Soil > Wetlands | place: USA: Ohio... | reverse complement strand
ACGTATACGGATGCACTCCATAGTGTTAAGGAAATCGTCGGGGAAAAGATGTTTCGTGAAGTCATGGTGATAAATCCTCAAAGGATAAAAGTGTATTAACCTCAGGTTCGGGTTAATACACTTTTTATTACGATGATTGAGAAAAAGTATAACTAGTGAAAAGAGAAATAGTAATAATTCGGCTTTGTCTTGAATCATATATATAAGAGGATGTCCGAGGAGCTTAGCCTACGCATCAAAATTTAATATCTATTCATGGAAATCAAGAAGGACTTACATACTTCAAACCTGATATTAATATTTCCAACCGATATCGAGAGAGAGAGGGTTTTTGGATGATTCCTTTATCAAGGCCGGATATAACCCAAAAAGAGAAACAAGCTGTTTTAGAGGTTCTCGATTCGGATTTTTTGGCACTAGGGCCGAAATTAAAAGAGTTCGAAGAAAAAATTGCGGCTTATGCTGGAACAGAATACGCTGTGGCCTGTAATAGCGGGACTAGTGCCCTACATATGCTTGTTAAGGCGCTAGGAATCAAAGAGGGTGATGAAGTTATTACGACACCCTTTAGTTTTATTTCTTCAAGTAATTGTATGCTCTATGAACGCGCTAGGCCCGTGTTTGTCGACATTGATGAACACACCTATAACATGGACACTTCACAAATCGAGGCGAAAATTACAAGTCGGACGAAAGCAATCTTACCTGTTCATGTTTTCGGTCAACCAGTGAATATGGATGAGATAAAGCGAATAGCCCTTAAACATGATTTAGCGATTATTGAAGATTCTTGTGAAGCAATTGGATCAGAGTGGAAAGGTAATAAGGCCGGACATATGTCTGATGCTGGGGTTTTTGCATTTTATCCTAATAAGCAAATGACAACCGGTGAAGGCGGAATTGTCGTTACGAACAATGAAATGATTTCAAAATTATGTTATAGCCTTCGAAACCAAGGACGCGGCATAGAGAGTCAATGGCTTAATCACGTTCGTTTGGGCTACAACTATCGGATGAGTGATATCAGTGCTGCACTAGGAATAGCTCAGCTTGAGCGTATCGAGGAAATTATTGCACGACGGCAGGAAGTAGCGGACAGGTACATGGAGAGGTTAAAAGATGTGGAAGGAATAATTCTCCCGACCATTGATGAAAGAGTAAAAATGAGCTGGTTCGTGTTTGTGATTCGGTTTGAGCCTTGGATCAGTAGAGATATGGTTCTGGAGATTCTTATGGAACGGGGAGTTGCTTGTCGACCTTATTTTACTGCTATCCACATGCAGCCCTTTTATAAGGAGATGTTCGGATATAAGGAAGGAGATTTCCCGGTGACTGAACGAGTTGCAAGCGGCACTTTAGCTATTCCCTTCTTCAATAAGATTACAGAAGAACAAATTGATACTGTCGTGGAAGAGATTAAACGGGCAATCCGGTATGCTTCGATAGCTGATTCTGAAAAACGGCTTAAGAGATTGTTGGAAGATGTGAATTAAGGGTGTAGAGGATATGTGAGAATTAGGAGATATCTGTAAATATAATCAAAGGGTTGTGGAAATGTAGATGAAGAACGAGACTAGATTAAATATAAGGCCGTCTTTGAATCCTGCTAAGTGTGGTGTTTATAAGAGATACATAAAATGGCCAATGGACTTTATCTTGTCGTTATTTGCAATTATTATTTTATCACCGATTTTCTTGATAGTGGCTGTGCTGGTAAAGGTTAAAATAGGTAGTCCGGTGATATTCAAACAGAAACGCCCTGGGCTAAATGAGAAGATATTTACTCTTTATAAATTTAAGACAATGACGGATGAAAAGGATGAGAATGGAGAGCTAGCTTCAGATGAAATAAGGCTTACACAGTTCGGTAAGTTTCTACGTTCAACATCGCTTGACGAGTTACCGCAACTTTGGAATATAGTCCGAGGTGATATGGCAGTTGTTGGACCGAGACCATTGTTGGTACAATACTTACCTTACTATACAGAAATTGAAAGATGTCGTTATGATACTAGACCAGGACTAACCGGATTAGCACAAGTTAGTGGAAGAAATCTTCTAGCGTGGGATGACAGATTAGCTAAAGATGTAGAGTATGTTCATCAAATATCCTTTGTAAATGATTTATGTATTATCTTTAAGACTGTTCTGAAAGTTCTAAAGAAGCAAGATGCCTTAACAAATACAAGTCAAATAGAAGGTAATTTAGCCGAAATCAGACAAAAAGAAAATGACTTGGCAACAAAATAAAACTATTTTAATGACTTGAGGTGCCGAAAAATGCTTGATAGAAGAACAGAAACAAATATTTTAATTCTTAGTTGCGGAACGAGAAATAAAGTAGTGCAGTATTTCAAAAAAGAACTTAAAGACAAGGGTTTAGTTATGGCTACTGATTGTAATGAATTAGCACCCGCGCTTTATGATGCAGATAAACATTTTATCGTACCAAGTTTGGATAGTAACGATTATCTAAAAGTAATTCTAAAAGTTTGCAAAGAAAATAACATAAAAGCCGTTTTATCACTTATTGATCCGGAATTGAACTTACTGGCAGAGAACAAACAATCATTCTTAGATATCGGTACGATTCCAATTATTTCTGATTATGAAATCGTAGAGATGTGCTTGGACAAGCAATCCATGCATAAATTTATCGTGCAAAATGGATTTAAAACTGCAAGAAGCTACACAAATAAAGATGAGTTCTACGCCGATGTTGAAGCCGGGGAGATTTCATATCCAGTATTCCTAAAGCCGGTTAGAGGTAGCGCCAGCATCGATAGCAACAAGGTAACTTCAAAAGAGGAAGTAGACTTGCTATTTAAATGCTCCGACAAACTGATGATTCAAGAGTACATGGACGGTGTAGAGTATGGGGCTGACTGCTATATCGATATTATTTCTGGAGAGACGGTAGCGATATTTATTAAAGAAAAAATCAAAATGAGAGCTGGTGAAACCGACAAATCCGTATCTGTAAAGGATGAAAAGCTTTTTGATTTAATCAGGAGCTTTGTGAAAATAGCAGGGTTTAAAGGTGTTATCGACATTGATATTTTTAAGCTTCATGACGACTATTATATCTCGGAAGTCAATCCTCGCTTTGGAGGTGGCTATCCTCATGCTTATGAGAGTGGAGTGAATATTCCTAAGATGATTGTCAGAAATTTAGAATGGAAGACAAATGAAGATGTTATTGGTCTGTATGAAGAGGGAATCTATATGATGAAGTATAACGAAGTGATGATTATTAGATAAGTTAAGGCCAAATGTTCACTATCTATTAGTAACTTATGAGGGCATAGGTTTTTTTCGTATAGAAGATTGGTATAAATATGAAGTATTAAAGGTAGGGGAGCAAAAGTAAGTGCTCTAATGGGCTAAAAAGAATAATATTAAGTTTAATTTTGAGGAGAGCGTAGAGGATGAAGAAGAACATCTGGATTTTAAATCATTACGCAACAAATATGTACAAAGATTATGGTGGTCGTCATTTTTGGTTTGCGATAAATTTAATTAAAGAAGGATATAATCCAATAATATTTTGTTCCAATACAATTCATAATTCTGTTGAAGATATAGAAATCGATAGTGGAAAATATTCTACCAATTCAGCAGAGGAGATTCCATTTGTATTTGTGAAGACTCCATCCTATGTGGGAAATGGGAAGCAGAGGATAAGAAACATGATAGCGTTTTATAGGAATCTTTTCCCTGTCGCCAAGGAGTATGCAAAAATATATGGCAAGCCTGATGTTATTCTAGCTTCTAGTGTTCATCCACTTACACTGGTTGCAGGAATAAAAATAGCTAAGAAATTTGGAATACCGTGCATTTGTGAAGTACGAGATCTATGGCCTGAAAGCTTAGTGGCATATGGATTATTAAATAAAAAAAGTATTATCGCCAAAATACTCTACCAAGGCGAAAAATGGATATATAAGAAAGCCGACTCTGTTATCATGACGTGGGAGGGCGGCAAAGAGTATGTAATCGAACATGGATGGGGTAATCAGGTTGATTTGAAAAAAATACACTACATTAGTAATGGAGTTGTCCTTGAAACATTTGATAAGAACGCAATAGAAAATCAGATAATAGATGAAGATCTAGATTCCCGGAATTACAAAAATGTTGTATATGCTGGTTCAATTCGCAAAGTTAACAATATTGGAATGCTACTCGATGCCGCTAAAATAATTCAGGACGAGTGCATTAAGGATATCCAGTTTCTAATATATGGATCTGGTAATGAATGCGAAATCCTTAAGAAGAGATGTGAAGAAGAAAATATACGCAATGTAAAATTTAAAGGGCGTGTTGCTAAAAAGTATATACCTGGCATTTTGAAAAAAGCCTTTATAAACATTTTACATAATTCTAGTACGTCACTTGATAAATATGGACAGAGTCAGAATAAGTTTTTTGAGTATTTGGCTGCTGGTAAGTGTATCGTCCAAACCTATTCAACTGGATATAGTGTGTGTAACAGAGCAGAATGTGGAGTTTGTGCTCCTACACAAACCCCAACGGAAATAGCGAATGCAATAATATCAGTTTGTAATAATGAAGCTAAATGCAGGAAAATGGGGGAAAATGCTAGGAAAGCTGCACGCGAATTTGACTTCAAGGAGCTAACCGAGAAGTTGATTAATATTATAGAAAATATTTGATGGGGAGAAACATTAAGGTTATAAAATGTTTTTAAGTAAAAATCCATAGTAGTATGTTTATGCAGGAATTATAAATCAATCTAGTTTAAATTATATACTTTTTGAATTGTGGTGAAGGACATGATGCAAAAGACTTTAATATCTTTATCTTTTGATGACGGCAGAGAAGATACATACCGTGTAGCATTTAAAATTATGAAAAAATACGGCCTGAAAGGAACAATTCATGTTACTACAGGATATGTAGATAAGACATGGAATGAGGAAAAATGGAAAACAGCCAAAGGACCGATTTCAGTTGAACAATTAAAAGAAATGAAGGAATACAACTTTGAAATTTCTTCTCATGGTGACAAACATATAACAGAAAATAACGATCTATCAGTAAGTATTGAGAAGTTAGAACAATGGGGTCTTATAAATGAAAAGATTGGTTTTTCAATACCAAGATCCAAATTATTGGAAAATAAACTTGAATTTTCTAAGTACTTAGAAATAAATAGAGTATCATATATGCGTGGAGGGCGTAGTCCCTTATGTTACTCTTTGAAGTCGAAGATTATCTATGTGTTATACAATTTAACTAAAATTCAATTGTTTTATGATTTATTTAATCGCCATAATTGTATTAGTATTCGGGAAAATTACATTGAAAACAAATATGATTTGTTTTCAGTCATTATACGTTATGAAGATAATCCGAGCACGGTAGTCAAATTTATAAAAAGTAATATCAATAAAAGTAAGTGGATTATTCTCATGTTACATAGTATCCAAGAAAAAAACGAGGATAATTATGGAAAAGATCCGTGGTGTTGGGATGCAAATAAATTCGAGCAGTTATGCAAAGAGTTAAAAGTTATGTCTGATGCGGGGGAAATATTAGTAAAACCTATATTGGATGTTATCGAGGATAGATTTCCCCAAAGACAGCCTTCTCTACTTGATTGAACTGGAAATTGGTCTAGCGAATCACCAGTTATAAGGAGGAATAATGCAAATAAACAAATTCAAGGTGAATGGAAATATTATGGCACTTTATGTTTTTCAATTTAGCTTATTACAACCGGTTGCGTCTCTAGTTAACTCACAATTGCCAGTGGCTATATTTACTCTGGTTTTAATACTAATTATGCTATTGAACAATAACTATAAAATTAAAAAATACGTTGTGTATTCATTTGTTTTATTTACTATATACTTCTTATTAAATGCACTTATATTTGAACAAAGCTTACCAATTGTGCTTTCTACATATTTCGATTTTGCTCTCAAGTCTTTTTCGGCAATTATTATAGGGAGCTTAACTATTAAAAGTGATGATATATTTGATATTTTTCTCAAGGTTGCGGTGTTGAATTTTACTTTAATTGCCCTTTTTCCTTTCGTGAAATTCTTAGATTCCATGAATTATATGCGTTTTGGATATGCCATGATACCTTCTGCGCTGATGTTTTGGATGGAAGGAGCTAGGAAAAGGGGTATCGCCCAATTATCATGGATAGGACTTGCGATTATATCATCTTTTTTAACAGTTATTTATGGTAGTCGTGGATCAGTAGTTGTATTTTTGTTGTTTATTTTATTATTGTTCCTTTTTAACAAGAAGTTAACAATTGGGAAAAGGTTGACAGTAGTTTTATTTAGCTGCGGAATAATGTATATGGCTTTTCAAAATAACCTACTCATTAAACTTGTTAATTTTGGAAATTACAATTTAGGTATAAATTCATATGCATTGGAAAAATTCCAGATGATGCTTAATACTGGACTATTAGAGTCTAGTTCGGGGCGCGATATGATATATAGTTCTATATGGGCCTATTTCAGGCTTAATCCTTTAACAGGTTACGGAATTGGTTTTACTGAGCTTAATTTAGGCCTAACTGCTCATAATTTAATACTCCAAATTCTTATAGAATCTGGAATACTAGGATTGATAATTTGGATAGTAGTATGGGGTTATTGTCTATTTTGTTATAAGCAAATTTCAAGAAGACCAATAGAGGGTTTATTTTTAGTAACTACTTTAATGATTTCTATCTCTTTTGGTAGATTGTTAGTAAGCTCTGATCTATGGCTTAGACCTGAATATTGGTTTACATTGTCTTTAATTCTAAATTTTGGATATAAGAATGAAAATGCCGTGGCCTTTGATTCGAAAGTTGGGAGATATTTCATTAAGAGTTCTTAACTGGAGGCCATTGAATGAAAAAGACTGTGCTTATTATTATGGCGATTACCATGATATCTAAATTGCTCGGATTTGGGCGTGACGTGGCACTATCTTATTATTATGGTGCGTCAGAGTTGACCGATGTCTATTTGATTGCACTCATAATCCCAGAAACTCTGTTCGCCTTTTTTTCTACGGCTATTGCGACCAGCTACATACCCATGTATAGCAGGATATCGAGTGAGAAGGGGGTTGAGCCAGCCAATCGGTTTACAAGTAACCTTTTACATATTGTAATGGGTATTGCCATTTTACTAGTAATCCTAGTATTCACCTTTACGCCGGAGATTGTTAAATTGTTTGCGATAGGTTTTGAGGGTGAAACGTTAAGACTCGCAGTGTCGTTTACTCGTGTAAGCGTCTTCGGGGTGTTTGCTTCAGGGGCAATAGCAATCCTTACGGGTTATTTGCAGATAAATAACAAGTTCATCATACCGGCGCTAATAGGATTTCCGCTTAACTTCGCCATTATAGTAGCTATCGTTATTAGCCATCAAACGGATGTTATAGTACTGGTCTTGGGGACACTCGGAGCATCATTCTTGCAACTACTGTATATTTTACCTTCAGTCCATAAGTCTGGATATAGGCATAGGATGGTCTTCTCTGTTCGTAACGAGCATATCAAGGCCATGCTGATCCTGGCGCTGCCCGTGCTGTTGGGAACGTCGGTCAACCAGATTAACACACTGGTGGGCAGGACGCTCGCTTCATTGATTGCGGTTGGGGGGATAACGACTCTAAACTATGCTAATATTTTGAGTGGTGCTTTACAGGGGCCGTTCGTCTCATCAATTGCGGTGGTGATCTATCCATCAATCTCAAGGATGGCGTCTGAGGGGCGAATGGATGCATTTAAGTCATTGGTAGGAAAGTCGGTCAATATGATACTTTTGTTGATTTTGCCTGCATCGATTGGTGCTATGGTGTTTGCACGTCCAATCGTGAAGCTATTGTTCGGCAATGGGGCGTTTGACGAACGGGCGCTAGTGATGACATCGGGAGCATTCTTTTTTTACGCTATAGGTATGACGGCATTTGGCGTTAGGGAAGTACTATCAAAAGCTTTCTACTCTTTGCAAGACACAAAGACGCCGATGTATAATGCAGCATTATCCGTAGTGCTAAACATCGTGCTGATTATCGCGCTATCACGATTTATGGGAATACCAGGGCTTGCGCTTGCCACGAGTATTTCTGCCATAGTTTGCTCAGGGCTTTTGTTCTTGAGTCTTCGTAAGAAGATTGGTTCACTAGGGCTGAAGGTCATGGTAATATCTACTGTGAAGATTTTGTTGGCATCGGGGATAATGGGGGTGGCCGCATCTTTAGCTTTTGGATGGTTTAATAATTTTATGAGCACTAACATATCATTGCTTTTCGCTATCCTTGTCGCCGTAATCGTCTATAGTCTTCTGATTTTATCGTTGAAGGTTCCGGAGGTCGAGGAGATGACGAAGTTAGTGAAGGATAAGCTTCAGAGAAGGGAAGTGTAAGCAAATTATTAAACAATTGAAACGTCCCCTGGCACCTCAAATCGGAACCCATTAGAGAGAATTCCCTGTGTCGTATATTTTATGACCCAAGTCACTAATTGATTCGAAGCATTTTGGACAATCCTCAGATAGCAGAGGGGCGTATCGAAAGTTTAGTTTCGATACGCCCTTCTTTGTGGCATTAAATAAGGAAGTTAAGCCTATAATGATATCTGCCTTAATTGCTTTTTGTCGGCAATTGACTTTTCGAGATTATAAAGAGTTTGTCTGTAAGCTAAGTCTGCGAGCAAAGGTTTGTTTACTTTTTTAAATTACAAAATTAATTAGAAAGTTACATAACCTTGGCAAAGCCTTGTGAAAAATTTAGTATAAACTTGTACGAGGTAGCACTAATAGAACTTTAGGGGGTGCTATTCGTTGGTACGGTAGAATCAGTAACAAAGACTCGAGAAGGTTAAGTTATTGATCTATTTTTTTTGCAACAAAGGAAGGAGAAGGAGAATGAAAAAAGTATTCGTATTGGCTCTTGCACTTATGATTGCAATCACACCCTTGGCGGGTTGTAACACCAAAACGCCAACCAGTTCCAATGCAGAAAGTAAGAGCACTGCTCAGGATCAAAGCGCGGATATCGTGGTTATTGGGGCAGGAGGGGCCGGCATGACCGCAGCCATTCAGGCTGTGCAAAATGGAGCTACGAATGTAGTTATCGTTGAGAAGATGCCCATCACGGGCGGAAACAGTGTCCGTTCCACTGGAGGCTTGAATGCCGCTCCCACTAAATATCAGGAGGCTCAAGGCATTAAGGACTCTGTAGAACTTTTCGTGGAAGACACCATGAAGGGCGGCAAAAACCTTAACGATAAAGAACTTGTCACCACTTTGGCGAAGAACTCTCCTGCTGCCGTAGATTGGGTCAATGAAATCGGTGGCGATTTAAGTGTTGTTGGTATGTTCGGAGGCGCAAGCGTAAAGCGCATTCACCGTCCTTCCGATACCAGCGCAGTAGGTCCGATGTTGGTAAAAACTCTGAACAAAAAAGTTGCAGAACTGAAGATTCCAGTTCTGCTTAATACCAAGGCGGATGAAATTGTACTTGACGCAAAGGGTGCTGTCTCCGGTGTAAAGGTAACAGGTAAGGAAGGCAGCTACACTATCAAAACCAAGGCTATCGTACTGGCCACCGGTGGTTTCTCAGCAAATAGCGATATGGTTGTAAAATATAAACCCGAGCTGAAGGGTTTTAACACCACGAATCACGCTGGTGCGACCGGAGACGGTATCGTCATGGCTGAAGCTATCGGTGCTGATCTTGTTGACATGGAGCAAATCCAGACTCACCCCACAGTGAACCCAGATAACCAAACCCTTTACACTGAAGGTGTGCGCGGTAATGGCGCTATCCTAGTAAACAAAGAGGGCAAACGTTTTATTGATGAGTTGAAAACCCGTGACGTAGTCTCTGAAGCCATTCTGAAGCAAAAAGACGGTCAGGCCTACTTGGTATTTGATCAAAAAGTACGTGATAGCTTGAAAGCCGTCGAAGAATACTTTAATCAAGGCATTGTGACTGAATCCGACACCATCGAGGGGCTTGCCCAGAAGATTGGCGTGGATGCCTCTACCTTGAAAACGACTATGAACAACTATGCAGGCTACCAAAAAGCGGGTAACGACACCGAATTTGGTCGTAAGAGTATGGAAGTACCACTCACATCTCCTAAATTCTATGCAGCCATATGTGCTCCTGCCGTCCATCACACGATGGGTGGTGTAAAGATCAACACCAATGCAGAGGTTATCAGTAAGGAAGGGAAGGCTATTCCTGGCTTGTTTGCTGGCGGAGAGATTACCGGCGGTGTGCATGGTGGAAACCGTCTAGGTGGTAATGCGGTTGCTGATATCGTTATCTTTGGTCGCATTTCAGGTTCCTCTGCAGTTAAGTATGTCGTTGAACACGGCGGTCATACTGAACCTACCATCAAAGTCGAGGCTGCTGTCGCTGAGGCAAAACCTCAGGTACAAGGCAACTATAAGGATGGCACCTACACCGGCACAGGAAACGGTAAGGGTGGCGCCCTCACTGTTGAAGTTGTTGTCCAAGGTGGCAATATCACCAAAATTACTCTTAA
>Ga0316605_10002457_pt1 | contig 10545 bp, 6 predicted proteins | sample OWC_soil_day20_n_FD_207666 | JGI IMG/M metagenome (GOLD analysis project Ga0316605, IMG submission 207666) | Wetland soil microbial communities from Old Woman Creek delta, Ohio, United States - OWC_soil_day20_noCT | ecosystem: Environmental > Terrestrial > Soil > Wetlands | place: USA: Ohio... | reverse complement strand
TCGGCCACGCGTTTTGCTAATTCTTCTCGTGATACTAATACCTTCGCAATATATTCTTCCATTAAGGACACCTCCACTATACTATTTTAACCGCGTTTCTGAAAAACTCATGCCAAAACTATACCAGAGGCTCGTCTATTGTGCAAACGCTTTTTATGCTTTAAAAGCAATATGTCTAAAAAAAAGAGAGAGTATACCCATTCCTGGGAATACTCTCTCTTCTGAAGTACTAGTAACCTTCATCTTAGATGTCCGGTGCTTGAATACTTATCTTCTTACCAATATCTTTAAACTCGAGTGTCATCGTCATGGGGTCGGACTTGGCTTTATTTTTAGCTTCGATGGTTGCTTTCACGATTGTTTTATCTGACTTGCGAATATAGAGCGTATACTGGAAATCTGTCCAAAATACCTCCATCATTTGATTCTGTACACTAGGTTTTAAATGACATACCCATGTTTTTTCTCCGTTGACTTTCTCTTGACCGCTAAGCATCACCTCTCCAAGCTCTTTCATTTGAAGCGAAGATAATGGGTTGAGCTCCGCCAGAAAGACTTCCTGGGCTGCTGGAGCATTAGCAAAACGAATCCACTTTTTGCTAAAAGGATCTTTACTGTAGGTAGAATCTCCAATTTTGATCATTTCTACTTCGCTCCCGACTAGCTGACCCAAGATCCGAGTGTTCCCACCGTCCTTTTCTCCAAGAATTTGAGTGAGTACGCGATCTTTTCCCTCAACCCATTGATGTTGGGTTAAACTGTAGCGAAAAGAGGTCGCTGCATTTAGTCGTTCTAAGCCGTGCGTGACCAAATCAGTGGGCTCTGGCTGCCAAAAAAAGCGTCCTAGAAATACCCCCATCAGCACGATGCTGATTCCGATGAGTAACCATAATCCTCTTTTCTTCATCACATGCCCCCCTGGCGGAGTTCTTACCCTACTTATATGTGTACTTAGCTTGCCCTATTCCAGCTAAAGTAAGGAGAGGCATAATCATCATTATTAAGTCACTAATGTGAGAGCTTTATAACTTTATACTTTCTAAGCATAATAAAAGGCTTGACAAAAATTCGTTGAACTTCTGTCAAGCCCCTTTGTCCTTATAACGCTCTAACCGTTGATAAAAAGATATTTGCAGTTATGCTTACATCCTGCCGCCCATCCGTTCTTTTAGGAATTTACAGCTGTAACATCTTAAATGAGGCAACACCGGTGGAGCGGATTCAGCCCAACAAGGCCAGCCAGCGCAGCCCGCTAAATTTCCACTGTTTTGCCATTGAGTCGTAAAAATATTGAATTGCTTACTTGTGGCGCTTACCACGATATTGCTGAACTGTTTCCACTCTGTCCATCGTTCTTTAGCTTCTTCACCATTAGGATCCCCCGTTCGATAAGTACGATTTTGCGATTCGAAAATAGCAAAATTTCTTGCAGTCAAACCCATAAAGGTTGAGCTTTCGTCTAGATCAACCTCCCAAAGGTATTGAAATTCTTCAGAAACATCCTCTATATTTGGACGAAAGGCACTGCCTTCTCGCGAAGAGTCTATCAGGTCTCCCTGTTCAAATAGTCTGTATTGGCCTGATTCAGTTTTAGTTAGGTAATTGTAGACGGTTGCATGATATTTTGTGGCATTGGCACAGCAAGCCGAGCTGATATAGATCTGTATCCCTGTCCTAGTATCGCTGAACATTAAGTCAATTTTATTCTGTAGTTCGGAAGCAGTGAATAGTTCTTTACCTTCCAGAGTTAGCTTCTTTGCAGCTAAGTATACCTCTACATGAATTTTCATTGATGCCAAACCTCCGAGTTTATTAACTTCTTCGCATTTCACTAATTAATCCGCCAAGTGCTTCATCTACAAACCCAATGTATGCGAGAGATTTTTTAGGTTCAGTTAGAATAATGATTCCTGCGAATATTCAAGCTTATCAAATTCCATTTGATTCATATCAACTTCAGTTCGTACATCTTTGATGATAATTTTATTTCTTTTTGATGAGACATCCTCACCAAGAATATAATTAATATCGAACCGAGATACTATCCGGGCGTTAATCTGATGTCCAGGGGCTATCAGTTGAACATTATTTTCTTGCAGAATTTTAAAAATAGGATCCCAAAGATAAGGAGAACTAAAGGTGGCATAGGGATTATCAAGAATAAGAACCTTGCTAGATTTCCCGAAATCAGCCTGATTACCGATGAGTCGAATAAAGGATATAAGTGAAATCAAAAAATTGATATATAACGCTGATTTCTGTCCAGTTGAACCTACAGCATATTTCCAATCAAGGTAACGTGATTCTTCATAATCTGCCTCAACTTTGAAAAGCTTTACCTTTGCTTTATCGAGGTCAGTAATCCTGTCTAGAAGGTATTTAGCCGATAGCTTTTTGCTCAAAGTTTTTACATCCGCTTCACCCTGGGCTAAAGACGTGATATATTCGCCCATTCTTCCTCGCTTGTCTTCATCAGAGAAATCTTTAAATTCTATCTTAACCATATTTTCCAGTTTGCCATTGATCGTGATCGCGGGCAGCGTGTTTAACTTTTTGAGCTCGAGCATAATTTCCTCGGCTCGCTGTAAACATAAGTTTACATGATTTTCACGATAACCCTCTAAAGTTTCTATTTCTTCATCCATCTCAATGATTTTTGCAGTGATAATCCTAATACATTCCGTAATACCCGAGAGTAACTCTTGAGCTTCCGACAAACGGTTAGGCAAAATGAATTTTTCTATGGGTTTCGCGTAATTGTACACGGAAAGTTCCCTTGCTTCATCAATCGTGTTCTTAATCTTTAAACTCAAGTTATCCTTACTTCGTTGAATACGATCTTTTATTTTCTTAAACCGATCATTAATTTTTTCAAATTCCTGAATATCGTCCGCTATTTCATTTGTTAAATCTCCATACTCTGTTAGTGGGCCGGTAAACTTCAAATATTCGTTATCATAATTCTTCTTTTTCTCTTTGACTTGATTGCGCTTGATAATGAAGGCCGTTAAGCGCTTGCCATTGCCCTCAATGCTATTTTGAAGTTCTTTACTTAATAAATCCGCCTCTTCCAGTGTTTGCACAGATTTATTCTGTACATATTCTTTGTTATAGTCCTTCATCATCCGGTCCGTATCTCCGCTAATCCGTCCTGCGATTTCAGTACTCTTTCTTGCTAAATCATTACAGATTTTATCTTTATTTATATAATCATCATTAAACATCTTCTTCTGCCTTTGAAGAAGCGAAATCTTTTCAGGACTATTCCATATGAGTGGCAATGCTAAACTTTCCTGTTGAGAAAAGTATTCTACATCAAATCCGTAATTTTTAAGAGCATTGATAAAGTGATTGCGTCTCTCACGATACCGTTTTAACCGCTTCTGGATTTCTTCACGATCATGATTGACCCCTGACTTCCTCGAGTTTAAGCTAAAGTACTTGCTTTTAGCGACTTCATAGCTAACCTCAAGACCCACACCCTTTTTGAATTGGGTTAATGATTCCGCTTCTATTTTTGTAGTACCCCACACTGTTTTAAGGTCAATTAACGATTGAGAACGTGTCGTTAAATGGGCTTTAGCCTTTTGAATATCTTCATCTTTCTGTTCCAATCTTCTTTGTAAGCCATGCTGTTTTTGACGAAATTCCTGAGTTTTATACTCAATCTCACTCATCTTGGAAGATATGTCGAGGTAGTCGTTCAGTCTCTGACTTATTTTGATTAGCTCATCTAACTTCTGATTATGCTTTATTTTTAGTGTTTGATTCAAAGACAGGTTCCGTTGACTTTCATCAAATCGTTTTTTCTGCTGCCGAACCTTCTCACTAAGGTTAGCCCTATCGAGATTTTTCCTGGAAAAAGCAGCCTCAATTTCAGGAATTTGACGTTCTAAGGCGATATAGCTTTCCAAAAACTTAAGATTTTCCCTAAGACTAGCAATATCATTAGAGATCTGGCTTAAGTCGTTATCTAGCTTCGCCTGTTCTTGGGCTAAAGCATTAGTGTATTCCCTGAACTGATCTTTATTGGTGTACAGCTCTTGGCTTCCGGTACTAAATAGGATATTTTCATCAAGGGAATCCTTCCCCGAGCGAATGAGATCAAGGTTTTGAATAGGAATCGCGTAATCTCCAAACTTGTTCCCTAGTACACTTAAATTCGCTTTCAGTTTTTCGAAATTCTTGCCAGTAACGATAACGGAGTAAGGCAGTAGAGGATTTCGGACAAGAAGTTCCTCTGTATTTTCGGCATTATTTAGCCACTCCGCTCCCAAAAACGTGTTCCCAAGTCGACCTTCGAGATACTGATGAAGCCGAATAATTTCCTGATTGGGGATATAATAGCCCCTTTCTATGAGCAAATGCTCTTTTTGGGCCGCAATTTCCTTGTCCACTTTAAGCGAATACCGCTTTGTTTCCAGGTCAGATCTTTCCAGATCAATAGTTTTATATAGGCTAGGTGCATCCCCTTTAAAATGATAAGCGAACGCAATCCCTTGAAAGCTTACCTTTGCTTGTTGAAACTCTTCCAGCTTAGATTTAAACGGAACCATTTCAACATCTAATACTTTGATCTCATTATCGTACCCTATTTTTAGTTCTTTAGCGGAACGCATTTCCTCCTCGAGATGACTGATTTTCTCTCCAGTACTTGTTACTTGTTCCTGGCAATCCGCAATTTGCTTCGTAAGTTCATGAATCCCTTCGGAGGGTTGAAGGAGCCATAAAGAATAACCATTTTGGTCAAGGGCGTTCTTATGCCCGATAAATTCCTTTTCAAAACTTTTATACAGGTCTTCGTGAGCTTGAATATGGCCGATAATTTCGCCCTTTTGAACACTTAAAGCAATCTTTTCATAATGTAAAGTTTCTTCTGCTTCTTGTAAGCTCTTTACACACTTATCTTCTTCGGCTAGCTTTGTTTCATAGGCTACTAATAGTTTTTCAGTCTCGATGCGATAGTTATATCCTGCTTCCAGCCATTCCTGATCAATTTCACTTTCGGATTTATTCAAGTTATCAAGATCAGTTTCGGCGGTTATAATCTCCTCAACTACATCTTTAAAGTCACAGTAACTATTTTGAGCCATCGCCTCATTTAAGTTTTTTTCTGCTTCGCTGCGTTTGACTTCAAGTTCACTTATGACTTGTTCGAGTGATTCTATATCTTCGTCGAGCTTAGACTTTTCAATCTCTTTAGATTGCACCTTTATACAATCTTGGCTAAAATGAAGATTTTGTAATTCATTCTCTCTCTGGTTGATATCTAAATCCATGATCTCGATTTCGAGAGCCAGCTCATCCGTGATTTCCTTGAGTTTATGAGCAACCATAACAAACTGTTTGCGAATGTCATCAAACAGTAAATAGTCTTCAGAGAGTAATTGGGTCAGGATATTTATCTGTTCATAATAGCCCCGCACTCTTAGAAAATCCTCGCGTTGCTCCTTATCTTTATATAGCTGATTTAAGTTCTCCCGAATCTCGAGTAGCCCTTTGGCCAGCAGCATGCTTGAAGTCAACGAATCTTCAACATTTTGATACGCATTTCGCTCTACATCTTCAATAAATGATATAAGAAGATTTTCGATGAGTTTTCTAGATGTGTCATTGGCTCGGAAATAACGGGTAATATAGTTTTCGTCTTGATTTAAGTCCTTAATCATTTTCCATTCGGCATCGATGATCCCATAATGGCGTAAAAATCGCTTATATTCTTTGAGTTTTCTACTTGAGTATAGGTCAATGCTTTCCGTTTTTCGAATTTGATCCAATAATGTTTTCAGTGACTCAAACCCCATACAGCTTATCCTTTGATCGATGTGACTGACGAGTTCAATGTGGTCTATATCGAAGTCATTGGGAGCATTATACAGATGATAATAGTTATAATATTCAATCCCATAAACATCTACACCATCTTCATCAACCTCCGAAGATTCTTGGGTTGCGTCCTTTTTGGCTCGAACGCAAAAACCAGTTACCAGATACTTAAACCCAGCTCCTTCATCCAAGATCCACTCAATCAGGGCATGTGAGGTATGATTGGGCGGGGTGTTAAGAAAAATATTTTTAAGGGGTTGCTCTTTATCAAGGGTTGAACCTGGGAGAACGGTTTGCAAAAGCATGAGCAACAAGACCGATTTTCCGCCCCCATTGTATAAATCATAAGTTCCTGACTTGCCAAAGAAGCTCATTTTAAAATCCTTAAAATGAGATCGGTTGCCATTGAACGCGACGTTAGCAATCCTAATCCGGTTAATCTGTGGCATGATTTATCTCCCTCTCAAAACCAAGATTCGATACAAATTCTAGTAATAAGGACTTATTACCCTTGTCTTCAAAAAAATTGTAAATAATCCCTTTAAATCGATCCGTAGGGACAATCCACCCTTGATCCTTGACAATCTTAATTAATTTCTCTTGTTCTAGGAATCGACACACCCCATACACAAATCCATACTTCGTAGTAGGGGAAATTTCACTAATCTCCCCTGTTTTCGTTTGCTTAGCAAATGCTTTTCCTTTCCACACTTTGGCTACATCGGCAAAATTAAAGGCATGCTTAGAACTTACAGACTCCAAGTTATCCAGGTCGATTAATGCTTCAAATTTCTTTGAGGTGATATCCGCAAGCTCTGTAAGATTTACGAACCGACGGTTTGTATCAGGACCCGATTGTTTATAAAAGAGTGTAATCAAAACAAGCATAACGAAATAAGCAGTATAGAGCCCGGGGTTACTGTTAATATTTGAGATACTTCCCCGCAGTTCTTCATTTGTGTACCCGAAAAGCTTATTATCAATCCCGGGAGTCATAAAAATCTTATCATTATAATTATATATTTCGAGCTCCAGCTTTTCTGCGATAAACTTAACCATCTCTTCAACTTCGCCATTATATAGGTATTCTTCATATAAATTACGATCGTCCTCACGACTTATTTCTTGCCGAGCTAGAAGTACTTTGAATATATCAAGAGCTTTCTCGATGACCTGTTTATTCGAAATCATGAATGACACCTCTAAAATTCAGGTTCGTAATCTTAATCCCATACCCAAGATCAACATCTTCTTCGGGTTTAGATTCTAAGTAGACCTTGGATAAATTATTTGGGGTTATTTGCGCAAATAATCTTGCTAAATACTCCGTATCAAATTTGGCTTCGTTTGCCTCCTCTTGAATATAGGGTTTTAGCCGTATTTCTTCTAAATTAATAACCTTAACTCCATCCCATTTATCAAAGAGGTTAAGCTGGATAATAAACGAGATTAGATCACCGTTGATTAGGGCCTTCTCCCCATAGAAACCTTTCAATGAGGAAATCCAATCCTTGAGATCTATTTCTTTCCTTTCGAGTAATAACTTGATCAATAACGAAGCATATAGCCTGAAATTGATACCTATTCGAGAATTGACCAAGTCATCAAGTTTTTCTTGAATTGGCTTGTCCTCAGTTTCAGCGACGATTTCTTCTGTATCTTCGGACGCTTCAGAGACCTTTTGGGGAGTAAATATTTTTAACACATTATAGGATTTTCTAACCCTTGGTAGAAGCAGGGGATCTATAAAATACTTTAACCCTTCGGGGTTGGCATTTCCAGCGACTAAATCTTCAAGTTCTTTTTCAAAGTCAAATCTAACAGAAAAGGCAGAATTCAACCGCATCAAGCGTATCTTTTCCTTCTCTCCAGGTAAACTTGCTGCGTCGTTTAGAAGCATTTTGTGCAGAAAAGACGTCTCCTTCATTTCCTGGTCTATCTGTGTGAGAACTCTGAGAGATTCATCATCCTTTTTAGTAAGCAACTTCTTATTAATTTTGACCAAATATTCTTCGCGAACCTTGGTCAATAGTTCATAAACATTATTAAAGAGCATCTCTTCTTCCTCAAACAACAGATTGACTGCATCATGATATTGCCCATATTTCTCACTTTCTTCCCCGGTGCCGTACATGAGGAGATCTAAGAGCTCATTTTTATAGTCCAAACGCCGATGCACTTTGATTTTAAGTTCTCTGACAGTTTCCAGGGCATTACCAAAGGAACCATTGCGAATTTGGGCTCTAAAAACTAAAAGACTTGTTGTGATCTGACTCTCTTCGATAAACTCCTTCGTCTTGAGATAAAAATCCAATCCATCGTTTGTGATGAAATAGTAAATCTTATCTGCTTTCTCATCAAGTTTGATATCTATGAGTTTCGTATTTTTCTCTCTTGTACTCTTGTATTTAGTACTATAATAAGTCAGATTAAATCCTGCACCCTTGTTTTGCATTTTATCTAAAACATAATACGCTAATTCTCTGACATCGTCTGGATTTGGTTCCGCACCAAGCACTTCAGCTAATAATCCCTTTACGAATTTAATAATATCGTTAACATCTAATTTTTTCAGAGCTAGCTTCCCCTCGTAAAACAGAAAGGCTAGCAGCCCAAAAATAATAACGAAAGGATCGTAAGGACATTTTTCTTTGCTCATAGAGTTGGCTATTTCGAAGAAAGAATGATAGGTCTTGATATTGTCAACACGACTATCTAAGTCTTTGAGATGTTCACTAATATTAATCATGATTTTCACCATACGCCTCAAACAAGCCGGCCAAAGAGAGTCCTTCTTGAGGAAGATAAAGGCCTTGGATCACGATGTTCTTGATTCTGTCGGAAACGGTCTGATCAAAATGAGCGCAAAAATTGTGTATATCCTGTTCTCGGTAACTCTGGGCTTTAGATGTTTTCTGTGCAGATCTATGTGATGTATGCTTAATTAAATTCTCATAACCTGATTTAAAAGGTTGTATATCAAGAGATGGATAGACCTCCACCAATTTTTGAAAAATACTTATCCCTTCGCGGTCAATATCTCCAAAATACAGGAATTCTTCCGTCCGGAGATTCAGTAAATCTAAATAACGCAAGCTACTTATGATCTTTTTACCTTCACCATAAATAAGCAAGTTTATCTTTAGGGTATTAGCGCCATCAGATAAAAGACGAACAAAAGACCAATAGGTGTCTTTATTCTCGATAATTAGACCAACACAATCTTCCTGATTATCCCGCGGGAATTGATGATAGATGAATGGCTCATAAGCATAGTAACAATTTAAATCTTCATAACGAACTCCAAGGTTCTTAAGAATCGCTTCTCCACGCGAATCCGGTTTTCCTTTGAAGAATTTTTCATCATTAAACAGCTGATACGCTAACTCATTGATACTTAATAAGGGTATTTCCTTCTGAATAATGTACTGGTCAATGATTTGAATGAATTCTTCATCCTTCCGGAAAATCTTAGGATTGGAAAGATAAAAATCAAGATTGAATACGGGATTGAGCTTTAATATTTCCTTTTTCGTTAACGTAAAATCTTCGGCGTCCTCTTTCACGATAGCATACTTGAGTGCTAACGGTGGTTCGCGCCTAGTTGTTCTGCGGGGATTTAATTTTTTGAGGACCTTATCATCTATTAGCCTGGCAATAGCCATAGATAGTTCCTCATAGCCTTCGGGTTGATCGATACTTCTCCGATATCGATCATCTTTCTGCCTTAAATGGGTAATCATGTGTTCGAGTTCGATTCGTATATGATCACAGCTTTTAATATACTCCAACAATACGGCATAGATATCCATGTCATTCCCTCAATCCTTGGTGAACAGGTTCAGTATAAATCGGTAGGTACTTTCGACGATTGTTACTACTCCACCCCCAACGCCTTAAACACGGCATCTTCCGGACTTTGATAAAACGCCATCTGAAACTTGGCAAAGAGTTCCGATGGAACGGTCGCAATATCCGTGGCTGATGCCATAGGAAGTAATATCTTTTTGGCACCGGCATCAAAGCACACCTGCAACGTATTGGCTAACTCTTCTACTTTATTGATAGTACCACCAAGCGTCATCGAACCCAGGACGACCAACTGACTTTGTGGAGGTTTTCCTATGGCCCCAGAACACATTGCGATAAAGGTCGTCAGCGTCAGGTCAGGGGTCATCCCTATCCCTTGGATGTCTTGAACATGCATCAAGTAATCTTTGGTCTTCGTGCTGATGCTACCGCTGATACTCTTATTATTGGCTTTGAAGTAATTAAAAGCAGTCAGCGTGTTTTCTTTAGCTTCTCTGGAGTTTCCAAGACCTGATCTCTCAAATTTCCCAGACCCACTCACGACTTCCGTTTCAATTTTATACACACCAATCATACCTGAATCCCCACGACCTACGGTATAGACATGACCCGGCTTTCCAATTCCCTCAGGGATAATTTTCCCTCCCCCTTGCTCAGGGACGGAGACAAATTCTTCATTCAGGGTTTCATTGTCAATATAGGAAAAATGCACATCATAAAACTCCATGCCACCGATCTTCTTGAGTTGTTCCTTGACCCGACGTCTTCCGACGAGGGCGTATCTTAAAATCTCTTCAATATCCTCTCTAGAAAACTCCCCATTCGGATAAAGCAGCTTGACTAAACCCGATACCGATTTACGAACGGCGATGACATCCCTTTGGTTAAGGTTGTTTCCCAGTTTAAAAT
>Ga0316605_10002456_pt1 | contig 10545 bp, 10 predicted proteins | sample OWC_soil_day20_n_FD_207666 | JGI IMG/M metagenome (GOLD analysis project Ga0316605, IMG submission 207666) | Wetland soil microbial communities from Old Woman Creek delta, Ohio, United States - OWC_soil_day20_noCT | ecosystem: Environmental > Terrestrial > Soil > Wetlands | place: USA: Ohio... | reverse complement strand
AAAAGTGAGGGGGGCCGAGGGGATGGGCGGCGGAGACATCAAACTGCTGGCGATGATCGGTGCCTTCGTCGGGTGGCGTGGTACGCTCGCGACGATCTTCTTCGGCGCTTTCCTCGGTGCAACCGGGGGGATCCTGGCGATGCGAAAGGGCGGGGAGGGGCTGAAGACGGCGATCCCGTTCGGGCCGTACCTGTGCGTCGCCGCCCTTTTGTCCCGGTATCTCGGCGAGTGTTTTTGGAGAATGATTCTGGTCGGCGGTACGGTGAAGTTTTGAGCAAGCTCGACGTCCTGTTCTACCTCTACGGGTTGGACGGGGGCGGAGCGGAGCGCCATGTCCTCTACCCTCTACAGAGGTTGGATCGTACCCGGTTCCTCCCGAGGCTTTTTCTCAAGTGTGCCGACGGGCCGTACCTCAGCAGAGTTCCCCCCGACGTTCCGGTGGTGAGCGAATACGGGACCTTCGAGGAGGAGGCCCGTATGCCAACTGGGTGGAAGGAAATCCGGCTGATCCGGGGTCTGGCCCGGTACCTCCGCGAACGTCCTCCGGATCTGATCTACGGCAGGATGTACAGTTCCGCGCTGGTGGCCGGTCTCGCCAAGCTTTGGAGCGGCTGCCGGTCGCCTCTGGTTGCTTCCGAGGGGATCTTCCCGAGCGTTGGGATCCTCCCCGACCTCGGGCGGTTCAAGTATCCCCGTCTCCACTTCGTGAGAAAGGTGCAGAGAGACGTTTCGGCGGTGATCGTTTGCACGGCGAAGGCCATGGTCGAGGACGGCATCGCATTTTACGGGTGCGCGCGGGAGAAGATGCGGATCATCCCGAACGGCCTCGACATTGAATCCATAGATCGCGCCCGGCGTGAACCTCCCGGGCACCCTTGGGCGGACGGAGGCTATGCTCTCGTTGTAGCCATGGGCCGACTCTGCCCGCAAAAGGGGTTCGACATATTACTGGAAGCGTTCGCCCCCCTGGCGACCGTTTTCCCCTCAGCGCGATTGGTCGTCCTTGGAAAAGGCCAGGATCGGGAGAGTCTGGTCCGGCAGGCGGCTGCTCTCGGGATTTCGGACAAGGTGGATTTCCTGGGGTGGCTGCCGAACCCTTACTCCCTCCTTTCCCGGGCGACTGTTTTCACGATGAGCTCGAGGTACGAGGGATTCCCCAACGCGCTGCTGGAGGCGATGGCGTGCGAGGTGCCCGCGGTTGCTACTGATTGTCCCAGCGGTCCTTCCGAGATTCTCGAGGGAGAAGTCGGGATCCTTGTACCAATGGACGACGCAAAGGAGCTTTCAGATGCCCTGCGGAAGGTCCTTCAGGACCCCGCTCTTCGCGCCCACCTCGCCACCGAAGGGCGCCGGCGCGTAGAGGAGCGGTACTCCCTCGACCGGATGGTCTCCGCCTACGAGCGTCTTTTCGAGGAGGTTGTCGCTTCCGGGACCGGCAGGGGCTTGCGGGCAGAGAGGAAGACTCCGGAGATCAGGAGTTCCTCGTCCGAATAATCCCGGAACTCCCGGTTCAAGCGACCGCGAATGCCGCGGACCATGCGGAGTAGGGGCTCGTCGTAATCCACCCCCTCTCGAAGTGAAGGTGGGTGGGGGACGAGGTCCCCCTCCCGTCCGAACACGTGGGTGATGTACAGCGTGGCGTCATATCCTGATTCCCTCACCTTCCGGGCGTAGTAGGGATACATTCGGCGGTTCGGCTTCCCCGAACGTTCCGTCATCCTCCGCCACATCCATCCCGGAAAGATCAGGAAGGTCATCGGGTGATTCCCGCCGGCCGAGAACATCTCGTGGTCGCGCAGGTCGATCTTGTGAGCCATCTTCCCCCCGGGGGCGAGCAGGCGGTCCATCGCCAGGAACGCCCGATCAGGGTCGTACAAGTGTTCGATGACCGCTCGGGAGAAGACCAGGTCGAAGTGGCCGGGGGGGAAGCGCTCTCCGCAATCCTCGAGGCCGGTACCAGTCAAGTACGCGAGTCGCTGGGGGTTGTACTCCCAATTCCCTCGCAGGTCGCCAATGAAAGAGCTGTCGAACCGTTCCCGGAGTCCTCGGTCCAGCCGCTCCCTGAGGGCAAGGTAGACCTTGGAGAGGTGGGTCCGGTCCCGCTCGGGTTCGAATTTATCGACGCATACTACCTGCGACGCCCCGTGGGACACGAAGAGGGACCCCACCCCCAAATTATCCCCGGGTCCGACGACGAGAATCCTTTTTCCTCCGAACTCCGAAACATTGAGGCCACCGTATTCCAGGTAGTCATGGAACTCCGTCTCGATGTACCCGACGCTCTCCTGGATGTCCTTCCCCTTGAGGATCGTCCCGGAGGTCGTGGAGCGCACGCCGCGGGAAAAGCGCCGTCCCTGGCGCCAGTCGTCCGCGACGTAGTACAGCGCCTTTACCCAGACCCGGCGGCGGAGGGTTGCCGGGATTGGCAGTCTCACCGGAGGTCCTCCACCCGATAGTGCTCCTTCCACATCCCGAACTGGAGAATTGCCCAGATGGCGGGGAAATGATTCCTGCGGCCCGAAAGGTGCTCCTCCACCAGCCGCCCCACCCCTTCGGGGAGGAAGTACCCTTCCAGCCGGAGGCGTTCTGCCCCCAGATACTCGCAAACGAGAGACCGCAGTTCCCCGCGGAACCAGCGGTCAAGAGGGACCCCGAATCCCATCTTCGGCCGATCCACCATCTCCTTCGGAAGGTAACGGTGCAGGAGGCGCTTCAGGAGGTGCTTCTGTTCCCTTCCGCGGAACTTGTGCTCCACTGGGAGCCGGCCGGCAAACTCTACGATCCGGTGGTCTAGCAGCGGCACGCGGGCTTCGAGGGAGTAGGCCATGGAAGCACGGTCCACCTTGGTGAGGATGTCATCGGGCAGGTACGTGAGGAGGTCTACCGCCATAAGTCGGTCCATCTCCGCCAATCCTCGCGTCCGGTCGTAGGTGCGGTAGAAGAGGAGCCCGGTGTCGTCCGAAACCCGTGGGAGAAGCGATGCCAGGCGACCCTTCTCGCAGATCCCCACCAGATTCCGATACGCGTCGATCGACCGGGTCTGCGCGATGCTTGCCGCGGCCTTCCTCGCCCGGGGGTGCGGCACGCGATAGAGGAGGGAGGAAAGGGCCTTTCGGAGCGGCGCGGGGATCGACCCGAGGAGGCCGAGGGAACGATACCAGGCATACCGCGGGTAGCCGCAGAACAGCTCGTCTCCGCCGTCGCCGGAGAGGCTCACCGTCACGAACCGCCGCGCGAAACGGGAGACCATCATCGTGGGAATCGCCGAGGGGTCCGCGAACGGTTCGTCATAAAACTCCGGCAGGCGCCGGATGATGGGGATGGCCTCCGACGGGTCGCAGATCTCCTCGTGGTGCTCCGTCCCCAGGTGCCCGGCCACCAGGCGCGCGTGGAGTGATTCGTCGAATCCCTTTTCCCGGAAGCCGATGGAGAAGGTGCGGACGGGGAGGGACGACTCGGATTGCATGACGGCGACCACGAGGGAGGAGTCGATCCCCCCCGAGAGGAACGCCCCCAACGGCACGTCGCTGATCATCCGGTACCGCACGGAGGACCGGACCAGCGCCTCGAGTTCCTCTAGGTATTCCTCCTCGGATCGTCGCTCCCCCGGCTTCCCCCAGAAGTCGAGCAGGTTCCAGTAGCCGGATATCTCCCAGGTCCCATCTTGCGAAATGATCCCCACGTGCCCGGGGGGTAATTTTTCGCAGGCCGCGTAGATCGAGTGGGGAGAGGGGACATACATGAACTGGAGGTAGAACTGGAGGGCCTCCCGATCGACGCGCTTGGGGAAGTCCGGGTGCTCGAGCAGCGGCTTTAGCTCGGAGCCGAAGAGGAAGGTGTCGGCCCCTCGGTGGTAGTACAACGGCTTGATCCCGAGGCGGTCCCGAACGAGGAAAAGCTTCCGCGCCATGCCGTCCCACAGTGCGAAGGCGAACATTCCGATGAACCGTTGAACGCACATGATCCCCCACTGACGGTAGGCATTGAGGATCACCTCTGTGTCCGAGGTTCCGTTGAATCGGTATCCCAGGGAGGCAAGCTCTGCGGAGATCTCGCGGTAGTTGAAGATCTCGCCGTTGAAGGAGAGAACGAGGGCGGCTTCCTCGTCCCGCATCGGTTGGGCGCCGGTCGGCGAGAGGTCTAGGATCGCGAGACGCCGGTGACACAGCCCCACCCGGCGATCGGGAGTGATGAACTTCCCTCCCGTATCCGGCCCCCGATGGAGCATCCGGGAGGCCATCCGCTCGAGGAGATTCTCGGCATCGGGCTCGCCGGAGGGCCGAAAGAATCCCCCGATACCGCACATGGTAGCCCCCTTCCTTCCGGTGAGTGTGAACAAATTATCCGGAGGCGTCAAGGCGTCAGCATGTGGTTCCCGAAGTACCCATATGCTATGTTTCTCGGGTGAAGCGTCGATCCAATACTCCGACCCCCGATCCGGACAGCGCCTGCCTCTTATGCGGCTGCGCAGGTAGAGGCCGCGCGGTGTGGAGCGTTCCGTACAGAATCATCTGGGAGCGGTTGGCGGCGGATTGGGAAGTCTTCATCCCGGAAGATGTGGCTCGCCATAACACGCCCGGTGAGGTGGCGACACTTCTCTCCTGCGCTGGGTGCGGCCTCGAATACTTCGACCCACCGCAGGGCGGCGACGCGGATTTTTACCTCGCTCTTGCGGCGTCGCCGCGATATTACAACGCCTGGAAGTGGGAGTTTGGTTGGGTCGCGGAGCGGCTTCCGCCGGGTTCATCGGTGCTCGACGTGGGGTGCGGACGCGGGGATTTCCTCGCCCATGTGGCGCCGCGAGTCGGTAAGACCGTCGGGCTTGAGCCGGACGTTGCAACGGCCGCCGCCGCCGCCGCGCGGGGGCTCGCCGTTGTTTCCGGCGACCTCGTCTCCTTCGCCCGGAGCAACGAAGGCGCATTCGACGCGGTGTGCCTCTTTCATGTGGTGGAGCACCTGCCCGAGATTCGTCCGTTTCTTCGGCTCCTCCTTTCCTGCCTGAAGCCTGGCGGCTCCCTGTATCTTTCCGTTCCCAATCGGAGCCGATACCTGAAGGGGGTCATCGAACCGCTCGACTGCCCCCCGCATCACGTGTCGCGATGGGCTCCAGCGCAGATGGCGAGCCTGGCATCTCTGGTGGGCATCACCCTTGCTGAACTTGCGTTCGAGCCCGTCGATGTCCCCATTCTGCGAGAGGAGATGCCGGTCCGATTCCGTAGGCGCCTCGAGGAGATCCCTGCGGTAGGGGCCTTCTTGGGGCGCTGGTCGACTCGCATCCTATGGCGCACCCTCTTCCGGAAATCCCTCTGTCCCATCTATGCCCGGACCCGGCTGTTCGACCGACTCGGGTACCATGGGCTTTCGATGGTCGGTCGCTACGTTTCTCCGTTTCCTGAGAGGGGCGGCGGTTGAGTCGCGGCACCGTGACACCATCTTTGGCCAGGACAGTCATCACGGGGGCCGGACTTCTCGCTGTGGCGGGGGGCATCGGGCGTCTCTTCTCCCTGATTTCGTCGCCGATCCTCACCCGGGTCCTTGGACCCTCACCCTACGGTGTTGTGGCCCTCTTGGGGACGGTCACCTCCTTCGCCACTACGGCGGCACTTCTTGGAGTGGACCTGTCGTACTCGCGATATTTCCTTGCCGCCGACCCGGAAAGGGCGTACGCGGTGGAGCGGTTCTGCTGGCGCTTCGCCGCGGGGGCGGCCATCGCTGCTGCCACGGCAGCGGCGGCAGCTTGGAGCCTGGGTGTCAACGGAGGGCTTTCGGAGAGCCTCGCTGTCATGGTCGCCCTCGGGACGTTCCTTCCCGCGATGAACGTTATGGCCACTACGAGGCAGAGACTCCTAGGGTCGTACGGAAGGATCGCCGTCTCGATCGTGGTGTCCGGGGGAGTCGGTGTCGCCCTGTCCATCCTCCTTGCTCTGGTATGGAGACCCGACGCATGGGCGATCCTCGTTGGCACTACCGCGGGCCTCGCCGCCGGCACGGTCGTTGCCGGTCTTCCGTCCCTTCGGCTCTTCGCGAAAGGGTCCGGCCTGCCGGTTGCGCACCGCTGGGAGATTCTTCGCCTGGGGCTCACCGGGGTGGTGACGGCTCCCATGTTCTGGGTGATGAATTCGGCGGACCGCTGGATCATCGGGGGCTGGCTCGGCCAGGAGACACTGGGGGTCTACGCGTTTTCCATCAATGTGGGACAGATGGGGGCCATGCTGAACAACGCCATCACACTCGCCTGGTTTCCTGAGATGCTGAAGGCGTACGAGGGATCCCGCGACGAGGCAACCGATGCGATCGGACGGATGTGGACAAGGCTTGCCATCGGGCTGCTCGTGGTCTGGCTTGCCGTAACCGCCGCGGGTGGGGACCTGATCCGCCTCCTCGCCTCGCCTCGATTCCATGAGGGGAGGGCGTATGTCCCCTGGATGGCCGGCGGGATCTTCTTTTATGGCCTCTCGGGGCTGGCCACGACGGGGCATGCGATCCGAATGGATCTCCGGCCCGTGGCCTTCTGGTGGATCGTCGCGGCGGCGGCGAACGTGGTACTGAACGTCCTTCTGGTGCGCCCCCTTGGGGCGGTCGGCGGGGCGGTTGCTGCCTGCGCTAGCTTCGCCCTCCTTGCCGCGGGAGCAATGGCGTCCTCCCAGAAGAGATTCCGCCTCCCGATCCCGTGGAGCCGCCTCGTGGCAATGGGGATGTTCGCGGTGGTCGTCGGCGCCGGGATGGCGCCTTCCTGGGCGGGGTCCCCCCTCCTGAGCCTGGCGATGAAGTTGCCCGTGGGGGTGCTCTCCGCCGTCATCCTCTTCCGGATGGTCGCCCCGGATTGGGTTGAACGGGTGTGGCGTATTTTCGTTTCCCTGGGGAAGGGCGGCGAGGAAGCTCCCTAAGGGGTGGTAGTGCTCCTTCCCACCACGGCAACGCTCATCGCGTAGGAGAAATGATTCTGCAGGAAGGCGAATAGACGATTCGGAAGGACGCTCTTTAACCGACAGTCCCAAATGGAAAAGACGTCTCCCACTCCAAACGTGTCTACGAGGGAGAGATTCGCGCGAGCAAAGGATTGCCTAAGGGATCCCGCGGTCTGGGGGATCCAGGGAACTGCGCAGGGAGGCAGTGTGCGGTCCGAGTGGCTCGTTGGGGCGAGGGCGACGACCACTTCCGACAGGGCACCTTGTATGGCGAGGAACTGAACCTGCTCAGGGGGCGAGAAGTGCTCGATGAGCCCCATCGAATAGGAGAGGCGAAACGGCTCTTCCGGGCGGAATGAGAAGGCGTCGGCGACGAGGAAACAAGCGGGGAGGTCGAGCCGCTTCGCCCACGCGTTCGCTTCCTCGACGGAGAGGGGGTCCGTGTCGATGCCTGTGACGCGGTACCCGAGGGAGGCAAAGTAGAATGCCGAGTACCCCTTGCCGCTCCCGATGTCGAGGACGGAGGAGCCGGGAGGCATATGGCCGCAAAGCTTCCGGTGGAAGCATGTGTAGAATTCCCAATGCTCGATCGCGCGCGCGAGCCAGTGCTCCCCCTCCCACCTTGCGTGGTATTGCCTCCAGCCCTCTTCCATCTCTCCTCCGCGGGACATGGTCCGTCCCCCATCCTTTGCCTGTGCTACCCCCTGAGGGTCGAATTATACATCGCGTATCCACATGCTTTATACTTCGCATATGTTGCCCTTCCCCCCGGAAACTTGAGCTCACAGGTCTTGCTGTTGCGGATATCGTTTACTCCTGGAGTGTGCTGTACCACACAGGGAAGTTGTGGGAGGCGGGCCCGACAGTGAAGGTGAAGGGGGGAGAGGCGAACGTCGAATACCTCTTCGTCCGGGCGTGAGGGATCGGTGCCGGTTCCAGTGAGAAGGGAACTTATCCGGAGCGGGATCGCATTGGCGGCGGTCTCCATCTTGGCCTTATCCGTCGCGCTCCTATTCGTCAACGCTTACCCCCTGCCTCCGGTGCAGTTCGACGCAGTGGAGTACATGTCCCTGGCGCGGAACATCGCTGTGGGAAAGGGGTTCACCCAGGATGGCATAACGCCAGCGATCTACCGCCCGCCGCTATCGTCCGCGTTACTGGGCGGCTGGTTTTTCCTCACGGGGACCTCCTCCCCGTTCTCGGCGGCAGTCTTCCAGTCGCTGCTGCACACGGTGGGGGTCCTGGCGGCGTTCCTGCTCTTCCTCGAGATTGCCTCGTCCCCTGCGTGGGCTGTTGCCGGTGCGCTCTGGTTGGCGGTGAACCCACTGCTGGTGACGCGGGCGGCCTTCGTCATGCAGGAACCGACACTGCTCCTTTTCACGACGCTGGCCGCATTGCTGTCGGTGCGCTGGATCAAATTCCCGTCGACGTCCCGCGCGGGGCTGGCCGGAACCGCCTGGGGCCTGTGCACGCTGGCCAAGGTAGTGGCTTGGTTCGTCCCGTTCCTGCTGCTGGCGATGCGGTTCTTTCCGGGCCGCCTACGGCGCGATTGGAAGGGATGCGAGGCCGCGGCCCTGCTGCTGTGCTTCTTCGCGGTGATCGCCCCGTGGACGATCCGGAATTACGTCCAGTTCCACCGGTTCATCCCTGTGAACGGCCAAGGGGAGGGGATGCTGGAGTGGAACGTTTCACGCCTGGAGATCCCGGGAGAGCGCCCGGGGTCGGAGTTCGTGTTGGAGGTCTATCGGAAGGGGCTGCCGGAAGGGGAGCGGAAAGCATTGCTGTGGCGGTACGTCCTCGACCACCCCTGGCATTTCTTCGTCCACCGCATCGTGCGGAACGCCGCGCACTTCGCCGCGCCGTCGCGCGACTGGTGGGATGTCCGGGGGTATTTCCGCCCCGGGGAGCACACGGCGGAATTCTGGATCCTGTCCGGTCTATTCCACATCCCGTTCTACCTGCTGCTTCTCCTCCGCAGCGGGCAGTGGGTCCGCGGGCGCGCGTCTCCCGCCCTCGGCTTCCTCTTGCTCCTGTATTGGGCGTACTGGGCGCAGCACGCCGTCCTGTGGGGGGACCCCCGGTTTGGCCTCGCCGTGTACCCGGTGTTGGTGGGAATCGCAATCGCGGGCGTGAGGCCGGAAGGGGGAGCTGCGTTCAGCGCGGCGCGAACACCAGCACCTGGGTAAGGCACAAGGGACGCAGGAAATGAAACCGCTCCGCCGTCCGATTGAGCGGGTGGGCCAGGAGGGAAATCTCTTTCGGGCAGAGGATTCTGCCGGAGAACTCCGTCAGGTCGAGCCCCGCCTCCGCCGCGAGCCTCCGCAGTTCCCCCGCGGGCAGCCACCGGTGCTCCCCTTCCGGCATCTTCAACCCCAACCACTCGGCGAGGTGGAGGACCGGCGCCCATAAGGGGTTGACGCATGTGACGATTACGCGGGTGCCGGGATGGCATGCCTTCCAGGTCGAGCGGAACATCGCGCCGACGTCGCCGATGTGCTCGACGACATCGGGGACGATCACGAAGTCGAAAGTCTCACCTGGATCGAACTTCTCCGCGTCAGCGATGCGGAAGGAGAGGGACGGATGCTTCGCGGTGGCGATCTCCACCATCCGCGGGGAGATGTCCACGCCGAGGCCCCGTGATGGCCGAAGGGATCGGAGGAGCGTCCCCGTCCCGCAGCCGATCTCGAGAACGGACGATCCTTCCGGGATGCGCTCCCGGTAGATCTCCGCGAGGAGCCGGTAGTAGTACGCCGACTTCTCCTTCCACCGGTCGTACTCACCGGCGATTTCCTGGAAATGCTCCCGGACGTCGTCCTTCGGCATGGTGTCAGACGAACTTGATCCGCCGCAGCGCGAAATGGCACATGCGCAGCAGCAGCCAGCCGTGGCTGAACCGGGAGATCTGCGTGGTGCCGTAGGTCCGCTCCCGGTACCGGCTCGGAACCTCTACGATTTTCAGATCGAGCTTCGCCGCCCCGAAGATCAGGTCGAAATCGCCGAAGGGGTCGAAATCGCCGAAGTAGCTCCTCCCAGCGGCGATCCGCTCATAATCGCGCCGGTAGAGTACCTTTGTCCCGCATAGGGTGTCTTTGAACCGCTGGTCGAGCAGCCAGGTGAACGCGAGGCTGAAGAACTTGTTCCCGAGCGTGTTCAGGAAGCGCATGGCCTGCTTCTCCATCGGGTAGACCAGGCGCGACCCGTGGACGAATTCACCCCGCCCCGAGCAGAGGGCCTTCAGGAACTTCGGCAACTCCTCCGGCGGCACGGTGAGGTCCGCGTCGAGGATCATCAGCACGTCCCCGGTGGACGCGGCGAACCCCTTGCGGACCGCGTCCCCCTTACCTACGCCGCTCCCCTGGCGGACGATCTTCACGTCCCGGTCCTTGTACGCCGCGACACCCGCTCGATCTCTTCCGCGGTTCCGTCGCGGGAGTTCCCCTCGACGAATACGATCTCGGTGTGCCGCCCCATCGGAGGGATCCGCCGAACCGCGTTCTCTACGTTCCCCCGCTCGTTTCGGGCGGGAACCACCACCGAGCATGAAAGCGTCTCTTCCGGCACGGGCACCGGCGCCGGACGGGCGATGATGGTCTCCACCAGGCACAGCTTGCGGAGCAGGGGCAGGTTCGCCAGC
>Ga0316605_10002454_pt1 | contig 10545 bp, 6 predicted proteins | sample OWC_soil_day20_n_FD_207666 | JGI IMG/M metagenome (GOLD analysis project Ga0316605, IMG submission 207666) | Wetland soil microbial communities from Old Woman Creek delta, Ohio, United States - OWC_soil_day20_noCT | ecosystem: Environmental > Terrestrial > Soil > Wetlands | place: USA: Ohio... | reverse complement strand
ATTCAGCAATTCCTCAGGCGTACTACAATCATATACAGGGAATCACCAATATAACAACCGAGACCGGTGCGGGCCAGTGGGGCTCGGCAATGAGCATCGCTTGCAAACAATTCGGCATGGACCTTAACGTGTTTATGGTTAAGCAGAGCTATGAAGCCAAACCATACCGGAAAATCGTAATGAACAGCTATGGTGCTGCAGTTCATGCATCGCCATCAAATATTACTGATTATGGCCGAAAAGTATTAAGCGAAGATCCGGGTTGCCGTGGAAGTTTGGGAATTGCGATTTCTGAAGCAGTAGAGATGGCCGTAACCAGACCCAACACAAGGTATACCCTCGGAAGTGTGCTGGACCATGTGCTCCTTCATCAGACAATAATAGGGCTTGAGGCCGAAAAACAGATGGAGCTTGCAGGTGAATATCCCGACAAAATTATCGCTTGTTTTGGAGGCGGCTCGAATTTCTCCGGAATTTCGTTCCCGTTCTTGAGGCACCGGTTCACCTCTCCTGCCGGTAGTAAGAAGGCTTTGGTAGAATTCATTGCTGCCGAACCGGCCGCATGTCCTAAACTCACAAAGGGTGTTCTCGAATACGACTTTGGGGATACCGCCGGGATGACGCCGCTTATTCCCATGTACACACTTGGCCATGATTTTGCGCCGGATCAGATTCACGCAGCAGGGCTGAGGTATCATGGTGGTGGAAGGCTTGTGAGCCAGCTTAAGGCAGATGGTTATATAAACAGCGTTGCTGTGGAGCAGACCGAAACCTTTAATGCCGGACTCCTTTTTGCCCGTACCGAGGGAATAATTCCTGCACCTGAATCCTGTCATGCAATTGCCGTTACAATCCGCGAAGCCCTCAAGGCCCGCGAGGCCGGCCGCAGCGAAGTAATCCTGTTCAACCTTTCCGGTCACGGATTGCTCGATATGGCAGCATACGACGAGTACTTGTAGCCCGACAGCCGACCCACCCCCTGGGACCCTGGGTGGGTCTTCTAGGGCAGGCTCTTCCCTTGCCCAGCCCCGGGCACAGAGGACTTTTCCCCAGGGGAAATTTGTTAAAACTCAGTTAATCAGCGGTTTGATTGTTTTTCAAAATAACCATAATTCCCTGAATGCCTGCGAAATAACAAATTTCCCCTGGGGAACTTGTGATTATGGTATTTAAATTATAAATTTGGTGAGTAAACCCTTAAACCTAAAAAATATGGAGTGGTATTTGAAAGTTTTAAGAAATTACGCCGGCTTCGAAGGCCGCGCAAGAAGAACCGAATTCTGGATATTCATGCTCTTTAATGCAATTTTCTCTGCCGTATTAGGCTTGCTGGACTGGGCAATGTGGACATTTAGCATAATCGGGGGCCTCTACTCACTTTTCATACTCATTCCTTCTCTTGCAGTAAGTTTCAGAAGGTTGCACGACATTAACAAATCCGGCTTCTACATTCTCCTCATTCTTATTCCTGTAATCGGATTTATATGGCTGCTGATTCTTTTCCTGAAGGAAGGAGATGTTGGAGACAATCAATACGGTTCCGATCCTAAGGCTGTTCAGTCAGTTTAGAGTCTCGCCCGGTAATGCAGTAATAAAGAGCGGCAATTTTTGCCGCTCTTTGTATGTATATGACCACCCAGACCACACCATGGACCCGGGGGTACGAAGGTTTTTCCCCAGGGGAAAACGTGGGGGGGACGTGGGGAGGAGCTGTGTGCTGATTTTGCCATGAAAATGTTTTTCTTACATTTGCGTTCTTTAAATAATAGGAATGCAAAACTTTGGTGAACTAATAGCAATCTCCGTTGCGGTCTCATGGACTTTTACGGCTCTGTTTTTTGAATTTGCCGGTAAAAGAATCGGCTCTTTAGTAGTAAACCTGCTTCGGCTCTTTTTTGGGTTTTTCCTTCTTGGTACAATGCTTTACTTCACTACGGGGTCGTATCTCCCGCAAAATGCTGATACAGGTACCTGGATATGGATGTCTTTATCGGGACTTGTTGGTTTTGTGTTTGGAGACTTTTGTCTGTTTTATTCCTATACAATAATCACTGCAAGATTCGGCCAGTTGCTGATGACACTTGCTCCGCCTTTTGCTGCTTTCTTTGGATGGATTATGCTTGGAGAGAAACTTTCTCCGATGGGGTTTGTGGGCATGACTGTTACGCTTTTGGGTATCGCTATTTCTGTATTGAAAAGAAGTGGGACAAAAATCGAAGAAAGTACTATTGTTGGCGGTGTGAGCAATATAGCTGTAGTAACCAGTTGCGAGAAAGATGGAAAAGGATTGGAAGATGGGCAGAGTGGAGCAGCAAATGGACAGGGTGAATCAGCAAATGGAAAGGGTGAGGCAGTAAATGCAAAGAGAGGGGTGATTGCCGGCGTGATGAGCGGAGGGAAAAATGTTGTTGGCAAGCTGATACCAAATGTTGAGCTTAATCTGCCTCTAAAGGGGATTTTACTTGGGATTGGAGCTGCGCTGGGGCAGGGGTTTGGCATCGTGCTGAGCAAAATAGGGATGAACCACTATTCAGTTGCAGCAAAGGGAACAGAAGTCGCTTCTTACATACCATTTGCCGCAACACAAATGCGGATTATTTCGGGTGCAATTGGTTTTGCCTTGATAATCCTCATTACTCGCAGAACCGGAACCGTGTGGGCCGGCCTCAAAGATAAAAAGGCAATGGGAGCAACCTTTATGGGTGCAATCTTCGGCCCGTTTGTAGGTGTTTCACTTTCGCTTATGGCCGTTCAGTATACAAATACTGCCATAGCATCAACAATTATGGCAACTACCCCCATAATAATACTCATTCCATACATTCTCTTCTATAAAAAGAAAATCACACTGGTTGAGCTCGCAGGAGCAGTGCTCAGCGTTGGAGGGGTCGCACTATTCTTCTTGTAGTGCTCCGGCCACCCCCGGCCTAGTCCTCAGTCTGTGTTCTCAGTCGGCGTCCTCAGACCGCGTCACCAGGCCCCGGTCACCCCAGGGGTAGAGTGGTTTACTTGAACAGTTTTCTCACAAGTTCGGGGATGTCCTGAACGGCTACTACTTCAATTTTGTTTTTAAGTTTGGCTGCAGATGCATTCTTTGCTGAGCTCAGGGAAGCGTTGGTGGACGAACTGTTTGGCTTGCCAAACGAGGAGATGAAGATTTTTTCGAATCCAAGTTTCTCGGCCTCGGCAACCCGCCGCTCAATCTGACTCACGGGGCGAATTTCCCCGCTAAGCCCAACCTCTGCGGCAAAGCAATATCGCTGTGAAATTGGCGCATCAAAGTTGGAAGAGAGAATTGAGCAAACAACTGCCAGGTCGCAGGCAGGATCGGTTACTTTGAGGCCACCGGCCATATTCAGAAAAACATCTTTTACGGAAAGTTTGAATCCGGCCCTCTTCTCAAGAACGGCAAGCAACATGTTTGTGCGCCTTACGTCGAAGCCGGTGGCCGAACGCTGAGGAGTTCCGTATGCTGCTGTACTCACAAGAGCCTGAGTTTCGATAAGAAACGGTCGTGTTCCATCCAGCATGGCAGCAACTGCAATCCCGGAAAGATTCTCGCCGTGCATGGGGATGAGCATTTCGGAAGGGTTACTCACTTCGCGAAGCCCGGTATTTATCATCTCGAAGATTGCAAGTTCGGCAGTAGACCCAAATCTGTTTTTTATGCTTCGCAGTATTCTGTATGAGTGCCGCGTGTCCCCTTCAAACTGAAGAACAACGTCAACTATATGTTCCAGAACCTTTGGCCCTGCTATGCTTCCGTCTTTTGTAATGTGGCCGATGAGAATCGTTGGAGTATTTGTCTCCTTTGCATATTTCATCAGCATTGCGGCACATTCGCGCACCTGGGTAACCGAACCCGGAGAACTTTCAAGAATTTGCGAATATACTGTTTGAATTGAGTCAATTATTATAAGCTGGGGGTCGGTTTCTTTTGCCTGATTAAGAATGTTTTCCAGCAGTGTTTCGCTTAGGATGAGGCAATTGGAATCGTCGCCGCCGAGCCTTTGTGCACGGAGTTTTATCTGCCTTGCGCTCTCCTCTCCCGAAACATAAAGAGTTTTAAGATCGGGGCAGTGAAGAGGTATCTGCAGAGATAGTGTAGACTTTCCAATTCCTGGTTCTCCGCCAATGAGAATAACAGAACCCTCCACCAATCCGCCGCCTAGAATTCTGTCAAGCTCTGCATTTCCAAGGGAAATACGCTCCTCTTCGGAAAATTTTATTGCCGATAGCGGTTCGGGTTTTGATGTACGGGAAGAAAAGAATCCGGACCCTCTCGATCCGCCGGAAGAGGTGTCTTTTGTTATAATCTCCTCTTGCATAGTATTCCACTCTCCACAGGCAGGACATCTGCCCAGCCACTTTGCACTTTCGTTGCCACACGACGTGCAGAACCACCCTTTTTTAACCTTTGCCATCCCCTTCTGAAATTGATTATTACTTTACAAATATAATTATCTTTGTGTTGTGTGTGTGCAATGCCTGCTGCATTTTAAGAAAGAAAACCTGATATAATTAAATATGAAAACCCCTCTGATTTTAATTTCATCTCTGACACTCGCTTTTGTTCTGTCAATTTCTACCAATTTATCTGCGCAAACAAATCCTAATCCGCAGACTGCAAAAAATCCTGCGAAACAAACTGCTACTCAAACGGCCAAAAAACCGGTTGCAACTAAACCTGTAGCTAAACCGGCAGCCCCTGTTGCCCCGCCAAAAGTTGTCGCTCCCAATACAGTTGTCGCTCCCAATAATGAACAAATCATAAAGGAATTTGAATCCTATGTGGGCAAGGTGCAAAAAGAGTGGATGATTCCGGGTATGGCAGTTTCAGTTATGAAAGACGGGAAACTTATATTCGCTAAAGGCTTTGGGGTGAAGGATGTCAACGGTAATTTGCCTGTAGATGAAAATACTGTTTTTCAGATAGGGTCGGTTTCCAAATCGTTTACCGCTGCAGTAATGGCATCTTTGGTTGATGAAGGTAAAATAAAATGGGATGACACCGTAAAGAATATTCTTCCGGATTTTAAGCTTTATGACAAATGGATTGAGGAGAATATTCAGGTTAAGGATATCATGATTCACCGCACCGGAATTAAGGGTCAGCAGGGAACATACATCCCGAACCTTGGCTACTCAAGGGACGATGTGTACAAAATGTTTCCGCTTCTCAAACCCGGATACAGTTTCCGCGGAGCATACGAATACAACAATATTACATTCATAATTGCTCAGAAGATAATTGAAAAACTCACCGGCAAAAGCTGGGAAGACAATGTGAGGGAGAGAGTCTTTATGCCTCTGGGAATGGCGAACAGCACACTAAACGGCGACGGTTTCCTTGCTGCAAAAAATGTATCGGTTCCTCATGAGCTAAGCTATGAAAAAGGAGCAATCATTAACGACACAACATGGACTGATTCGCTTTCCATCAAAGCTATGTATGGCGAAGAGCAGGCTCCCTTCTGGCTCACAGTTGTTGGCCCGGCAGGTTCAGTTGTTTCATCGGCCACCGATATGGCAAAATATATTCAGTTTCATCTGGACAAAGGTAAGGTAAACGACAAAGAGATAATCAGCCGTAAAAACATGAACTACCTGCACAGAGGACAAACAATAACTTCGCAAGACTCAACCCGCACAACATTATACGGCCAGTGCTGGTTCATTGAGCAAAACAGCCGCTACAGATTGTATTTCCACACTGGCACAACATGGGGCTTTACAACATTAGCCGCTTTCGTCCCTGAACTTAACCTCGGACTCGTTGTCCTTGTAAATTCTGAGGCACCGGACAGTCCGAGATATGCATTGATGCGCAGGCTGATTGACTTGTATAAAGGCTATCCTACAAAGGATTACAGTAACGAATTCTTTGAGAACTGGAAGAAATCGTCAAAAGAGGGGGCATTAAAAGCTGTCAAACAGAAAAAGGAACTTGTTGTCAAACCGGCTCCGGATAAAGCTTTGCTGACAGGAGTTTATGACAAGGGGGAACTTTTTGGAAAGGCAGTAGTTACCCTTGAAGGGGAAGACCTCTATATTACAGTAGGGCCACAAGGGTGGAAGCACAAACTGACCCACAAAAATGGAAACGATTACACTTTCCGCAGCGACGGACACGGGTTCCCAATTACTTTCGAAGTGGCCGAAGACGGGAAAACCCCGGCAGCATCCATTGATATCAACTTTGGATATGGTGAGAATTTTGGCAAGTGGACCCGACTTTAATCCCTCGGTTTTCGTGTTAATTCTCTAATTGACAATGCTTTATCGAATATCTAAATATTTACTAACTATATAATTCTCTGGGTTTTAACACGAAAACCGAGGGATCAAAAAACAAAAAACATGAAAAAACTTTGCACTCTTTTCGTTTTCGTTCTGATTGCAGCATCTGTGTTTGCCCAGAACGGTAAAAAGCCCGTAATAGGCATCTCTTCTACCATGGGAGACGGAACAAACACTTCCACACAGCTTACATACGTAAATTCTGTTATCCGCGCAGGCGGTGTTCCGGTAGTACTTCCAATTACCGAGGACCCGGAACTTATTGCAGGAATGCTTGAAAGGGTAGATGGTATAATAATGACAGGAGGCGAGGATGTGGATCCGCTTAAATGGTTTGGCGAAGAGCCTGTTCCCGCACAGGGAGAAATTGCTCCAAAGCGTGACGCTTTTGATATAATGCTGATAAGAATGGCTGTTGCCAAAGGACTTCCCGTTCTTGGGATTTGCCGCGGAGAACAACTTTTGAATGTAGCATTCGGAGGCTCACTTTATCAAGATCTTCCTTCTCAGCTTAATGGATATGCAATTAAACACAGCCAAAAAGCACCGGGCTGGTACGGAACCCATTCTATTCAAATCGAAAAGGGCTCGCTGCTAAATAAACAAATCAACCTGGACACAGTGGTTGTAAATACTTTTCACCATCAGGGTGTAAAGGACATTGCTCCGGGATTCCGCGTTACAGCAAGATCAAAAGACGGCGTTGTTGAAGCAATCGAAAAAATAGGCAGCACAAGAGTTTTTGGAGTTCAGTTCCATCCGGAAGTTTTCACCTCAAACGGAATAGATACATTCCTTGGCATTTTCAAGCACCTTGTGGAAGAAGCTAAGAAGAAGTAATATCTCCGGTGGCGAGTTGCGTTTTATCTCCCGTCATTTACACACTGCCCACTAATTGGTGAGGGCTTGTGCGTCCTCAGTCACTGCGTTCCCTCCGGCCGAATCGCCCTCACCAATTAGTTGGCAATGTAAAAATATATTCAGAAATGTTGCAACTCGCAGCCGGAGACACATACCTGTCCCGTCCTGAAATAGGTTTACTTTCTTTCGCTTCCAAAATGGGGCAAGATAGGTGCTCCTGCGTCGCAGGTCTATGCCTTCGGCGGAAATTTCTAGTTATCAGGCAACAACAAAAGTGAAGAGGGCAGAGCCCTCTTCACTTTTGGCATCAACCTGAAATTAAGATATTTACGAATCTCATTTTTGGTACTAACGTTCAGTTCGAATGTTAAAAACCGCGGCAAAGTCGCACCATACTTCTAACTAGTAAAGCATTAGCACTGTGAGGGATACAACTTATTGTGGCAGCACTGCTGCCACAATAAGTTGTATCCTCCATAATGTTAACGTGTTACAGTTTTATTGATTGAGCACCGGAGTGCTAATGAATAGTTAATCAACTAGTTGCTAAAAACAAACAGACATAATGCCTGTTTGTTTTTAGCATGTTGCACACAACCAAGCATTTAGCCTGGCTCGTTTTCCGTCCGTCAACCTATTTCAGGACGGGACACAACACGCAACTTGGCGTATGAAAGTATCAGCCCTAAAACTATTGAAAGAGATGCTGCAAAAAGCACTTTGTATTGGTCGGGGAGCATGAAGGTTATTGTGTGCGCTGGAATCCAGAAGAGCGGTATGGTTTTGCCAACTACGAATTTGAGAAAGCCCGGCCAGTCTATTGTTGAGATTACGCCTGCAATTGTAGGTTTCCGGTTTTCAGTTGAATTTGCGCCAAATCCGTTACGGTCGTAAACAGAATCAATATAAGTATCGGTAATCCGGTGTGCAGCCATAAATACTGCTCCGAAGGTGAGGTTCATTATTGCTGATATATAAAACGCAGTAAGGAGTCTGCTCCAGAACGAGGGCTCAGCTCCAATTGCAATGCTGATATTTTGAGAGCCGATGCTAAGTACTCCATTGGCACTTATTCCATCGTTCGCAGAGCTGCCGGCCCATAGAAGACCCTTTGCGATTGCACCGTGAACACCCTGAGTGTAGAGGGAAAACATTAGAACAATCATCATACCCAGGACTCCCCATACGAACATCTTTGGCAACAATCCTTTAACCTTCACCCATTTTTTGTGTACAAGCCTGTTTGCAAGAAACTCGCCCATAATTGAGAGCAGAGCAAACTTCACGAATCCCATAAGGTAGGGGTGTGCGCCGGTTGCCTGTTTAAACATTTCATTGGTATCAGGCACTATAAGAAAAGCAGCCACAGCCGCCAGAATGCCTATCCAGATTGTTGTACCGTATTTTGCCATAGATGTTTATGTTTTTGCAAAGATAGGAAAAACACTCTGATTGCAGATCTTATGTCGTTTATGAATAGTCATCCTAAAGCCCAAAGACATATAGAGCAGATATACAAACAGTTGCTAAGAACAAAGATATATTATATTTCTTTGTTCTTAGCATATTGTTGAATACTAGCGATTTGACTAAAATATGTAACAGACTGAAGGCTTAAGCCGGCACCGGAGGTGCACCAATAAACGCAAGAAACCCAGCCAATTGACCGGGTTTCTTTATAACGATATTCCGCTTAACCGTTTTATTTGACCCAGGAGGTTGTGCCTCCGGGGTGTTCGGGTTAATTGGTTGTTTGTTTGCTTATTTATGCAGAGCGTCTTTGTCTGTTCCAGAAGCTGCCGCCGGTTTTACGTGCCGGGCGCGCTGAGCGTGATGATCTTTCCGGACGTCCTGAATCAGATTTTTTACGTGCCGGACGTTCGCTGGTGCTATTTCCGTTAACGCTTGTTTTGAGGTTTTCGCCTTTGAAGTCGCTCTCGATTAGTTCTCTCCAGTTGAAAGATTTCTGATTCATCAAAACTTGTTCAACCTTGATGTTTCCGCCTCTTTCATTGAATTGTCCTTCCTCGCTGCGGCCTTCACTTCTGCGTGGGTATCCGCGTTTTTCAAAAGATGAGGTACGACCTGCATATCCGCGGTTTTCACCTGAATTGCTGCGACCTTCACTGCTGCGTCCTGCGTATCCACGGCTTTCGCCTGAATTGCTGCGGCCTTCGCTGCTACGACCTTCACTGCTGCGACCTGCATATCCGCGGCTTTCACCCGAATTGCTGCGGCCTTCGCTGCTGCGTCCTGCGTATCCGCGGCTTTCGCCCGATGCGCTGCGACCGTCACGTCTGCCGTCTGAGCGTCTATCGCTGCGGCCTTCGCCACCGCGACCTTCACTCCTGCGATCTGATCCGCCTTCGCGTCTACGATCTGAGCTTCCGCCTCTGCCATTGTGAGTAACAGTGTATCCTCTGTCTGAATCGTCTTTTACCGGAGTATAAGCTGGGAGTTCCGACATGTTTTTATTCACAACTTCAATCTTCTTGCCGGTAAGTTTCTGGATATTCTTCAGAAAAGCCATTTCTTTCTTGTCACAGAAAGAGAGTGCAATACCCGATTCGCCTGCTCTGCCTGTACGTCCGATACGGTGTACATAAGTTTCAGGAGTTTCCGGAAGGTCAAAGTTTATAACGTGTGTGAGCTTGTTGATGTCAATTCCCCTTGCTGCGATGTCTGTTGCGATGAGCACGCGGGTTTTGCGTTTCTTGAAGCTGTTAAGTGTATTCTGACGGGCAAATTGTGATTTGTTTCCGTGGATTGCATCTGTCTCAATTCCTGCGTGGAGAAGAGATTTTGCAATTTTATCTGCACCATGTTTTGTCCTTGAGAAAACTAAAACACTCTCTTTGCTTTCGTCCTGTAAAAGGTCAATGAGCAAAGGAATTTTTTGTTCCCTGTCGGCAAAATAGAGGTATTGCTGAATTGTATCCACTGTAGAAGCTGTAGGAGTTACCTCAATCTTCACTGGATTATTAAGAATTTTGTTGGCAAAATGCGCAATTTCATCGGGCATTGTAGCCGAGAAAAAGAGTGTCTGCCTTTCTTGAGGGATAATGTCAACAATACGGTGAATATCGTCAATAAATCCCATGTCAAGCATTCTGTCTGCTTCGTCGAGAACAAAATGGTCAATATTACGGAGGTTGATATAACCTTGGTTCATTAGGTCTAAAAGACGACCCGGTGTTGCAATGAGTATGTCTACTCCGCGTCTTAGAGCATCAGTTTGTGCTCTTTGGCTCACTCCACCGTAAACAACAGTGTGAGAAAGTGAGGTGTACCTTCCGTAGGCCGAAAAGCTATCGCCGATTTGTACTGCCAGTTCCCTGGTTGGTGTTAGAACAAGTGCTTTAATTTGCTTGTTACGGCCTTGGT
>Ga0316605_10002452_pt1 | contig 10546 bp, 10 predicted proteins | sample OWC_soil_day20_n_FD_207666 | JGI IMG/M metagenome (GOLD analysis project Ga0316605, IMG submission 207666) | Wetland soil microbial communities from Old Woman Creek delta, Ohio, United States - OWC_soil_day20_noCT | ecosystem: Environmental > Terrestrial > Soil > Wetlands | place: USA: Ohio... | reverse complement strand
CGTGAAATCGTTAGCTGTATAGCTTTCACCGTGAAAAATGTCAACAAGACTTTTCTCCATTATTTTCAGGCATCCCACGGACATGTTTCCTTGTCCGCCACCGTCCCCGTTCCATGTCTGGACATTTCTGCCGTTTTTCCCCGGAAGACACGACAATTCGGACAAGATTCCAGTATCTGCAAATTTACTGTTGCCTTTTTCTTTCCCTGTGCTAGAATGCCTAAAAATTAGGCATTGCATCTTCTGGCCCAGTTTTCTTTTTGCCTCAGAAAAATCACCGGATACCGATTGCTCACAACAGAACAGCGAAGAACAGGCTTGTTTTCATCCCGCCAGGCAGCGGTACGAATCATGCGGCCTTTCACTCTTCTTCACGAATCTGCAGTGTTGCGGTATTGCCAATGACACAGAGCTTCTCTCGGAATTATGATCAAGAGCCTTACAATCGGTGCCTTGGCACTCAGAAACAATCTCATCCTGGCACCCATGGCGGGAATAACAAATCTTCCGCTTCGCCTTCTCGCCAGGAAAAACGGGGCAGCCCTCTGCTTTACCGAAATGGTAAGCGCCCACGGCCTGATACGCAATGGCAGAAAAACATTCGATCTGTTGAGAAGTGTGCCGCAAGACCGGCCGCTCGGCATTCAGCTGTTCGGGGACGATCCGAACCTGATTGCCGAGGGTATCAGGGTCATTGAGGAATATGGCGACCTGATCGACATCAACATGGGATGTCCGGTAAGAAAAGTCGTGAACAGCGGGTCAGGGAGCGCCCTGCTGAGGGAACCGGAAAAGGTCAGGGCAATAGTAAGGGCCGCACGCCGGGCGACAAGGCTTCCCCTCACCATCAAGATACGAACCGGCTGGAGCGCACACGAGCCGACCTTTCTGGAAATTGCGCGCATAGCCGAAGGGGAAGGATGCGACGCCATAACTCTGCATCCGAGGAATCGTGCGGAGATGTTCAACAACAGAGCCGACTGGAGCAGGATTGCCGAACTGAAGAACTGCACCGGACTGCCCACTATCGGCAGCGGAGATCTTTTCAGCCCTCGCGACATCATGGCCATGCTCGAACTGACCGGCTGTGACGGCGTAATGGTTGCTCGAGGCGTTCTCGGCAACCCGTGGATTTTCTCCGAAGCCCTCGCCCTTGGCGAAGGCAGGGGGGCGCACCCCCCGAGCCCCTCAGAGCGCCTTGCAACTGCGGTATGGCACATGGACATGCTGACATCGCTCATCGGAGAGAAGGCGGCTCTCCGCGAACTGCGCAAGCATCTTTCCTGGTATACGAGAGGCCTCCCGGGTGCAGCTCAGGCACGCGACGCCATCAACCGAACGGAAAACAGAGATGATATGACAACCATTCTTGAAACGTTCTTCAACCTGGGGTTACCGTGAACGACTCCGCAACCCATGTCATGGAATATTTCGCCAATGTAATCGACAGCGTCGGAGACGGGGTCATCGTCCTTGACAATAAGGGGACAATAACCCTCATGAACCCGGCAGCGGAAGAGATTACGGGTGTTTCGCGGCGACAGGCGCAGGAAAGTGCATTTTCCGCGATCTTTGCCGGAGAGGACGCTCTCAGGGAAATGGTCGAAAAAACCTCCGCGACCGGGATGACCATCTCGGATTACGAGAATCTGGCGATGAAGAAAGGTTTGCATGTGATCCCGGTGAGCGCCACGACATCCCCCCTTCTGATGAGCGACGGAGAAAGAATCGGCACCATCCTCGTGCTGCGCGACCTGACGAATATCAGGGAACTGGAGGAAGCGGTCAGGAAGGCGGACAGACTTTCCACTCTCGGGACTCTGGCGGCCGGCCTTGCCCACGAGATCAAAAACCCGCTCGGAGGGATAAAGGGCGCTGCACAGCTACTCGAAAGAGAACTTCCGGATGGAAGTGAACTCGTCGAATATATCAAGGTAATGCTGAAAGAAGTCGGCAGGGTAAACAAAATCGTCGAAGAACTGTTGAACCTTACAACCCCGCGCAAGTTAAAACTGGACAAGATAAATCTCAACCAGATTCTCGGCGAAATCGTCCTGCTGCAGAAGCGGGCCGAACACCTGAACAAAATATCCTTCCTGCAGAGCTTTGATGTGAGCATTCCCCCCTTCCTGGCGGACGAAGCCCTACTGACCCAGCTTTTTCTGAACCTCATAAAGAATGCCGTTGAAGCAGTGATTGAATACAAGGGTTCAGGAACAATCAAAATAATCACCCGGGTCGTCTCAGACTACAGCCTGACAAAAAAGGGGGAGCGACCATCACGTTTTGTCGCAATAGATGTCAGTGATAACGGGCCGGGAATGGATAAAGACCGTATCGATCACATTTTCACGCCGTTTTTTACGACCAAATCGAAGGGAACGGGCTTGGGTCTCGCCATTTGCCAGAAAATAGTTTCCGAGCACCGCGGAATGATCAAAGTCGACTCGGAAGCAGGAAAAGGAACGACATTCACCGCAATGCTTCCCTTGATACTGTAGAACAGGCAAAAGACAACCGCGACCTCTTCTCAACAGGGGCTGCTCCAGGAATATACAGAGCTACATATCCATCTATTTTTTTTGCGAGGTCTATCTTTATGCAACTCAAAAGAATCGTTGTTGCCGACGACGAAGAAAGCATGCGTTGGGTCCTTTCCAAGGCCCTGAAAAGGAAAGGATTTTCCGTTGATTTGGCCAGGGACGGCGACGAAGCCCTGTCTTTGATCAATGCAAACGCGTACGACCTTGCAATCCTGGACATTAAAATGCCCGGCCTGTCCGGCCTTGATTTGCTGGACAGGGTCCGTGAAACGAAAAATGACCTTCTTGTCGTCATCATGACGGCAGAAGCCAGCATGAAAAATGCAATCGAAGCCATGAAAAGGGGGGCTTACGACTACATAACCAAACCTTTCGACCTGGATGTCATCGATGCCATCATCGAGAAAATCGACAAGGCGCGGGAAATGACTTCGCAGGTCACCATGCTCAAGGAAGAATTGAAAGACCGCTACCAGCTGGAGAAGACCATTATCGGGAATTCTCCTGCCATGAGAGATGTCTACAAGACCATCGGCAAGGTTGCCCCGAGCGACGTAACGGTGCTGATACAGGGAGAGTCGGGTACGGGAAAGGAATTGATCGCCCGGGCAATACATTTTAATTCAAAACGTCTCGGCAAACCGTTTATCGCCCTGAACTGCGCCGCCATACCGAAGGAACTGCTGGAGAGCGAACTTTTCGGTTTCGAAAAAGGGGCCTTTACGGGGGCGGTAGAAAGGAAACTGGGGAAATTCGAACAGGCTAACGGCGGGACTATTTTCCTTGATGAAATCGGGGATATGCCTCTCGATCTCCAGGCCAAGATCCTGAGGGTTCTGCAGGAAAAGGAGGTTACCAGGACGGGGGGCAACCAGAGTATTACGGTTGACACCCGGATCGTCGCGGCGACAAACCAGGATCTCGAGGTAAAGGTGAGCGACAGGTCATTCCGCGAGGACCTGTACTACCGGCTCAACGTGGTCCCGATACACCTGGTGCCCCTGCGGGAGAGAAGGGAAGACATTCCGCTGCTTGTGGATTACTTTGTCAAGAATTCCTCCGCTGAACTTGAAATACCGGTGAAACAGTGCTCCTTGGACGCAATGCGCCTGCTGACAAATTATCCCTGGCCGGGAAACGTCCGGGAACTGGAAAATACCATCAAGAGGGCAGTGATTCTTTCCTCGGACCCATTTCTCACAGCCGCCGACTTTTCCAGCCTCCCGACACAGAAGGTGGGGAACCTGCGCAATGAGGAGCTTTCCCTCGAGGCGCTGGTGGAGATAAAGCTCCGCTCGAGCCTTGACAATCTTGACAAGATGGAGACCGGAGACCTGCACGGAATGGTCCTGGCGCAGGTCGAAAGGCCGCTTATCCGCTTCGTGCTCGAGAAAACCAGGGGCAACCAGGTTAAGGCGGCCGATGTGCTCGGGATCAACAGAAACACCTTGCGGAAAAAGATACAGGAACTGGGGATTGAGGTAAGGAAAGACTGAAACAAGAGGGGAAGTCATAATGAACATTCTTGAAAAGTATTCTCTTGACAGAAATTCGGCCGTGCTGCTGGTAATAGACATTCAGGAAAAATTATGCCGGGCAATGGACCCCGAAGTCCTCGGACAAGTATCCTGCAATGTCTCCATCCTGCTGGAAGCGGCAAAAGAGCTGGGAATTCCCGTCCTGGCTACTGAGCAGTACAAACGAGGTCTCGGCGAGACGCTGCCGGCTGTCGGGGAAAAACTTTCGGCGCCTGCAATGGATAAAATGAGTTTCAGCTGCTGCGGAGAAGAGGCGTTCGTAGAAAGGTTTCGGAATTTACAGCGCAAGCAGGTCATTGTTACCGGGATGGAGGCTCACATCTGCGTTCTGCAAACAGTGATCGATCTGCTTGCGCAAGGCTGCAGCGTCCATGTAATAAGCGACGCGGTAATAAGCAGAAAAAAGAAAAACTGGAAATTGGGATTGAATATGGCGGCTTCGGCAGGAGCCGTCGTAACATCCACCGAAACCGCATTGTTCCAGCTGTTGAAGACCGCCGGCACGGAAGAGTTCAAGAAGCTTTCAAAACTGGTACGATAATACCCCCGCCGTACCGGATATCCTGCGGGAAAAAAGTCGCTCCTCCGGCGCACTGCCGCAAAGGGCGGGTTCATATTCCCGCCAGTTCATACCTTCTCCTGCCGAGTCCTATCTTTTCGGCATGCTCAAGTTGTATTTCCCAGTCTATAGTCGGGGAGACGCCCCGGAACTTGTCACCTCCCGGTTCATGGCCGCTTTTCAGGGCGGAATTCGGGTTGCCGGAAGCGGCATTTACCAGGTCGGCGCAGGCCTGATCGAGGGCGACAGGGTCCGAACAGGCACAGATGCCGATGTCGTTTACAATCGGGGCATCCGCATGGCCATAACAGTCGCAGGCAGGGGAAACCTGGGTGATGAAGTTCAGGTATATCGTCTTTTTCTCCTTGCCCCTGATCGCACCCAGTGCATATTCGCTCATTTTTTTCATGACCAGCGGCGCTGCTTCGTTCCATTTGACCTTGATGGCTTTCTGCTGGCAGGCGCTGATGCAGCGCCCGCAGCCGACACACCGCCGCGGGTCAATTTTCGCCTTTCCCTCCAGCAGGGTAACAGCAGCATGGGCGCAGGAGTTCAGGCATATCCCGCAACTGGTACACATGTCCTCCGCCACTTCCGGGGCAACATCTGAATGCTGCTGAAGCTTCCCCTGCCTGCTGGAACAGCCCATCCCGAGATTTTTCAGCGCACCGCCGAATCCCATCAATTCATGACACTTGAAATGGGACACGACAACCATCGCATCGGCCTCGACAATTTCCGCCCCTATCTGAACCGTTTGCAGCACGTCGCCTTCTATCGGCACGGTAACCGCCGTGTGCCCTTTGATGCCGTCGCACATGATGAGAGGTGCGCCGACCACTGCATAGGCGAATCCGTTTTCTATGGCACAGGTAAGGGCCGAAACCGCCTCCTTCCTTGAGCCGGGATACAGGGTCGAAGAGTCGGTGAGGAATGGCTTGCCCTGACATCCCTTTATTTCTTCCACAATTTTCCTCACAAAAACGGGACGGATGAACGCATGGTTACCCCGTTCACCGAAATGGAGCTTGACTGCAACCAGGTCACCCTGCACAATTTTTTCTTGCAAGCCGCACCGATGCAGTAACTTTCCTATCTTTGCAAAAAGATTCTCGTTTTGATTCGCTCTCATATCAGTAAAGTAGACCATTGCAGGCATTTGTAAACCTCCGTTTTCGTTGTTAACCATCATACGACACGCAAAAGCAGCCCTCCCCCGCCCGCACCGTCTTCCGGCAGACTGCCAGTGCCTGTTTTGACGCGTTGAACCAGTATACGGACGACAGATGATTTGTCAACGGTGCCGGTTTGCCCGAAAGTTTTCTTTGCGGTTGTGCAAAAATGTGATATCTAAACGTTCGAAAAAGGCAAAATTCTCGGTACGGGAGCATGCATGGCCGACACAAAATACGAAGGTGAAATCTGGATTCTCGGCATTGACGGATGTGACGGCAGGGGACGGACACTCTGCGGCTATTTGGCGTATGGGGGCTACAAATCCCGCCCGGCAAAGCTGGAAGAACTGGCAAACGGGAGGCCGCAGGGCATACTTCTGGATCTTTCACCATTTTCCACGGACGGATGGAATATTCTTCTGCAGCTCATCACTTCCACCAAAACTCGCGACATACCCATTCTGCCCCTGTACCTGAGCGAAGAAGGGAAAGTAGGCGGGGTTTTCCCCTGTGCGGGCTTTTTCACCATTCCGGTCGATACCGGTTATGTTGCTGAAAGGCTCGCTGTCCTGGGACTTGCCGACGACGCCCAGGACTGGGATCTACGGGCTCTCGTTGTTTCCCGGAGCGGGGAGGAACAACTTTCACGGGCGTTGGAGGAACTGGATTTCGAGGTAGTAAAGGCATATACGGGGAAGGAAGGATTGGCCGTAGCGTCAACCGGCCCCTATTACCTGGCATTCAGCACTCTCATGCTGCCTGACATGTCCGCATTCGAGTTGCTTGACCGGCTTCGTCTCTATCCCCGTACCAGGAATATTCCATTTTTTATCCTGATAAAAGACAGCATGAAGGAAGGGGAGCGGGCGGCAATGAGCCGTCAGATTGATCATCTGGTCAGAAAAAAGGAGCTTTCCCGTGACGAGTTCCTCGGTTACCTTAGGAAGAAAACGGCATAGCAGGCCTTTAGCATGGATTTCCCTGCCGAAGCAGACTTTTTCGGCAAGGTGCATATGACGGCAGCCTTTTGATAGCAAGAAAGGATTACTATGGAAAAGCAGAGTCTGGGAAATGATGGCGCTGTCAATCCCGAAGCCAGGGGATGGCACATCAAGGCGCGTACCGAGAGGCCACCCGAATACCCGGCAAGATTCCCCGTCCCCGATGATCTCGTCCTCTGGGAGACCGTTTTCCCCGGCTATACCCCCCCGTACTATGTGTCTCCAGTGGTACTGAAAAACGATTGCACGAAGAATCCTGCCGGATGGGCGGATCCCGAAGACATCAAGGAGGTGCGCGAAACTCCCAGGGAAAGCTTTTCCGGCGCACTGAAATGCGACGAAGCGGGGAGGCCCAAGAATCCTGTGGGCAGGACAGGCATTGCCGGGCGTGGACTTCTGGGCAAATGGGGGCCGAATTATGCGGCGGACCCTATAATCACGAGGATCAACCGTGTAACCGGCGATGTGGAGATGCTTGCCATAAAGCGACAGGACAATGGCCAGTGGGCTATTCCGGGCGGCATGGTGGATAAGGGAGAAGAGGTGTCGAAGACTCTTGCGAGAGAGCTTCAGGAAGAGACCGGGGTGGTCCTGGATATGGCGGAAGGTCACGTAATATACCGCGGTTACGTTGACGATCCGAGAAATACGGATCACGCCTGGATGGAGACGACTGCAAAACATGTGCATCTGTCCGGCGAAACGGCGGCGAGGATGAACCTGCGGGCCGGCAGCGACGCCAGGGCAGTCCGATGGTTACCGCTGGTGCCCGAGACGGTGCGAAACCTTTATGCCAGCCATTGCGCTCTCGTCAAGGCAACACTCGGTGAAATGGCCGGTCAGGAGCATACCGGCCTGTCGGAAAACGACAGGGAGAAGATCAGGGCATTTCTTGATTTATTGTAATTCCAGGGCATCCGCCTTGGCGGCAAAAATGAAGTCGCTTTCCGTAAGACCGTCAATTTTGTGTGTCCAAACGGTGAGCCTTACCTTGCCCCAGGCAAGATACATATCGGGGTGATGCGCCTGTGCCTCCGCAAGCTCCCCTACCCTGTTGGCAAATGCCAGGGCATCCCGGAAATCCTTGAACCGGTATTCTTTTTCCAGGTGATGCCCGTCAATCACCCGCCAGCCTCCTCCCAGCTTTTCCAGAAGGGCTGCCAGTTCCTTCCCCCGGAGCGCCGGAACCCCGCCGCTGCATGGGACGCATTCCCTCTTTGCCAGCTCAGTCATGGTAGTGTACCCCCTCTCTTGTCGACTCACTTGAAGCGTATCGCATACAACGCTTCCTCACCAGCTATAATTAACAGAACGGTTAGGAGAGATTTTGTGTTGTCTTTGTCAGGTGTCATGCTATACTGCCGAAAATTTCCAGGAGGTAAACATGGGCGAGCAGATAAATCTGAATTTCTCCGCGTTCGGCACGGAACTGAATGCCGGCGCCTTTGCATGCTTCAGGGCATTGTATGTAAACGCGCAAAACAGCATCAATAAGTCAGGTCCGCAGGCAACATACGAAAAACCCCTGGCGGAATTGCTCGAAGCAAGCGGCAACCGGGACGTTGCAGGCGTCGCAAACTCGATCAGGGAAATCCTTCAATGCAAGGTTGAGTGCCGACAAGGCGATTATCGGTATTTTTTCCCTTTTTTCACATCCGTTTGCATAGAAAACGGCATGGTCAAATACGGTGTCCAGCGTGAAATCGAAAGTGCCATTACGCGTATTCCAGTACCGGGCATCTAATGAAGCAGATGGGTCCAGACCCTTCACTGTTTCCATGTGAAAACCGGACAGACGACTTTCTTTTTTCGGATGGCCGGCGGAAAAGATTATTCAGCAGATTCTCGGCAATTGCTCTCCGGCAAGCATTTCCACTGCGCGGAGCCCCCCCACGAGAGTCTCCATCTGCACCCTGCCGCCGCCTTCCGCCGTCACTTCCCCGATGATTGACGCATCACTCCCCAGGGGATGCCGTTTCATCCGCTCAAGCACACGGTGAGCCGCGTCGGCTGCGGCAAAAACGAGAACCTTTCCTTCATTCGCCACATAGAGGGGATCGAGGCCGAGCACCGCGCAAACCCCCTTCACCGCACCTTTCAGCGGCAGCGAGTCCTCATGGAGGGTCAGCGAGACATCGGACTGCAGCGCTATCTCCTTCAGGGTAGTTGCAACCCCTCCGCGGGTGGGATCCCGCAGCACATGGATGGAACAGCCATCTTCCCTGAGCAGGTCCGCTACCATGCCGTTCAGGGCCGAACAATCGCTGACGATGTCCGTTTCCAGCTCCAGACCCTCCCTTTTTGCCATTACGGCTATGCCATGGTCGCCAATGGTACCGTTAATGATTATCTTGTCTCCGACCTGCGCATTGGCCCCGCTTATATCGAGCTGATGGGTGAATATGCCGATACCCGAAGTATTAATGAATATCCGGTCCGCCTTGCCCCGCGGCACAACCTTGGTATCGCCCGCCACTATGGAGACGCCAGCCCGGTCGGCAGCCTCCCGCATGGAAACAAGTATTCGGGCAAGATCTCCCTTGCTGAATCCTTCTTCCAGGATTAGCCCCACACTGACTGCCAACGGTGTAGCCCCGACCATTGCCAGATCATTGACCGTACCGTTAATTGCCAGATCGCCAATGTTGCCGCCGGGAAAAAAGATCGGATCAACCACGTAGGAGTCGGTGGTAAACGCGAGACGCTCCCCGTTTTGCACCAGCACCGCTGCATCGTTCTGCCCGGCAACGGGAACTCCGGACAGCGTCGGAATAATAAGGTCCTCCAGCAATTGGTGGGAAAGTTTTCCGCCACTGCCGTGGCCAAGAAGGATGATATCTGAATCCACAGTATGCTCCTGGAAATTGTGATGATAGTAACGAACCAATGACGGGTACCCTTTACAAAAGGGCAGAGAGCAGGCAAATTACCGGGACGCTCAGCAAACCTGCCCATATTTGTAGGCAGCCGCACAGCTCCCCTCGGAAGAAACCATGCATGCTCCTACCGGCGCCTCCGGGGTACAGGCTTTGCCGAAGAGCGGACAGTCGAAGGGAGCAATTTTACCCTTCAGCACCTCGCCGCACAGGCACCCCTCAGGCTCTCTCGCTTCTTCAACCGTAACGGGAAGCGCCTTTGCCGCATCAAAGGGAGCATACCTGTCAGTTATTTGCAATCCGCTTCCCGGAATGACGCCCAATCCGCGCCAGGTGGCATCAATGGGGTTGAACACGTCATCGAGAAGTCCCTGGGCCTTGAGATTTCCCTCCCAGGTCACAAACCGGCTGTATTGTATTTCCACTTCACTACGGCCTTCAACCATTTGCCGGACAAGCATCTCCACTCCCTGCATGACGTCAGCCGGCTCGAAACCGGTAACGACACACGGGACCCCGTGCCGCTCCGCAAGGAAACGGTAGGCATTGGCGCCAATGATGGCGCTCACATGCGCGGGGCAGATGTATCCGTCTATCCCCAGATCGGGATCCGCGGACAATATCCGCATGGGAATCGGGATCGTCTTGTGCGCAGTAAGGACAAGGAAATTGTCAAGTCCCCGGGAGGCGGCGGTCAGGATACTCCCTGCAATGGTCGGAGCAGTCGTCTCAAAACCTACCCCGAGAAAAACTATCTTTTTGCCGGGAAGTTTCGCGGCAAGATTTACGGCATCCAGTGGTGAATAAACAATCCTGACATCGGCGCCACGGGCGCGCTCCTGCATCAGGTTCGA
>Ga0316605_10002450_pt1 | contig 10550 bp, 7 predicted proteins | sample OWC_soil_day20_n_FD_207666 | JGI IMG/M metagenome (GOLD analysis project Ga0316605, IMG submission 207666) | Wetland soil microbial communities from Old Woman Creek delta, Ohio, United States - OWC_soil_day20_noCT | ecosystem: Environmental > Terrestrial > Soil > Wetlands | place: USA: Ohio... | reverse complement strand
GATTCTCTTTCAGGTTGCAGCCATTGTGCAGAAAAAGTCGAATTCCCAAACCCTGCGCAGGCGCTCGGCAATGTTTCTCTTCAACATACCCGGCTGCGGACTGTCGATAATTCGTTTGAGATAGCCGATATTACGGTCTATCGAGACCATGTAGGGGCATGGCGTTCTGCCAAAATGGGATTCGAAATGGCGATGGGCAGAGCGGAAGTCGGTGCACAGACGCTGCTGTTTGACATGCTCGATAAAGCCGGGAGTTTGGCGCAGCAGGTCGTCAGCACTTTTGAATACATCAATACCGGCCTGGGAGAATTCCCAGAAAAGCGCATCACGACAACGTTCCAGGTAAAAACGGTCTGCGATCTGGCTCATCAGGTCAGCCGTGCCGAGAATGCACCCGACAATCCGGTAAGTTTCCGGAACCGTTTCTTCAACCGCTTGAATCGGTTTGACGTGATCGGTATAGCGGATGGCTTGTGGCGCATCGACATAAGCGGCCAAAGATGAGTTTTGCAGCCATTCGACCAGCATGGCTTCGCCCCGCTCGACATGGACGGGCATCAGCTTGCTACCGGGGATGGCATGTTCGCATTCCCGCCGCACAAAGCCACCATCGTGGAACAGGGCGCAAATAATGGCCAGCAAGGCAGTTTCGGCACCCAAGGGTGGCTGACCCTCTACCTGCAAGAAGGCTTCGTAACCATCGACCAGCCTGGCAGTGGCCAGTGCCGTATCCAACGTGTGTTTCAGGTCGTGATACGGCAGATCGATAGCCAGATAACCCGGTATCTGGCCGTTAAACAAGCGTGTGATGTAGCTTGCAGCACCGCGAAATAGATCGACATCGAAGGTATTGCCATAACGTGCCAGCAGAAAGGGCAATACGGCGGCTTCCAGATCCTGCTGGTTGAGGACGCCCAACACTGTGCTGTTTTTATTCATTTTTTGTCTCCCCCGCCGCACAACTCAACGGAAATTGGAAGTCTATACCCGTCTTCATGATTCTGGCAATTTCAGGAAGTGCTGTGTAAGAATCGCAAAATCAATTTATTGCCGTACTCTGGCGCTCGAAGACTATCTATACAATTTAATGTAAAACGGAATGAATCATATGCAACTTGCTGTTTTAACGATAAAGAAGACAATAACGCTTTTTGCCTTGGTGGGTCCTGTCACCATGATTCCGGTTTTCCTTTCGGCGGTTGATGGTTTCGAGTCCAATGAAAAGCGCCGGTTTGCCAGGGCACTGGGGTTCAGCGTCACCGTCGCGCTACTGGTTGCTGCATTTCTGGGAACATCGTTCCTGAGTTTTATGGGCATCTCTATCGGGGCGATGCAAATCGGTGGTGGAATTATTGTCCTGCTGCTCGCCATTGCCATGGTGATGGGCAAGGAAACCTCATTCAAGGGATCTGCACCACCGGCTGATGGTGATAACGGGCATGAGGCTTCCATCGTTCCGCTGGCGATCCCCCTCCTGGCCGGACCGGCAGCGTTCAGCTACGTTATGGGCAATAGCACCTTGAAGCAGGAATGGGATTTCGTGCACGTGGTCGTGCCGATCATTATTGTCGGATTGTCGTGCTGGATTACATTCCAGATGGCGGCGAGCGCACATAAGAAGATTCGCCAGTCCTCTTTGGCAGTTGTTGAGAAGATTGCCGGGTTCATTTTGTCGGCCATCGCCATCGAGATGATTGCAACGGGTCTGCGCGGATTGTTCCCGGTTCTGGTTGCCTGAATTCCAGCCTTCAATTCCGTGCTGGCACGCCACCTTCCCCAACCAGGATAAAGGGTGCCCAGAAGAAGGGATGCGATAGCGAGACCTCCAAGCCCTGGCTGATTCGCAAGCGCTCATCGCCTGCGATCATGGCGCGCTTGGCCTGTGCCAAGGCTTCGCTTTTAGGCGTTTTAAGCATGCGCGCGAAGGCCGACTGCACAAACTTGGCGGTTGAACTGCTTTCAACACTCCATTGCGTGACCAGTAGCGACTTGGCTCCGGCATACATAAAGCTACGGGTCAGACCGGCGAAACCCTCGCCGCGATCCTCGCCACCGCTGCCACTGGCGGTATTGCACGCCGACAGCACCACCAGGTCGGCGCTCAAGTCGAGACCGAGTATTTCGCCCATTTCCAGCAGGCCATCTTCTTCCGGATCGCCGACAAAACTCAGCGCCAGGGCGGGCTGTGTACCTGGGCCAAAGTCGCCGGCCATCAAACCGTGGGTGGCAAACAGCAGATTGCGGTATTGATTCAGGCGCAGGTGCTTGACGTTGTATTCGCTGGCCCGGGTTCCGACAAAAACGTCTTGTTCGGGCTTTGCCCCGAGAATCTTAGCAACATGGAAGGCCTCTTTCCTGCTTTCCGGTAAGGGCGGCAAGGAAACGCCGGCCATGGCACGCTGGGCGCTCAGGGTGCGCAGGATGGCTGCCCGTGTTCCAACGCGGTTGCCAGTTTCCGAGGCTGCGCCAGCCGAACGGAAATCCGGGTCAGCAAAGGCGACGAGCGGGCGTTGTGAAGAAGCGGTTGCTTTGCCGAATTGGCGCAGGCTGCGCAGAACAGACAGCGACGGCAGATAGGTAATGGCATGGCTGTTGACCCAGAACGGTGCCGTTCGCCATTCGGCACCGATGATCGATGTATCGGATTTCTTGCCAGCAAAGCTCTGTGTCAACAAGGTTTCGAACGGCAACTTGTAAAGAAGGTCATCTGGCACCAGATAAACGCTGCGCTTGGCGCGTAAATTTGCCTCGGCCGGCAAAATCAGGCTCTGGTACAAGGCATATGCTGGTTCAGGGCGATAACTAGTGAAAATATTGTTCAGGCTTGCAGTATTATTGCCCCGACCCAAATCCTCGGCGATCTGGGCGAAGGTGCTGCGATAGGCCTCGCTTTGCCGGATCAGCTCCTCACGACTGATGGGCAACAGGAACAAATCGGTGGTGTTGCCCGTAATAACCCAGAGCGCCGTTTGCCGGGGCATGACAAAGTAGCTCAGCGCCGCCTCGTCGGTTCCGAGCAGCGCCTGCACATCTTCAATACGCATCGGTTTTGGCGTTTTCAAATCGGCATAGCGCGGGTATCTGGTGCGCAGGGTTTCCTGCAGCGTCTGACGATCTAGCCTCGCCTTGCTCAGGAGCTGCGTGAGATTCTGCCGATCGCTGAGGGACAGCTTTTGTTGCTGCATTTGCTTTTCGAGAGACTCAAGCTCGAACGCGGCGAAACGCTCTTTTGTGAGCAGCGTTTTCAGATCGGGATCGCTTAGAGTCGCAGCAAAGATGTCATTGGCACGCGCTTCCATCATCATTTCCGAAAACACCCGCGAACGCGCTTGCTCAACGACCTGGAAGGCTTGCCGGTGATAGGCGGCATCCTTTGTCGACTCGAAACGGCGGATCAGCAGTTCAATATATTCCCGGTAGAGACGTGCAAACTGCTGGACAAAGGCCGCCTTGGCCTGGCGCGAGATATCACCAACCCCTGCGGCCATTTCCTCCAGCACTTCCACGGCACGGCCATAGCTGGCCAACGCCTCGTCAGGACGATTTTCCCTGACCGACAACTGCCCCTTCAGGTGCAAGGCTTTGACCAGACCAGGACGATCGGTGATGGCCTCCTTGGTCGGCAAGCTGGCCGCAAGGTATTTCCTCGCCTCTTCGTTCTGGCGAAGTTGCGCTGCGATCTCGGCAAGATCGAGCTCGATGTCGGAAAGCAACTTGCGGTCACCGAGCTGTATCGCCAGCAAATAGGCTTCCCGAAGATGGTCAAGGGCGGCCACCAAAGCCAACTTTTGGCGGTGGATTCCGGCCTGTTGATGCAAGGAAACTGCCTGCGCATGCTGGTCGCCGATATGTTTGACCACCCGGTACGAACGCTGCTGCGCCTGCAATGCCTGGTCATATTTTCCGGCGGCCAGGTAACTTTGGCTCAACTTGTGCCAGAGCAAACTGATAGTCGACTGGTCTTCCTTGAAATGGCCTTGTTCGATCAATTGATTGAACAAGCGCTCGGCGGCAGCGAAATCGCCAAGTCGCAAATAGAGGTCGCCAAGATCGATATTGCCGCGTACCAAGCCCTTGTCGACAACCCACTGGAGGTTGGCAAAAGCGCGGCCATAGTTGCCCATCAAAGCATCAATGCGGCCGGCAAGCAGCCGATAATGGCGCAGGGCAGATTCGTTGCTTTGGAATTTTTCTTCGGCTTCCTGAGTAATGGCCAGGGCTTCGGCATAGCGCGCCGCGTTGAAAAGGCTCTCGGCACGCTGTAGCGCATCAGCCTCTTCCGCTGACGCCAATTCCTCAACTACGATATCGTCAAGCCACAGCCAACCTGTGTCCTGCACGACAATGCGAAAGTCGATGCTGTCCGTGTGGCCGATATTGATGGTGACCGAGAATGGCTGCCAATCGAAGGTTCCGGAGGGCAAGGCAAAGCGTTTGCCCCAGGCGGCATCGATAGTCACCAGACCGGCACCCGGTTTCAGCTCCTTGCCCTTCAAATGGCAACGGATGCGGATCAATGTGTTCGGCTTAAGACCGGCAATGCGCTGCGAGAGAGTGGTGAACACATGCGGTGCAGCGGGCGAATTGTTGCCGACCAACAAAGATCGCTTTCCCGAAAACTTCTCTGCTGTATCGATCTTCATGAAGGCACTGGCATTACTGCTGTTCCACCACAGTCCGAAATTGAATTTGCCATCCGCACGCTCGTAATGCCCGGTGCCCCAGGGAAAAACAATGCCCTCCTCGAAACCGCCATTTTTCAGCAGGTTCGTACCGGCGTAGGCGATGGGTGCGTTGGCAGATTGTCCGATTTTTTCCTGCTTAAGGCTTCTGGCCAGCGTGAAATTGCGCGCAAATACCGCAAGATCGCCCTGCGCCATATTTGTCGCCGCGATATTATTGATGATTTCCGCGCCCAAGCGATTGCTGCCACCAACCTGAGACAGCGCCTGCTGATAGATATCCAGCGCATGTGCGAACTGCCCGTTGTTGAAGAAGCGATCAGCCTCTAGGACTATCTGTTCGGTATTCCGTGCACTGGCCGGGACGGGAACGAGCAGGCAGGACAACATTATGGCCAGTCTGAGCAAGCAGCCGGCGGCAAAGGCTTTCTGTTTATGACTCGGCTTCGAACCATAGTCTTCGCGCATTTTGCCTTCCTCCCAGTCGCTTAAACGTTCCTGGCTTCGATCTTTTTGATGAACGAATCTGCCTCCGTTTGCCGACTGACTCGTTGCAAGACAAATTGCGCTTCGCGCTTTGCGTCAAATTCCAGTTTCGAGTCATGCTGAGCTGCGCCAATGGCTACGCTTGCTTTACTGGCTGCCACTTTCTCGACAGGCGACAGAGACTCATCCGGCTCAAGCGCGGCCTTCGACAAACCCCTCAAGCGTCGAACCAACTCCCGCCCGTATGCAGAATCCTCCTGTGCGTCGCGCATGCTGCCCTCCGGATCTCAGTATAGACGGATCGGATTGGATTCTTACAAGCTGTTTTTTTCTGGAATGGGGCGAAAAATTTCGCTGTTAAGCAGCCGGAAGGCGCACATCATGACATACAAAAACAAAACGCCCCGTAGGGCGCATGTTTGCTGGTGCATTGGCGGAGACGAAGGGATTCGAACCCTTGATCCAGGTTTTGCCCGGATGCTCCCTTAGCAGGGGAGTGCCTTCGACCACTCGGCCACGTCTCCGTTCAAGAGGCGGCGATGTTATCCGTTAATCGCCAGCCGGTCAAATTTCAGGAGGGTTGATCCAGTTGAAATGCCCGATGCAGGACACGCACGGCCAGTTCCAGATACTTTTCGTCAATCACTACCGAAATCTTGATTTCGGAAGTCGAAATCATCTGGATGTTGATACCTTCTTCCGCCAAAGCCTTGAACATGCGACTGGCCACGCCGGGGTGCGAACGCATGCCAACACCAACCGCAGAAACCTTGCAAATCTTGTTGTCGCCGATGACCTGTCTGGCACCCACCTGCGGCAGCATGTCTTCGAGGATTTTCTGCGCCTTGACAAAGTCACCGCGATTGACAGTAAAGGAGAAATCGGTGGAACCATCCTGGCCGACATTCTGGATAATCATGTCGACGTCGATATTGGCTTCAGCAATGGCACCGAGTATCTGGTAAGCAATGCCGGGTTTGTCCGGAACCCCGAGGACAGTGATTTTAGCCTCGTCGCGGTTGAAGGCAATGCCGGAAATGATCGGTTGTTCCATGTTCTTTTCTTCCTCAACGGTAATCAGTGTGCCTTCGCCTTCGTCCTCGAAGCTGGAAAGCACGCGCAGTTTGACTTTGTATTTGCCGGCAAATTCGACCGAGCGGATCTGCAGCACTTTCGAGCCCAGGCTGGCCATTTCCAGCATTTCCTCGAAGGTGATGGTGTCGAGTTTACGGGCTTCGGGCACAACACGGGGATCGGTGGTGTAGACGCCATCAACATCGGTGTATATCTGGCATTCGTCGGCCTTAAGCGCTGCCGCCAGCGCCACGCCGGTGGTATCCGAGCCACCACGGCCAAGCGTGGTGATGTTGCCCTCCTCGTCCTCGCCTTGAAACCCGGCAACAACGAGCACATACCCCTGATTGAGGTCACGGCGCATATTCGCTTCATCAATGGCCAGGATACGGGCTTTGGTAAAGGTGTTATCCGTCAGGATTCTGACCTGGCCACCAGTGTAACTTTTGGCTTTGATGTCGATATCTTTGAGTGCCATGGCCAGCAGGCCGATGGTGACCTGTTCGCCGGTGGAAATAACCACATCCATTTCGCGCGGGTCGCAGGCGGGCTGAACTTCCTTGCACAGGGCAATCAGCCGGTTAGTTTCGCCGCTCATGGCAGAGACAACAACGACAACTTGGTGTCCCTGCGCCTGAAAACGGGCAATACGCTTGGCGACATTCTTGATGCGCTCAGGGTTGGCTACCGAGGTGCCGCCATACTTCTGAATGATTAACATGGAAAGGTCACAATCGCTTAGAAGCCCTGATTTTACATGAACCGCGCTGCCTGCGGTATGGGCAGACACCATTGCGCCTTTGCTAAAGCGCCCCGCCTCATTTATCCTGCGAGTCTTTGGCCAATTGATAAAAACATCATGGGCATTCCCATCAAGACGCAGGAAGATATCGAGAAAATGCGCATTGCCGGCCGATTGGCGGCTGAAGTGCTTGATTTTATTGAGCCATACGTCAAGGCTGGCGTTACCACCGGCGAGATTGATCGCTTGTGCCACGACTACATGGTCAATGTGCAGGGCTGTATTCCGGCGCCACTCAATTATGCCCCGGCGGGTTATAAACCCTATCCAAAATCGATTTGCACCTCGATCAATCATCAGGTCTGCCACGGCATGCCTGGTGACCGGGCACTCAAGAATGGCGACATCGTCAATATCGATGTCACCACCATCAAGGATGGTCTGCATGGCGATACCAGCCGGATGTTCCTGATTGGCGAGGCTTCCATTCAGGCCAAACGCCTGTGTGAAATCACCTACGACTGCATGTGGCTGGGCATCGCGACCATCAAGTCCGGCGCCACTCTCGGCGACATTGGCGCTGCCATCCAGCGCCATGCCGAGAAAAACGGCTATTCGGTGGTGCGCGAATTTTGCGGTCATGGCATTGGCCATCGCTTTCACGAAGACCCGCAGGTCCTGCATTATGGTCAGGCTGGAACCGGAGAAAAATTGCTTCCGGGGATGATATTTACCGTTGAGCCCATGATCAACGCCGGCAAGGCGGCGATTCGTCAATTGCCGGATGGCTGGACAGTGGTGACCAAGGATCATTCTCTTTCGGCACAGTGGGAGCACACGGTGCTGGTCACCGAAAGTGGCTATGAAGTGCTGACGCTTTCGGCCGGTTGCCGCCCTCCCCCCGCCTTCATCAAGTAATGAGTCAGTTCGCCAATCTGCGTCGCGATCTTAAAGCGCAGGCGGAAGTCATGCGCGAGGAATATCTGCGCCACGGCGACGCCCGCAAACTGTTGCGGCAACGATGCGAGGCGGTCGATGCCCTGCTCATTCACCTCTGGCACAGCCTCAAACTGCCGGCCGAACTGACGCTGGTTGCGGTGGGCGGCTATGGACGTGGCGAACTCTTTCCGGCTTCCGATATCGATGTGCTCATTTTGCTGCCAGAATCGCCTGATGACGAACTGCAACAGGCGCTGGAACGTCTGGTCGGCCTGTTCTGGGATGTCGGCCTCGAAGTCGGACACAGCGTGCGCACGGTCAATCAATGTCTGGAAGAAGCCAGGGGCGATATTACGGTTCTGACCTCGCTGGTCGAAGCGCGATTGCTCTGTGGCAGTGAAATCCTCTATTGCCAGTTTCTTGGCCGCATGGAGCTGAATTTCAATGCGCTGACTTTTTATCAGGCCAAAATTCTGGAACAACAGGAACGCTACCAGCGCTATAACGACACGCCCTACAGCCTGGAGCCTAACTGCAAGGAAAGCCCGGGCGGATTGCGCGATATTCAGGTTATTTTCTGGCTGGCACATGCGGCCGGTTACGGCAATTCGTGGGCAGACCTGGTGCGTCATGGTCTGCTGACCAGCGATGAAGCACGGGATTTCGAGATCTGCGAAAACTTTATCAATCACTTGCGCATTCGCCTGCATTTTGCGGCTGGACGACGCGAGGATCGTCTGTTGTTCGATTTCCAAAGTGTTTTAGCCGAACAATTTGCCTTTGTTGATCAGGAGGGCAGGCGCGCTTCCGAACAACTGATGCAAAAATATTTCCGAACCGCCAGGGCGGTCACCCTGCTCAACACCATCCTGCTGCAAAACATTGGCGCTGCCCTTTCCCCCGCCAATGCGCAAAAACCTGAAATTATCGATACGGATTTCCAGTGCATTGTTGATCTGCTCGATATCCGTGACGAGCACCTGTTTGAAAAGAATCCGATCGCCATTTTCCAGGCCTTTCGTGTCATGCAGGAAAATGCCGATTTGCAAGGCATGACCGCGCCAACCCTGCGCGCACTGTGGCGGGCGCGCCACCTCATCACGCCGGAATTCAGAGCCAATCCGGCAGTACGAAAACTGTTTCTCGAATTATTCCAGGCGCCCCGCGGCGTCCTGCACGAATTGCGGCGCATGAACCAGCTTGATCTGCTTGGTACCTATCTGCCAGCCTTCGGGAAAATTGTCGGACAGATGCAGCATGACCTTTTTCATGTTTACACCGTCGATCAGCACACCATGCAGGTGATCCGCAACCTGCGCCGTTTTACCATGGACGAATTCGCCCACGAATTTCCGTTCTGTTCGCAACTGATCGGTGAATTCGAGCGCCACTGGCTGCTTTATATCGCTGCCCTCTTCCATGACATCGCCAAGGGGCGAGATGGCGACCATTCACGACTGGGCATGGAGGATGCACGTGAATTTTGTCTGGCACATGCGCTGGCCGATCAGGATACCGAACTGGTCGTCTGGCTGGTTGCCAATCACTTGCTGATGTCGCATGTTGCCCAGAAAGAGGATATTTCAGACCCCCAGGTCATTTATCGATTTGTGACGCAAATGGGCGATGAGCGCCACCTGGTTGCGCTCTATCTGCTCACCGTTGCCGATATCCGGGGCACCAGCCCCAAGGTCTGGAATCACTGGAAAAGCAAACTGCTTACCGATCTCTTCAATCTGGCGCGAGAACAATTCGAACAAGACCAACCTGTTGAACATCACGGCCTGATTGCTGAAAACCAGGCCGAGGCCTTGCGCCTGTTGCGTTTTCATGCCCTGTCGGGAACGGTGCATGAGCAGCTCTGGAAATATCTCGACAATGTTTATTTCTTGCGGCACACGCCCGAGGAAATTGCCTGGCATACACGTTCCCTGCATTACCGGACAACGACTGGCAAACCCATTGTCAAAGCCCGCCTGGCGCACCAGGAAATCGGTTTGCAGGTCATGGTCTACACCCTCGATCAGCCGGATCTTTTCACCCGTATTGTCGGCTTTTTCAGCCGAACCGGTTACAGCATCGTCGACGCCAAAATTCATACCACCCGGCATGGCTATGCTCTGGATAGCTTCGTCCTGCTCGATATGTCCGACCGCGACAACGACCGCGACATGATTGCCTATATCGAACATGAACTGAGCGAACGACTGATCGCCCAGAAACCGCCTGAAGCCCCCTCACCCGGTAGAATTTCGCGCCAGGTCAAACACTTTCCGATCAAACCGAGAGTGGAAATCAGCCTAGATGACAAGGGCAGTCATTATGTCCTGACGCTGGTGGCTGTTGACCGGCCCGGCTTGCTCTACCAGATCGCCAGCCTGTTGTCGAAACATGGCATCAATCTTGAGACCGCCCGCATTGGCACTTTTGGCGAACGTGCCGAGGACGTCTTTCTCATCAGCGATGGCGACCTTGATGACCAGTCCCAACGCATCCTGCTTGAACAGGAATTGCTGGATGCGCTAACCGTATAGCATTTAAAAAAACTTAGTTCGCCACGCAGGATACGGAAAAGAGACAAGGAGTTGTATCAGTTTTATTGCTTACCTTCCGGGCGATCCTTGCCA
>Ga0316605_10002445_pt1 | contig 10563 bp, 8 predicted proteins | sample OWC_soil_day20_n_FD_207666 | JGI IMG/M metagenome (GOLD analysis project Ga0316605, IMG submission 207666) | Wetland soil microbial communities from Old Woman Creek delta, Ohio, United States - OWC_soil_day20_noCT | ecosystem: Environmental > Terrestrial > Soil > Wetlands | place: USA: Ohio... | reverse complement strand
GGAATGTGCTTCAGGATCTCATCGTCACTGCATCCGACGAGAAGAGCATCATGCTCAACTACCTCACCCCGCACGGCAAGTGGGGCATTCATAGCACCTACGGCGACAACCTCCGCATGTTGACCCTGTCGCGCGGCTGTCATCCGTTCTGGATCAACGACCGGGACGCGGCGCGTATCGGCGTGGTCGACAACGACTGGGTCGAGGTCTTCAACGATCACGGCGTAGTGGTGACCCGCGCCGTCGTCAGCGCCCGACTGCCAGCGGGCATTGCCTTCATCTATCACTCCCCCGAGCGCACCATCGGTGTGCCCAAGTCGCCGCTGCGCGGGAACAAACGTGCCGGCGGGCACAACAGCCTCAATCGCATCCGACTCAAACCGAACCTGATGCTCGGAGGCTACGGCCAGTTCACCTATGGCTGGAACTACTGGGGGCCAACCGGCACCAACCGCGACACGTATATTCTGGTGCGTAAGCTCCAAGGGGAGCCGAGGTGGTAGCCCCGCGCCGAGAATGGGAGCTCTGACGATGAATCCACGCGCACAGGTATCATCGGTTTTCCACCTCGATAAATGTATCGGCTGCCACACCTGCAGTATCGCCTGCAAGAATCTCTGGACCGACCGCAAGGGCGCCGAATACATGTGGTGGAACAATGTCGAAACCAAGCCTGGGACCGGCTACCCGACCCAATGGGAAGATCAGCAGCAGTACCAGGGCGGCTGGGAGAAGAACGGTACGCAGCTGCAGCTGAAGATGGGCGGCAGGGGCGGGCTGCTCGGGAAGATCTTCCACAACCCGCGGCTGCCGACCATGGACGACTACTACGAGCCCTTCACCTACGCGTATGGCGACTTGACCAACGCCCCGGCCGGCGATGACCAGCCGACGGCACGGCCGGTCTCTATGGTCACCGGTAAGCCGATGAATATCGAGGCCGGTCCCAACTGGGACGACGACCTCTCGGGCTCGAACATCTACGCCGCCAACGATCCCGGGGTGGTGCGGCTCCGCGCCGAAGAGCAAGCGCAGATGTTCGCCATCGAGAAGATGGTGATGTTCTACCTGCCGCGCATCTGCAATCACTGCTTGAACGCCGGCTGCGTCGCCGGTTGTCCGTCGGGGGCGATCTACAAGCGCGGCGAGGACGGCATCGTGCTGATCAATCAAGAGCAGTGCCGCGGCTGGCGGATGTGCGTCTCGGCCTGTCCCTACAAGAAGACCTACTACGGTTGGAGCACCGGCAAGTCGGAAAAATGCATCCTCTGCTTCCCGCGCCAGGAAGCCGGCGAAGCGCCGGCGTGTTTCCACTCCTGCGTTGGCCGCATTCGCTACCTTGGCGTGCTGCTCTACGATGCCGATCGCATCGAATCGGCGGCGTTGCGCGAGGACGGCGACCTGGCCGCGGCCCAGCGGGAACTCATCCTTGATCCCTGGGATTCGCAGGTGCTGGCGGCGGCACGCAAGGCTGGGGTTCCCGAGCAGGTGTTGACGGCGGCCCGGCGCTCGCCGGTCTACAAATTCGTCAAAGAATGGGGCATCGCTCTGCCGCTGCACCCCGAGTTCCGTACGCTGCCGATGCTCTTCTACGTGCCGCCGCTGCTACCGCTGCTGGCACAAGACAACCAGGGGGTGCAAAAGCAGGCGGAGGAATTCTTCACCACCCTGGAGCAGGCACGCCTGCCCATCGAATACCTGGCCGGGCTGTTCGCCGGAGGCAACGCCGAGGAGGTCAAGGCCGTCTACCGCAAGCTGATGGCGGTGCGCATCCAGCGCCGCCACGCCTCGGTCGGCGACCTGGCCGATGCCGACGTGGCGCGGGCCCGCGACCTGGCCCAGCTGAGCAAGGAGACCATCGATGCGATTTACCGCATGACCGCGCTGACGCGCATCCAGGAGCGGATCGTCGTTCCGCCGATGCTCCGCGATCAGGCGGTCGAGGCCGGCATGGATCCTGAGGTGTACAAGCAGGAAATGGGCTTCGGCAGGCGGCAGCCGCCGAAGCGGCGGTGGTGACCATGATCGCACCCGCAACCCATCAAGCCATCTGCCGACAATTCGCCACGCTCTTGAGCTATCCCACGGGTGACGTTCCGCAGTCGACGGCCGCATGTGCCGCGCTGCTCCGGGAGGTACGGCCCGAGGCGGCTGCGTCTCTCGACCGTTTCGCCGATTTTCTCAAGGAGCATGCGGCGACGCGGATTGAGGAAGTCTACACAGCGACCTTCGACCTGCAGCCGGTGTGCTATCCCTATGTCGGTTATCAGCTGTGTGGCGAGAGTCAGCAGCGCGGCATGTTTCTGATCAAATTGCAGCAACTGTACCGCCAACATGATTTCGCCGCCGGTGTCGAACTCCCCGACCATCTGAGCACCGTGCTGCGGTTTGTCGGCCACGTTTCCGATCCCATCTGCCGGCAGGAAATCATTCAGGACGCGCTGCGTCCCGCCCTCGACAACATCCTCAAGGACCTGGATGCTGAGGACCAGCCGTACGCAGATCTGCTCAAGGCCCTGCAAAGCTTCCTGACGGAGACCGTCGACACCAAGACCGTTCGGCTACGGGTGGCGCAGCCGAAGGAGTGTAGCCTATGAATGATCTGATCCTGTTCGGCGTGGTCCCGTACGTGGCGGTGGCGCTGGCGATCTCCGCCGGTCTCTACCGGTATTTCGTCGAGCGCTATTCTTGGTCATCCCAATCCTCCCAGTTCCTGGAGAACCGCGCCCTGTTCTGGGGGTCGGTCCCATGGCACTACGGCATCGTGTTGATTCTGCTGGCTCACGTGCTGGCATTTCTGTTCCCGACCGGTTGGGGAGTGCTGGTGGGACGCCCGCTGCGTCTCTACTTGCTGGAAGTGACCGGACTGGCTTTGGGAATAGGCACACTGGTCGCAGCGGTGTTGCTGCTGATCCGGCGGGCGGTCGGCGCTCGGGTAATGGCCGTCACCTCGGTGATCGACTGGCTCGTGCTGGTCGCGCTGTTGGCACAGGTGCTGACCGGCGTCTATATCGCCATGTTCCTACGCTGGGGATCGGTCTGGTCTCTGCACACCGTCGTTCCCTGGCTCTGGTCCCTGGTCAAGCTCGATCCACAGATCCAGTACCTGGCGGCGATGCCAGCGGTCGTGCAGGTGCATGCGGTCAATGCGTTTGTGCTCGTCGCCCTGTTCCCCTATTCCCGGTTGGTGCACGCGATCAGTGTTCCGTTGTCGTATTTCGCGCGCCCGTATCAGATCGTCGTCTGGAACCGGCCTTTTCCTATTGCGGCTCACCTGGCCAAATCGGAGGAATCGGAAAGACGATAGGCGGTTCAGACCGGCTTACGCGCCGGTTTCCAGTACCACCCGGAAGCGTGCCTCGCCGCTCATCATGCGGTCGTAGGCCTCGGCTGCGCGGTCGAGCGGGTAGCGCTCGATCATTGGACGCACGCCGAAGTGCGCGCTGAACCGCAGCGTGTCTTCGGAATCGATCGCCGAACCCGACGGCCAGCCCGTAACGGACAGGCGGTTCCTGATCAGTTGCAGCGGTGACACCTCGATGGGCTCGGGGCTGGCGCCCACGATGAGTAGCAGGCCACGGTGCCCAAGACCGCCAATGACGGCGGACATCGCCTCGGATGCGGTTACGGTGGCGAGGATGACGCGCGCGCCGCCAAGTTCGGTGAGGGCAAGGCCCGGATCGACGGCGGCGGAGTCAATGTACTGCTCGGCCCCCAATTGGCGAGCGAACGTCGCTTTGTCGGCCCCCCGCGCGATCGCAACCGTCCGAAAGCCCATCTTGCTCGCGAACTGGACGCCCAGGTGGCCCAGGCCGCCGAGGCCGAGAATCGCAACCACGTCACCCGGGCTGGCGCCGCTGTTGCGCAGCGCGTTGAAGGTGGTGATACCGGCACAGAGCAGCGGTGCCGCCTCCCTGCTGCTGAGCGCATCCGGCACCGCGGCCAGCGCCTGCGCGGACACGACCAGATATTCCGCGTAGCCCCCGTCGCGCGTCAGGCCGGTTACCTCCGCACGCGCGCACAGGATGAAATCGCCGCGGCGGCAGCGCTCGCAGACGCCGCAATGACCACCGTACCAACCGATGCCCACACGTTGCCCCGCGGTCCACCCCACCACACCGGTTCCGCATTTCTCCACCCGCCCGATGATCTCGTGACCGGGAATGCGCGGGTAACTGGACGCGCCTCCTTCTTTTGCCATCGCATCACTGTGGCAGATGCTGCAGGCTTCGACCCGCACGCGCACCTCGCCCGCGGCCGGTTCCGGGATGGGCCGGGTGACCATCTCGAGTGGACCACCGGCGCGGCTCACCTGCACGGCATACATCGTATTCCTCGCACTCGGCATTTCTCGACGCTCCTGCTCGTGTATCCTGCCCTCTCACCAACAGCGTGCCATATGCCGCGCGTGAATGCGACGGACCGCACGTGCACGCACGTTTGCTCCGGCGACCGCCCTACGCCGCAGGCGTGGTGGGGGCGCATCCCGGCCCGCCTGAAGGGACCCGCCGTCACACCTGTCGCTGGGTGAGATTCTGCGCCAAACTGCCGCCGACGTTCCCGTCCCACGCGAAGTCCTCGAACGCCGTCGCACGCTCGACCGCGAATACGCCCTCCGCGTCGATGAGCGCCGGGTGGGCGCGGCAGAACGAATCGAAGGATTCGGCGGGCCGCATCCACAGCCGCTGCAGGCGGTCCATGGCCCGGGGTGTCAGGAGGCTCTTGCCGGCCATCTCCGAAGCGAGGGCCTGGATCGCTTCCAGCCCGAGCTGCGCCGAGGTCGCGAAGGTTTCGCCCATCAAGGGCCCAGATTGCAGGATCGCGTCCGGAAATTCCTGCTCAATGCGCTGCGCCAGCGGAGAGTTGTCGTAGATCTTCGTCATCTGCGGATAGACGAGGACGCCCGGCTGCGCGCGTGAGCGCGCGTGCAGATCCGCGACCTGATCGAAGAAAGCCAGTGCGGTCCGATAATCGGCCTCCGAGTCGCCCGGATAACCAACCATCATGGCAACGAAGGGCGTGATGTCGTGCTCGAAGCACGCGTCGAGCACCGCCAACGCACTCGCGACGTACTTGTCCGCCATCGCTGCCGAGCGCACCTTCTGCATCCGCCGCAACGCTGATTCGCTGATCGCCTCGACGCCGAGAAAGACGCTTTCCACCCCGGCTGCGCTCAGCGGCCCGAGCAAATCCGGAGGCAGCACGTCCACGCGGCCCAGAAATCCCCACGAAAAGCGCCGGTGGCGAGCGGACATCAACTTGCAGATCTCCAGCGTCCGCTCCCGCTGCACGCCGAAAATGGGGTCGAAGACAAACGCTTCACGGCTTGGCGACACGGCTTCCGCATGGTCGAGTTGCTGTGCGATCCATGACAGGGGGTAGGCCCCGAAAGGACGCATCAGATTCTCCAAACAATAGTCGCAGGTAAATGGACAGCCGCGAGACATCATCAGGTCGACCTTCTCGTAACACCGATGATGGCGTAGCAGTGTGAAGTCGAAGATCGGCAATTCGGCCGGGGGCAGTGACTGGATCGGCGTCGTGTGGATCGTTCCCCGGTCTGTCCACGCCAGGTTCGGGATCTCCGCGGCTGGCACAGACTGTCCTTGCGCAAGGCGGCGACTGATCGCGAGCGCCGGAGCCTCGCCGTCACCGCGGACGACTGCGGTCACGAACGGGTATTTCTGCAGCAAGACATGATAGTCGATCGAGGCGAGATAGCCGCCGAGAATCAGCGGCATCTGCGGCAGCGCGGCGTGAATGGGCTCGATGGGCGACGTGTCTTCGGACATGCCCAGGGACACGTTGGTGTGCAGGGAGATGCCCACCCACGCGATGTCCTCGGCCTGGGCCGCAAGATAGTCGGCGACGCGTCGACCCACTGCCTGGCGGGCCGATCGGGTCAGACCCAGACCGAAGTCCACCTCGATATCGATCAGTTCGACGGGAACACCGTGTGCCTGCAGGTACGATCCGACCGCCACGATACTCAGCGGTGGTGCGACCTTGTTCAGCCAGCCGGGCGGCGTTGACACCGGGTTCAAGCCTTCGACGGATCCGAGAATCACGACTTTCTTCATGCGCGCTTGCCCTCACTGCCCGGCAGCCGTTCCGCTCCCATTCGCGGCGTGTGCCTTTGATGTGCCGGGGCCATCGTGCCCCGCGCGCGTGCCCATGCCGTGCGATGCGAACGCTCGACAGGTGCAAGCGCGCAATAAACCAGTCGGAAACTCCGCAAGTCTATGGTGTCCGCTGCCACACTCCATGACAAACAGCAGTTCGCGCCATGATCCACGCTATCGGTAACAGTACGGACGCTCGTGCTGGCGGCCGCGCGCAGGTACCGCACGCACTTCGGTTGCGGATCCGCCACCCGCAAGATAGTGTTCTTTTCTCGACGTGAAAGTTCGGTTTGTAGCGTGATCGGCGGTTTGAAAGGAGACCGCGGCGCCGCGGCAGCGATGCGCTCGAACGGCGGATGCGGTGTCGGCCATGGAGGTTCGTGTGAAAGACGAGGGTTCAGCGCGGGCGGCGACCGGGGAGCGCTCGCTGCGCATTGCGATCATCGGCGCGGGGATGGCAGGCATTTTGAGCGCAATCAAGCTCGACGCGGCCGGCCTTCACGACTACGTGGTCTATGAGAAGGCGGATCGGGTTGGTGGCACGTGGCGGGAGAACACCTACCCCGGCGTCGCCTGCGATGTGCCGTCGCATCTCTACAGCTACTCGTTCGCGCCCAACCCGGACTGGAGCCACCTCTACTCCCCCGGTGCGGAGATTCAGGCCTATTTCGAGGATGTGACGCAGCGCTACCATGTGGACGAGCGCGTCCGCTTCGCGACGGAGATCACACGCGCCGAGTTCAGCGGTGGTTGCTGGCAACTGCACGGGGTTAACGGCCTGCGCGAGCAGGCCGATGTCATCATCGCGGCGACGGGGGTCCTGCACCACCCCAGCATCCCGGCCATCGACGGGCTCGATACCTTCGCGGGCGCGTGCTTCCACAGTGCGCGTTGGGACCACCGCGCCGCGCTCGATGGCTGCCGCGTCGGGGTGATCGGCACCGGCTCGACCGGTGTGCAGATCGTTTCCGCCCTCGCTGACCGTGTCGCCAAGCTCACACTGTTTCAGCGTACGGCCCAGTGGATCGCGCCGCAGGAGAACCCGGCGTACAGCAGCGCCGAGCAGGAGGCGTTCCGTCGCGATCCGGAGCTGATGCGCAGCATGCACCGTGAGATGTCACGCGCGATGCGGGAGGCCTTTGCCAATGTGGTCGTGGACGCCAGCTCGCCGCAGATGCAGCAGCTCGAGGCCGCGTGTCGGGCGAACCTCGAGAACAACGTGCACGATCCCGTGCTACGCGAGAAGCTACGGCCCAACTATCGCGCCGCATGCAAACGGCTGGTGATCTCGCCCGACTTCTATACCGCCATTCAGAAACCGAGCGCGGAGCTGGTCACCGAGGATATAGAGCGGGTCGAGGCCGGCGGCGTGCGCACCCGCGACGGGCGGTTGCACGCGCTCGACGTGTTGGTGTTCGCCACGGGGTTCCGCGTCGACCGCTTCATGCGGCCGATGCAAGTGATCGGCCGGGGCGGCCTGCGGCTCGACGATGTCTGGGTGCAACGGCCGGTGGCTTACCTCTCCATCTCGATTCCGGGATTCCCGAACCTCTTCATGCTCAACGGCCCCAACGGTCCGGTCGGGAACTTCTCCCTCATCGAAGTTGCCGAGCTGCAAATCGCCTATATCCTGCAGCTCATCGAACAGCTCCGTCGGGGCCGCTGTCGCGAGATCAGCGCCAGCGAGCCGGCGACGGCGCAGTTCGATGCGGAGCGCGTCGAGCAGGCGAAGCGGACCGTCTGGGCCACCGGGTGCCGCAGTTGGTACCTCGACGACCGCGGCATCCCCGCGGTGTGGCCCTGGACATTTGACCGTTTCCGCGACGAGATGGCCGCGCCGAAGCCTGAGGCCTACGAGACGGTCGGCTGAGCGCGGCGCTGCGTTCACCGGCGCCGCCTCTCGGTCATTTCTCCTTTTTCTTGCTGGCCTGGCCGCTGTTGTAACGCTGAACGATCGTATCCGTCACATCCGCGCTCTTGGCACCATACACGACGGCACCGGTGTCGGTGCCGAGAATGACGGTGTAGTTCTGCTCCTGGCCGTACTCGAGGATGATCGCCTGGAGATCCTTGAGGATCGCCCCGGTCAGCTCTTTTTCCTTCTTCTGTAGCTCGGCTTGCGAGTCCTGAACCTCATTGTCGAAGGTGCGCGCCTTCTTCCGGTAGTCCTCTTCCAGCGTGGCACGCTCCTCGGCCTTCATGGCCGATGCCTGTTTCTCCAAGCGCTCTCGCAGGCCGTCGATCTCATCCTTCTGTTTCTTCAACTTGCTTTGGGCCTTGTCGGCCCGGTCCTTCAATTCCTGCTGTGCCTTCTTGCCAGCGTCCGTCTCCAGCAGCGCGCGTTGCATATCGACAAAACCGATCTTCGGCGCACTCTCCGCCCAGGCGACATTGGCAACCGCAAGTGCCGCAACCATCAACCACACAGGTCTCATGAATAGTACCCTCCTTCTTCCCTTCGTTAGTAATGTGAGGAAATCGCCTACGGTTAATGGCGTATTCTGCGGCGCAACACAAAGGCTCCGAGGTGTCCTGCCGGCTCGCGGCCGCGAGGGGCCGCTCAAGACGGACGCTCGGGGCCGGTTTTTCACGGATGTGCGTTACGAATTCTGCTGCTCGGTACGGCGTGCAACGTCGTCCGCTATTCCGTCGAACGATGCGCTGAAGTCAGGGGAGCCCTCGCCGCGTGCACTGTCGCGATCAGGGGGTTTACGGGGCCTGAAAATGATGAGCGCAATAATCAGGATATCGATCACGTCGACGGCGCTGATACCACGCACGGGAAATCCTCCTCTCGCCCTGCACGTTCTGGGGAACGCGCTCGCAGGCATAAGCAACATCGGCGCCAGCATCCCGTCGTTCACGACGGACGCTTGCCGGCGGGAGTGGTTGTCGTGCGTTCGAGACAGCTGCTCCTGAAGCGAGACGTCCCCGAAATCGGCTTCGTCGCCGGAGGATGAAGTGCTTTGTGGTCGTGACGGCAGTCAGGCTCAGCCTGGCAACGGCACGTTCCGGATTCGGCCCCGACCAACTCACGCCGCGCGCGTGCTCCGGCGGGATGTCCGCCGTGCCATAGCACCCCGGCTTGATCCGTGGCGCAGCGGAAGGTAGTTGTTAAAGCAACAATTGCTATACGTATGAGCGCCCCCGAACACCAGCTGGCCATGCGAAACGACCCCGACGAACCAATTGGCCTCCTGATCGGGGCCTTGCGGCGCCGAATCAAGCAAGCAGTGGGCAGCTGCGTGCGCGCGTATGGCCTGAGCGTCCAGCAATTCTGGGTGCTCGTGGCGATCTCCGAGATGCCGGGGCTTTCCCTCGGGGAGCTGGCGATGCATCTGCGCATGGATAAGCCCACGGCTTCCCGCGTGGTCTTCACACTCATGAGACGGAAGCTGCTCGATGTGAAAGGGGATGCTGCCGACCGCCGACGTGCACGGTTGTATCTTGGATCCGGGGGGGCGCGCTTGGCGAAGGAGCTGCAGCAGCACGCAACAGCGGTGCGGTCCGCGGTGACGCGGGGATTGAGTGTGGCGGAACAAGACGCACTCCGAAAATCACTGCGCAAGATCATCGGTAATATGGACCGCTTTCAGGAGCAGCAGAGCCGACCGCCAGGCCAGCACGCGAATCCGCCGGTCGTGGTTGCTCAGCGGAGTCGGCTGCGTCGCCCTTTGCAGCCGGGCTGATCTGCTGGGGCATCGGCTAGTGCGGATCTCTCATGAGGACATCCAGATGCACCTGAAGCTGCCGGTCACGTTCGAGGCAAACCCGCAGGAAGCCCGTGGGCGATGGGGGGCCAAGGGCCACGGCCCGGTTCGCCGTCGGCGCCGATGGTCCTGGTTGGTTGGATTCGCGGTTGCGGCGTGCGTCGCGGTTTGGCTGGTGACGAAATCGCGCACGGCAGGCCCGACGGCGGCGGGAACTGCCGGGCGGCCTGGGACCCCAGGGGTACCCGTGGAGGTCGTGGCTGTCCGGACCGGTGAGCTGCCGGTCTACTTGACCGGTCTCGGTACCGTCACCGCATTCAACACCGTCACCGTGCGGAGCCGCGTCGACGGGCAGCTGGTCAGCGTGGCGTTTCAGGAGGGGCAGTTCGTTCACGCCGGCGATGCGCTGGCGGAAATCGACCCGCGACCGTTCGAAGCGCAGCTGAAACAAGCCGAGGGACAACTGCTGCGCGACCTGGCGCAGCTCAAGGACGCCAGGATCAACCTGGAGCGCTACCGCGCGATGTTCTCCGGTGAGCTGATCTCACGGCAGCAAGTAGACACGCAGGCCGCACTCGTCACGCAGTATGAAGGCACCGTGCGGCTCGACCAAGGACTTATCGACAGTGCGAAATTACAGCTGATCTACTGTCACATCACCGCGCCGATCAGCGGCCGCATCGGGCTGCGCCTGGTCGACGTCGGCAATATGGTGCACGCCAATGATCAGA
>Ga0316605_10002444_pt1 | contig 10563 bp, 8 predicted proteins | sample OWC_soil_day20_n_FD_207666 | JGI IMG/M metagenome (GOLD analysis project Ga0316605, IMG submission 207666) | Wetland soil microbial communities from Old Woman Creek delta, Ohio, United States - OWC_soil_day20_noCT | ecosystem: Environmental > Terrestrial > Soil > Wetlands | place: USA: Ohio... | reverse complement strand
TCGAAATGCAGCTCGTCCACCTTGGCCACGGCCACGATGTCGCCGGGGTAGGCGTGCGGCACCTCGAGGTTCTCCTTGCCCTGCAGCATGAACAGGTGCGCCACCTTGAAAGGCTTGCGGGCGTGGCCGACATAGAGCTGGCTGCCCTGCGACACCGTGCCCTGGTGCACGCGGAAGATGCCGAGCTTGCCCACGAAGGGGTCGGCGGTGATCTTGAAGACATGCGCCAGCACATGCTTGGCCGGGTCGGGTTCGGCATGCATCAGCGGCGCGTCGGCCCCCTCGCCGTTGAGGAAGTCCGGCGCATTGCCCTCGCCCGGGTGGGGCAGCAGCTTGACCATCACGTCCAGCAGTTCGGCCACGCCGGCGCCGCTCTTCGCCGAAACGAAGCACACCGGGATCAGGTGGCCCTCGCGCAGCGCCTGCTCGAGCGGCGCGTGCAGTTCGGCGGGGTCGATGTCGCCGTCGTTCAGGTAGCGGTCGACGAAGTCGGCATCGACCTCGACCACCTGCTCGACCAGCGCGCGGTGCGCCACATCGACGGCGCCGAAGTCGCTGTGCCCGTCGCGGTTGTAGAAGCAGTCCACTACCTTGGTGCCACCGGCATCGGGCAGGTTCAGCGGCAGGCACTCCTTGCCGAAAGTGGCCTGGATCTGCGCCAGCAGGCCGGGCAGATCCACGCCCGGCGCGTCGATCTTGTTGACGATGATCAGCCGGTCGAGCTGGCGCTGCGCGGCGTAATCCATCATGCGCACCGCCATCGGCTCGATGCCGTTGACGGCACTGATGACCACCGCCGCGGTCTCCACCGCCTCCAGCGCGGGCAGCGACTGGCCGACGAAGTCCGGCGCGCCAGGCGTGTCGATGAAGTGCACCCGCGTGCCGGCATGGCGCAGGTGCATCACGGCGGCGTTCAGCGAATGCTGCATGCGCCGCTCCAGCGGGTCGAAGTCGCTGACCGTGCTGCCGCGTTCCAGCGAGCCCGGCGCGGCGATCATGCCGGCGCGGTGCAGCAAGGCCTCGGCCAGGCTGGTCTTGCCGGCGGCGGCCGGGCCGACCAGCGCGAGCGTGCGGATCTGGGCAACGGCATCGGCAGCGTGCACGGCGCCGTTGGGGGTGGGGCTGGGCATGGGGTCGTCTCCTGCGGCGCTGCAGCGCGCTGTCGGCCCGAATGTACTAGGGCGCCGCCGGGTGGCACGCCGGCCGGGCTCTGCTAGGCTGTTTGTCTTTGCGATGGAGCAAGCGCCATGCAGATCCACGAGCTTGATGCCTGCGCGCTGAGCGACGCTCTGCACCGGCGCGAACTGTCCTGCCGCGAGCTGATGCGCGCCACGCTGGCGCGCATCGACGCGCTCAACCCGAAGGTCAACGCGTTGGTCGGCCTGCTTCCGCACGAGGGCCTGCTGGCCCAGGCCGACGAACGTGATGCGATGCTGGCGCAAGGCCGCAGCATGGGCTGGATGCACGGCTTCCCGATGGCCATCAAGGATCTGAGCGCCGTGCAGGGCGTGGTCACGACCAAGGGCTCGCCGCTGCTGCGCGACGAGCGCCCCGGCCATGATTCGCTGATGGTCGCGCGCATGAAGGCGGCCGGCGGCATCGTCATCGGCCGCAGCAACGTGCCCGAGTTCGGCCTGGGCTCGCACACCTACAACCCGGTCTACGGCACGACGCTGAACCCGTGGAACACCGCGCGCAGCGCCGGCGGCTCCAGCGGCGGTGCGGCGGTGTCGCTGGCCTTGCGGCTGCAGCCGGTGGCCGACGGCAGCGACATGATGGGCTCGCTGCGCAACCCCGCTGGCTGGAACAACGTCTTCGGCCTGCGCCCGAGCCTGGGCCGCGTGCCCTACGACCCGTATGTCGGCGACGGCTACGCCTCGCTGCTCGGCACCGAAGGGCCGATGGGCCGCACCGTGCGCGACGTGGCGCAGTTGCTGGCCATCCAGGCCGGGCGCGACGACCGCCAGCCGTTGTCGATCGCGCAGGACGGCAGCGCCTTCGCGATGCCTCTGCAGCCGCGCGCGCAGGGCTTGCGCATCGGCTGGCTAGGCGATCTGGGCGGCTACCTGCCTTTCGAGCCCGGCATCCTGCTGCTGTGCGAAGCGGCGCTGCAGCGCTTCGAAACCGCCGGTGCAGTGGTCGAGCCGCTGGCGCTGGGCTACCCCTGCGACGAGGTCTGGCAGACTTGGCTGACCTGGCGGCGCTTCCTCGTCGCCGGCTCGGTGGGCCCGCTGGGCGCCGACCCGCGCAGGCTGGCGCAGATGAAGCCCGAAGCGCAGTGGGAAATCGAACAGGGCCAGGGCCTGAGCGGCCCGCAGGTCTATTCCGCCAGCAACAACCGCACGCGCTTCTACCGCCACATGGTGGGCCTGTTCGAGCGCTTCGACCTGCTGGTGCTGCCGAGCGCGCAGGCCTGGCCCTTCCCGGCCGAATGGACCTGGCCGCGCGAGATCGCCGGCCGCAAGATGGACACCTACCACCGCTGGATGGAGGTGGTGATCTACGCCACGCTGGCCGGGCTGCCGGCGATGAGCGTGCCGGTGGGCTTCGGCGACAGCGGCCTGCCGATGGGCATGCAGCTGATCGGCCCACCGCTTGGTGACTTGGCCGTGCTGAACGCCGCCGCGACCTACGAAACGGCCATCGGCGACTGGCTGGCGCGGCGGCCGGACCTCGCTTGAGCCCGAGCGCACCCGCGGCGATGCCAGCAGCACCGGTGCGGGTGCTGCCGGTGCTGGTGCTGGCGCAACTGGCCGGCGTGTCGCCCTGGTTCGCGGTGAATGCGGTGATGCCGGCGCTGCAACGCGACTACGGCTGGAACGCCGCCGACGTGGGCACGCTCACTTCGGCCGTGCAATTGGGCTTCATCGCCGGCACGCTGCTGTTCGCGCTGCTGGCCGTGGCCGACCGCTTCAGCCCGCGACGCGTGTTCCTGCTGTGCTCGCTGGCTGGCGCCGCCTGCACGCTGGCGGGGGTGTGGAGCGCGGGCTCGTTCCAGCAGCTGCTGCTGTGGCGCACGGCCACCGGCTTCTTCCTGGCCGGCATCTACCCGGTGGGCATGAAGATCGCGTCGCAGTGGTTCCCACAGGGCCTGGGCGGCGCTTTGGGCTGGCTGATCGGCGCGCTGGTGCTGGGCAGCGCCAGTGCGCATGCGGTGCGCGCCGTCGGCGCGGCGCTGCCGTGGGCGATGGTCTTCCACACCGTGGCTGCGGCGGCGGCGCTGGGCGGCGTGCTGCTCTTCGCCGCGCTGCCCGAGCGGCCGCGGCCCGTGGGCCAGGGCGCGGGCCTGCGCTGGCGCGCGCTGGGCAGCATCTGGACCGACCGCAAGGTGCGCGCCTCGGTCTTCGGCTACTTCGGCCACATGTGGGAGCTGTACACGATGTGGGTGCTGGTGCCGGCGATCCTGGCCACGCGGCTGGCCGGCGCGGCGCTGTCCTGGGCGGCGTTCGCGGTGCTGGGCGTGGGCGCTTTCGGCTGCATCGCCGGCGGCTGGTGGGCACGACGCATCGGCAGCGCGCGCGTCGCCGCCTGGCAGCTGGGCGCCAGCGGCCTGTGCTGCGTGCTGGCGCCGTGGCTGCTGCAGGCAGGCGATGCGCTGTTCGCGCTGTGGCTGCTGCTGTGGGGCATCACCGTGGCCGGCGATTCGCCGCAGTTCTCGGCACTGACTGCGCAGAACGCGCCGCCACTGGCGGTGGGCAGCGTGCTGACGCTGGTCAACAGCATCGGCTTCGGCATCTCCGTCCTCAGCATCCAGCTGTTCGTGGCGCTGGCCGAGCGCCACGAGTTGGCGACGCTGCTGCCCTGGCTGGGCCTGGGGCCACTGCTCGGGGTGTGGGCGCTGCGGCCGCGGTGGCGGCCGCGCTAGCGGATCTCAGGTCCGCCAGGGCAGCTCCAGCGGCTGGCCGTCGGGCAGGCGGGTGGCCACCGGCGTGGCGGCGAAGACGCCGATGATCTCCATCGGCTGCGCGCCGGTGTTGAAGATCTGGTGGTCGCGCCTGGCCGGCAGCGTCACCGTGGTGTCGGCGCCGAAGCGGCGCACCTGGCCTTCGCTGTGCACCTCGCCGTCGCCCTGCAGGCAGAGCACGACTTCGTCGCAGTCGTGGCGGTGCGGCGGCGTGGCGGCACCGGGCGCCAGCGTCTGGCGCCACACCGACAGCTGGCTCAGGCCGTCGGCGGCACCGGCCCAGGTGGCATGGGCCACACCGGGGATCGGGGTGATTTGCGGGCGCGGTTGTTCGAGGATGTTCATGGCGGTGTCCTTGAAGAGGCTCGGGTGGTGACTGCGGTCTGAAAGTCCGGGGCGCCTCGCATGGACAGCAGTGTCGCGACGGCGTGGGCAATCCGGAAGAGCCCTTAAAGCCTTAACATTACCGACGAAATGTCGTCAATTGAAACGCCCTTGCCATGAGCGGCCTGCAGCAGTTCCTGGCCTTTGCGCAGACCGCGCGCTGCGGCAGCTTTGCCGCCGCGGCGCGCGACCTGGGCCAGGCGCCGTCCACGCTGGCCAAGAGCGTGGCGCGGCTCGAGGCGCAACTGGGCGTCAAGCTGTTCCACCGCACCACGCGGCAGGTCAGCCTGACGCCGGACGGCGAGCGGCTGTTCCGCCGCTGCGAGCGCGTGCTGGCCGAGGTCGAGGACCTGCAGGCCGAGGCCGCCGGCACGCGCGCCGCGCCCAGCGGCACGATCCGCATCGACGCGCCGATCGCCTACGGCCGGCGCATCCTGATGCCGCTGCTGGCACAGCTGCTGCACCGCCATCCGCAGCTGCAGCTGGACCTGCGCCTGCAGGACGCCTATGCCGACCTGGTGCGCGATGGTCTGGACCTGGCGATCCGCGTCGGCGCGCTGCAGGATTCGCGGCTGGTGGCGCGGCGCATCGACTGGCAGCAGCTGGTGGTCGTCGCCAGCCCGGCCTACCTGCAAGCGCGCGGCACGCCGCAGCGCATCGAGGATCTGTCGGCCCATGCCGCCGTCGTCTTCCGCATGCCCAGCAGCGGGCGGCTGCGGCCCTGGCAGCTGCGCGATGGCCGGCGCGCGGTGGAGTTGCACCCGGCCCAGCGCGTGCAGGTGAACCACGGTGACGGCATGGTCGCCGCCGCGCTGCAGGGGCTGGGGCTGATGCAGATCCCCGACTACATGGTGGCCGACGAGGTGGCCTGCGGCGCGCTGCTGGAGGTGTTGGCGGCGCAGCGGCCGGCGCCGATGCCGATCAGCGCGGTGCTGCCGTCCGCGCGGCTGGTGCCGCCACGGGTGCGGCTGCTGCTGGATACGCTGCAGGGTCTGCGCGAGCGTCGCGGCGGCTGACCACGCGCCTACACCACCCGCCGCTACTGGAACGCCACTTCGGCAAAGCTGCGCAGCTTGCGGCTGTGCAACTGCCCGGGACGCTCCTGGCGCAGCAGTTCGATGGCGCGCATGCCGATGCGCAGGTGCTGGTCGACGCGCTCGCGGTAGAAGGTGTTGGCCATGCCCGGCAGCTTGATCTCGCCGTGCAGCGGCTTGTCGCTGACGCACAGCAAGGTGCCGTAGGGCACGCGGAAGCGAAAGCCGTTGGCGGCGATGGTGGCGCTTTCCATGTCCAGCGCCACCGCACGGCTCTGGCTGAAGCGGCGCTCCGGTGTGCGCTGCGGCAGCAGCTCCCAGTTGCGGTTGTCGGTCGAGGCCACGGTGCCGGTGCGCATGATCTTCTTCAGCTCGTAGCCCTGCAGCTGGGTGATCTCGGCCACCGCCTGCTCCAGCGCCAGTTGCACTTCGGCCAGCGCGGGAATGGGCACCCACAGCGGCAGGTCCTCGTCGAGCACATGGTCCTCGCGCACATAGCCGTGCGCCAGCACGTAGTCGCCCAGCTCCTGCGAATTGCGCAGCCCGGCGCAGTGGCCCAGCATCAGCCAGGCATGCGGGCGCAGCACGGCGATGTGGTCGGTGATGGTCTTGGCATTGGCCGGGCCGATGCCGATGTTGACCATGGTGATGCCGCTGTGGTCGCCGCGCCGCAGGTGGTAGGCCGGCATCTGCGGCAGCCGCGGCAGCGCGGCGCCGCGCTGGTCGTCCGGCTGGGCCGGACTGCCGGCGCGGCGCGTGACCAGGTTGCCCGGCTCGACGAAGCAGTCGTAGTCCGCCTTCGGGTCGGCCATCATCTGGTGGCCCAGCTTGATGAACTCGTCGATGTAGAACTGGTAGTTGGTGAACAGGATGAAGTTCTGGAAGTGCTCGGGCGCAGTGCCGGTGTAGTGGCGCAATCGCTGCAGAGAGTAGTCCACCCGCGGCGCGGTGAACAGCGCCAGAGGCTGCGCCTCGCCGGGTCGCGGCTCGTGGGTGCCGTTGGCGATGCCGTCGTCCATGGCCGCCAGGTCGGGCAGATCGAACAGGTCGCGCATCAGCAGGCGGCGTTCGGCGCTCATCGCGGCTTCCACGTGCAGGTGCTCGGCGAAGGAAAAGTGCACCGGGATCGGCTGCCCGCTGGTGCCGATCTCCAGCTCGACCCTGTGGTTGCGCAGCAGCAGGCTGAACTGCTCCAGGTAGTAGCGGCCGAAGAGCTCGGGCCGCGTCAGCGTGGTTTCGTAGGTGCCGGGGCCGTGGACGAAGCCGTAGCTCAGGCGCGAGTCGGCGCGCGCCACGGTGGCGGTGTGCACGCGCACGAAGGGGTAGCAGGCGCGCACCCGCTGGTCGAAGCCTTCGCCGGCGACGAAGCGCTGCAGCGCATCGCGCAGGTGCTCGATGCTGTTGCGGTAGATGTCCTGCACCTGCGCCAGTGCCTGCGCGGGGTCGTCGAAGCGCGCCGGGGCGATGAACATGGGGCGTGAGGGCATGGCGTACTCTTGGGCGGCTCGGGTTGACGCATCATTGTGAGCGCTGTGCATGACGCCATGCCGCGGAAGGAAGTCATGAAATACCTCAACGATGCCGGCGGCCGCTACAAGCTGCCGCTCAAGAGCGACGGCGGCAAGACGCTGTGCACCCTGCTGTGGGGCGACCCGCTGCACGAGATCGAGCGCGACGGCGAGCGGGTCAAGGTGCTGGCACGGCGGCGCAGCGGCTGGGTGCCGGCCAGCGCGGTGTCGGACACCGGACTGCTGGAGCTCTACATCATCGACGTCGGCCAGGGTGACGGCGTGCTGATGCGCACGCCGCACGACGATGCCTGGCACATGATCGACGCCGGCATCCGCGCGGCCGAGCAGATGACGCGCAAGGGTGCGGCCAACTTCGTGCGCTGGAAATTCATCGACGACCTGAAGCGCGAGCGCGTGACGCTGGCGAACATGATCGTCACCCATCCCGACGCCGACCACTACGGCGGCATGATCGACCTGCTGGCCGGCACATTGCCCGACGGCCGTGGCTTCGCCATCGACGTCGACCGCTTCTGGCACTGCGGCATCGGCCGCTTCAAGGACGGCGACAAGCTCGGTGCGCTGCGCGCCGACACCCGCAGCACGCCGCTGCCCCACGCCGGCCTCAAGCTCAAGCCCGAAGGCAGGTTCATCGTCGAAGTGCTCGACGGCAAGACCCACTTCGGCCGCCCCAAGCGCCCTTTCGCCAGCGGTTTCGACAGCCTCGCCAAGCTGGTCGGCAAGGTGCCGAAAAAGGTCAGCAGCCTGTCGCAGGCCGACGGCTGGTTGCCGGGTTATGCACCGTCGCCCGGGGCAGCGGCCATCCGCGTGCTCGGCCCGGTCGCCGAAACGCTGGCCGGCGGCGGCAAGGGCCTGCGCTGGCTGGGCAGCGAAAGCGTCACGCGCAACGGCCATTCGGTGGTGCTGCGGGTGGACTACGGCCAGGCCCGCGTGCTGCTCACCGGCGACCTGAACACCGCCTCGCAGCGGCTGCTGCTGAGTTGCCAGCCGGCCGAGGAGTTCAACGCCGACGTGTCCAAGGGCTGCCACCACGGCAGCGACGACATCGACCTGCGCTTCGTGCGCGCCATGGCGGCGCGGGCCACCGTCATCTCCTCCGGCGACAACGAGGACTATGCCCACCCGCGCCCGCGCATCCTGGGCGCCAGCGCGCGCTACGGCCGCGATTCGCGCGCCATGGACGGCGAGCTGATGCCGCCGCTGCTGTATTCCACCGAGCTGGCGCGCTCGGTGGGGCTGGACTTCGCCGTGCATGCCCGCACCGTGGCCGAGCCGCGCGTGGAGTACAAGCCGGAGCAGCTGGAAGCCGATTTCGACGATTCGCCCACCGGCAGCTACCGCCGCCTGTCGTGGTTGCCGATGGCCACCGACCTGGTGTACGGCCTGGTCAACGTGCGCAGCGACGGCGAGCGCATCCTGTGCGCAACCATGAAGGAAGGTTCTTCTGACTTCGACCTGCAGGTCTTTCAGGCCGGCGTCGAAGCCGCCTGAGCCGCAGACACGGCGAAGTTCGCATGTCTGCGTAAGCACAAACCCGGGCAGCAGTGAGGCGCGTTGCCCGAATAATCCGCCACTTGCACATTGCACACGAGTCGAGCCTGCACCAGCCCATGTCCGCCGAAGTCATTCTGGAAACCCGCGGCCTGGTCAAGGAGTTCAAGGGCTTCGTCGCCGTCGACGGCGTGGATCTGCGCGTCAAGCGCGGCGACATCCACGCGCTGATCGGCCCCAACGGCGCCGGCAAGACGACCTGCTTCAACCTGCTGACCAAGTTCCTGGTGCCCACGCGCGGCCAGATCCTGTTCGAGGGCCACGACATCACCAAGGAAAAACCGGCGCAGATCGCGCGCCGCGGCGTGATCCGCTCGTTCCAGATCTCGGCCACCTTCCCGCACCTGACGGTGATGGAGAACGTGCGCGTCGCCCTGCAGCACAAGCTGGGCGTGTCCTTCCATTTCTGGCGCTCCGAAAAGGTGCTCGACACCCTGAACGAGCGCGCTCTGGAACTGCTGGACACCGTCGGCCTGCGCGACCTGGCCGAGGTGGTGACCGTGGAATTGCCCTACGGTCGCAAACGCGCACTGGAGATCGCCACCACGCTGGCGATGGAGCCGAAGATGATGCTGCTCGACGAGCCCACGCAGGGCATGGGCCACGAGGACGTCGAGCTGGTCACGCAGCTGATCAAGAAGGTGTCGGCCAACCGCACCGTACTGATGGTCGAGCACAACATGAACGTCGTCGGCAGCATCGCCGACACCATCACCGTGCTGGCGCGCGGCAGCGTCATTGCCGAGGGGCCTTACGAACAGGTGTCGAAGAACCCGCAGGTGCTCGAGGCCTACATGGGCAGCGAAGCGGCAGAACTGCAGGGCGCCCATGGATGAACTGGACCACCCCCTACGGTCTTCGGCCGCCCCCTCGAAGGGGGCACCGCTGGCGGACCGGCGAAGCCGGATCCGCGGCGGTCGCTCGATGACGGCCGAGCAGAGCGCATCGTGAGCACTGAACTTCTGAGACTCACCGACGTGCACGCCTTCTACGGCGAGTCGCACATCCTGCACGGCATCGACCTGACGGTTAACCGCGGCGAGGTGGTCACGCTGCTGGGCCGCAACGGCGCAGGGCGCACGACCACGCTGAAGGCCATCCTCGGCCTGGTCGGCCGGCGCAGCGGCTCGATCATGATCAACGGCACCGAGGCCGTCGCGCTGCCGCCGCACCGCATCGCGCATCTGGGCATCGGCTACTGCCCCGAGGAGCGCGGCATCTTCACCAGCCTCACGTGCGAGGAGAACCTGCTGCTGCCGCCGCCGGTGGCCTCAGGCGGCATGAGCGTGGACGAGATCTACGCGATGTTCCCCAATCTGAAGGAGCGCCGCGCCAGCCCCGGCGGGCGGCTGTCGGGCGGCGAGCAGCAGATGCTGTCGGTGGCGCGCATCCTGCGCACCGGCGCCAAGCTGCTGCTGCTGGACGAGATCTCCGAAGGGCTAGCGCCGGTGATCGTGCAGGCGCTGGGCCGCGCGATCCGCACCCTGCGCGAACGCGGCATGACGATCGTCATGGTGGAGCAGAATTTCCGCTTCGCGGCGCCGCTGGCCGACCGTTTCTACGTGATCGAGCATGGGCGGGTGATCGAGACTTTCGCCGCCGCCGAACTGGACGCTAAGAAGGACATGCTGCACGAGGTGCTTGGCATCTGAGGGACCGGCCTTGGGCCGGGATTGATTCAACTGAAAGGGCTGAAAATGAAACTGCAACGCAATCTGATCTCGACTCTGGTGGCTGCCGCCTGCGGCTTGGGCGGTGCCGCCGCGCAGGCACAGATCTCCGACGGCGTCATCAAGATCGGCGTCATGAACGACATGTCCGGGCTGTATGCCGACATCGCCGGGCCGGGTTCGGTGATGGCGGCGAAGATGGCGGTCGAGGACTTCGGCGCGGCCAAGAAGGGCATGAAGGTCGAGGTGCTGGGTGCCGACCACCAGAACAAGCCCGACGTCGGCTCGACCATCGCGCGCACCTGGTACGACGTCGACAAGGTCGACGCCATCTTCGACGTGCCGACCTCGTCGGTGGCACTGGCGGTGAACCAGATCACCAAGGACAAGGGCAAGGCCTTCATCAGTTCCGGCGCGGCCACCTCGGACCTGACCGGCAAGGCCTGCAGCCCCAACACCATCCACTGGACCTACGACACCTGGATGCT
>Ga0316605_10002443_pt1 | contig 10567 bp, 6 predicted proteins | sample OWC_soil_day20_n_FD_207666 | JGI IMG/M metagenome (GOLD analysis project Ga0316605, IMG submission 207666) | Wetland soil microbial communities from Old Woman Creek delta, Ohio, United States - OWC_soil_day20_noCT | ecosystem: Environmental > Terrestrial > Soil > Wetlands | place: USA: Ohio... | reverse complement strand
AGGCCGCGGCCTGGCCTGCTGCATCGACGGGAGCCGCGAGCCGCGAGAGGAGGCCCGCGAGCGACTCGGCAGTCTTCCCCCGCACCAGAGGCCTGATCGCCAGGTAGCCGTCAATCGTGTGGCACGACGCGCAGAGCGCCCTGAAGAGCTCCCCACCCTGATGTTCGACGCGACCGGCGTAGTCGCCCGGCGCGAGCAGGTGATTGGGAACCGACCTCACCCACGCCGACGCCTTCATGACGCCGGATGCGTTGAGGGCCTCGACGGTGAACCGGTCAGCGCCGAAGCGCTGGACGAATTCCTCGGGCGGCGCCGGCGCGGCTGCGGGCGCCGGCAGCCGCACGGAGTTGACGAACATGTATTGGCCGATGACCCACGGCTTGCGCAGGTCCTCCCGCACCCACTCGCTGCCGCCCATCGCGACAAGGCCGAGCACCATCATCACGGCCGCAAAGCCTTTGCTGCAGGTGCGGCGCGTCGCGGTGGCCAGCAGGGCGGCCAGCAGCGTGAGCGCGGCAGCGGCAACCATCACCCACCAGGCCGCGCGTTGCGCCACCGGATAGCCGGTGGCGATGCCCGTGCTGAACACCGCAGAGAGCAGGCTCGGCACGCTGTCGCCCTTCGCGCCGAAGATCTCCGCCACAGGCACCCCGGCACCTGCCGCGGCGCGGAGGTACCAGACGAGCGACAGCGGGATCACGACGGCCATCGGCAGCACCCACCGCCGGGCCGCGTCACGGGCGATGCGGGCTTTCAGGTCGGCGTCGGGCAGCCACGCGGCCGTCCAGATCGCGTAGAGACCCGCCAGGCCCACGGCAACGAACGTCCGGGCAAAGAGGGCCGGCCAGTACGTCTCGTTGAAGAAGGCGTCCCAGAAGCCGCGTGTCTGCGGCCAGGCTCCGGGCGTGAGCATGTACGTCAGGATCCCGTTGATGACGACCAGGCTGAGCCAGGCCGACGCCACGTAGATCCAGCCGACGGCCATGTGGAGCCGCGGCGACAGGCGGTCCCAGCCGTAGTAGTAGACCATCGCCGCCGCGATCTCGACGACGAAGAAGGTCCACTCGATCGCCCATCCCCACACGAACGTGTTGATGAGCGACGAGGTCGCCTGCGGGTGCACCAGGCCGATGGTGAACCAGATGCCGACGCCTGAGATCGCGCCGAAGACGAGCGTGAGCAGGATGAAGAAGCGGCTCAGCCCCCGCGCGTAGCCGAGCAGCGCGTCATCGCCGCCGCGGCGGGCCTTGCGCTCGATCAGCACCAGGTACAGGCCGCCGCCCACGGCGAAGTGCGACACGAAGACATGGAGAATCGCGATGACGGCGATGAGCAGGCCGCCTGCAGGGATGTCCCAGACCGGGTAGTTCATCCGTCCGACCTCCGCGGGGGCCGAGGTTCCGGCCGATCATGTGCCGACTCGCCTCAGTGGGACAAGCGCCCGCGAAAAAGGGCCTGGCCCCTTTTCAGTAGGTGAACTCGCGGATGTCGTAGGCGGCGAATTGCGGAGGCACGCCTGCGAAATGCAGGCCCGCGCGGATCCGGTCCTGCTGCTGGCGGCGATCCTCGGGCGGCAGCGGGGCGATCCTCGCATCCGCGGCCATGACGGGGTACGAGGTCGATGGCACGTCGACCAGGTCGCTGAAGTACAGGAGGTCGCCCTCACCCAGCCCCATGGCGTTGAGCGCCACGATCGTGTCGCGCGCATGCCCGTCCGCGAACGCCGCGCCCCCGAGCCCGACCATCACGATCACTCCGACCTGAACGTCTGCGGCCTTGAGGGCCCGGACGGTCTCGGTCGCATCGGCCGCGCTGCCGGGCTTCCGGACGAACTCGAGCAGCGGGTCGTGCCCGGACTCGAGGCCGACATACACGCGCCTCAGCCCGAAATGGCTCAGCAGCCGGTACTCAGCCGTCGTCTTGCGCACGCCGGTGAAGCCGTCGACAAACGCGCACACGCCGCGGCGGGCCGAGTCGAGTTCCTCGAGCAGCGTCTCGAAAATCGGCAGCAGGCGCGCCATCGGCACGGCGAGGGCGTTGGCGGCGCCGAGGAAGATGCCGCGCGACCGCAGCAATGCCGACGCCCCGAGGTAGTTCAGCACGCCGGCCACGTGCTGCCGGAACTCCTCCGCGGTCTTCACCCGGTATCCCTGCTGATAGAGGTCGCAAAACGTGCAGGTATTGAATGAGCAGCCCTCAGTCGCCTGCACCACGAGCGACAGGTACTGGTCGGGCGGCAGGATCCCCACGTGGCCGAACACCAGGGCGAAGCGGGCGGCGTCGGCCCGCGCACGCTCGGCGTCGAACTGCGACGCGAGCGCCAGGAGCGCCCGGGTTTCCTGGGCCACGACCTGGTCCACCTGGCCCGTCCATCGCCAGGTGCCGCCGCTCATCGCGTCGAGCGTGCCGCGCGCGACGTCGGCGGCAGCCGCCAGGACGCGATCGGCGGCGTCGGCGTCCAGCCGCAGGCGCTGCCGACGGTCGCCGGCGCGACGCTTCTCGATCACGGTCCCGCTCAACCCGCGCCTCCACGTCACGCCGTCGTCGTACACGCTGTAGAGGCGCCCCCCGCGATCCCAGGACACCACGCGCGAGCCGTCCACGCTGACCGCAATCGAATGCGGCTTCAGGCTGACGATGTAGGCAGTGGTTCCGTGCTGGGCGTAAAGGACCATGGTCGGGACTCGGGACTCGGATTTCGGGGCTCGAGTACAGCTGAAAGCCACCGCCCTGGCCGCCTCAACGGCCACCGGCGCGTCAGGGCGAGTATAGCGCCGCCCCGGGATCTCGACACGACCGGGTCGAGGTGAGAGACTTGAAAGACGTCGCCAACCGGAATCCCATGCCGAACACCCGTTACCGCACGGTCTTCCTCGACGCGGGCGGCGTGATGATCACGCCGAACTTCCCGCGGCTCGCCGACGCGCTCACGCGCCGGGGCATCCGGGCCTCGGTTGACGCCCTCGCGGCTGCCGAGCCTCGCGTGAAGCAGGAACTCGACCACGCGCCGACGATCAAGGCGACCGACGACACCCGCCGCGCCTACGTCTACTTCGACCGGATTCTCGAGTTGAACGGGATCCCGCCGAGCGCGGCCACCGCCGACGCGATAGAGGAGCTCGTGTCCTACAGGGACCGTGAAGGTGCGTGGGACGTGGTGACGCCCGGCGCAGTCGACGCACTCGCCCGTCTCAGGCGCGCGGGGCTTCACCTGGTCGTCGTCTCGAACTCCAACGGGCGGGTGCGCAGGATTCTGCGCAGGACCGGCATCGAGCCGCACGTCGACGTCGTGTTCGACTCGCACGAGGAGGGCGTCGAGAAGCCGGACCCGCGGTTCTTCGAGATTGCGCTCGAGCGATCGGGGGCGGATCGCACGGCCACGATTCACTGCGGCGACATCTACCACATCGATATCGTCGGCGCCCGCGCGGCTGGCCTGCCCGCGGTGCTGCTGGATTCGGCCGGGCTCTACGGCGATGCCGACTGCCCGCGGGTACAATCGTTGCCCGAGTTCACCGACCGCCTCCTGGCCGGGGCGTTCGACTGACGGTCACTCCTGCCGCGGCGCGTGGCTCCACAGGCGTGCCCTCGACCAGCAATGAGGTGTGCACCATGAAACGGCTCCTGTTGATCGCGCTGCTCGCGGTTGTCGCGACCTCGGCCATCCCCGCACAGACGCCGGCGCCTGCCGCGCTCCCCGCCAGTGTCCTGCTGAAACCGGCGCGCGTGTTCGACGCCGTCTCCCAGGCGCCCCACGAGGGCTGGGCCGTGCTCGTCAGCGGCAACACGATCGCCGCCGCCGGCCCGCTGGCCGCCATCAGTGTGCCGGCCGGCACGACGGTGATCGACCTTCCTGGCGCGACGCTGCTGCCGGGCCTCATCGACGCGCACTCGCACATCTACCTGCATCCGTACAACGAGGCCACCTGGAACGACCAGGTGATGAAGGAAACGCTCGCCTACCGGACCGTCGCGGCCGTCATCTACTGCAAGGACACCCTGATGGCCGGCTTCACCTCGCTGCGCGACCTGGGCACCGAGGGCGCGGAGTACGCGGATGTCTCCGTGCAGAAGGCCATCAACGAAGGCCGCATCCCGGGCCCCCGCCTGCAGGTCGCGACAAAGGCCATCGTCGCGTCGGCCAGCTACGGGCCGGGGCCGAAGGGGTTCGCCACGAACTTCCTGCTCCCGCGCGGCGCCGAGGAGGTGAGCGGCATTGACCAGATGCTCTGGGCCGTGCGCGATCAAATCGGCCACGGCGCCGACTGGGTGAAGCTCTACGCTGACTACCGGCGAGGCCCGAACGGCTCCAACGTGCCGACGCTGAACCTGGCCGAGATCCAGGCCGCGGTCGACGAGGCGAAGAACGCGGGACGACCGGTCGCCGTTCACGCCTCTCATCCCGAGGGCATGCGGCGCGCCGCCGTGGCCGGCGCGCAGACCATCGAGCACGGCTACGGCGGCACCGATGAGACGTTCGCGCTGATGGCGGAGAAGGGTGTCGCCCTCTTCCCGACGCTTGCCGCCCAGGAGGCCTCGGCTATCTACAACCAAGGCTACAAGCCGGGCGTGTCGAAACCGACGCCGTCACTGGAACAGGGCAGGCGCGCGTTTCAGTCTGCCCTCAAGCACAACGTGATTGTCGGCCTCGGAAGCGACGTCGGTGTCTTCGCCCACGGCACCAACGCGCGCGAACTGGAACTGATGGTCGAGTACGGCATGACGCCCGCGCAGGCGCTCCTGGCCGCGACTGTCGTCAACGCGAAGGTGATGGGCTGGGGCGACCGGCTCGGGTTGGTGAAGCCGGGCTACCTGGCGGATCTCGTGGCCGTCGCCGGCGACCCGACGCGCGACATCAGCGCCGCGCGCAAGGTGACGTTCGTCATGAAGGACGGGGCAGTTTACAGGAAGTAGTCAGTAGTCAGTAGCCAGTAGCCAGTAGGAATGCGTGTCTCGGTGTGACTCCTCCGCCGCGAACGCGTGCCTTTCTACTGACTACTGACTACTGAATACTGGCTACTGGATGATTATCTTCGCCCAGTCCCACCCCTCGAGACCGCGGGCGTTGACGGCTTTCACCGAGACCACCATGCCTGGCGCGGCGCCCGGAAGGCTGGCTTCCGGCCTCAGCACGCGCATCGTCTGTTTCATCGGGGCGTCGGGCGGCCCCCACGCCACGAGGTAGCCGGTAATGCGCTCCTCGAGGCTCGCCGTCCAGGTGACGGCCGCCGGGCCGCCGGGCCGGCTCACCGCTTTGAGGTCTTTCACGGGTGACGGGCTCGAAGCCATCAGCATGATGCTCGCCACCGTCACCTTGCTCGTCTCGGCCACCAGCTCATGGTTCACCGTTTCGAGCAGGTCCGTGGGCTGGTGATAGTGCGGGTTGCCCAGCACGGGGTACGACCCGATCCCGCCGACGATGTCGCCGTAGGCTTCGACGTACGCGGCCGCGTCGGTTGCCTTGTAGTAGCGCGCGTCGTAGGTAATGAGCCTCGTCAGGAACGAGGCAGCGTGCTGCACGTCGCGGATGCCGTCGTTCGAGTAACGGATGGTGTTGTCGAGGCGGTGATCGTTCGCCCAGCCGATCATGTCGTTGTTGAGCGCGCCGACGATCCGAACGCCTTTCTCCCGGGCCAGGCGCATGAACTCGCGGCTGCCCAGCAGCCCGGACTCCTCTCCAGTGAACGAGGCGAAGACGATCGTGGCCGGCATGGGCCGCTTCGCGAGCACGCGCGCCGCCTCCAGCAGCGCCGCCGTCGCCGAACTGTCATCGTCGGCCCCGGGACCCGACGCGTTCGAGTCGTAGTGGCTGCTGACGACGTACACGAGATCGGGGTTCTCGGTGCCCTTGAGCGTGGCGATCACGTTGGCCGTCTTCCCGCCCAGGGCGCCCCGCGGCTCGAACCATTGGTACTCGGGCTGGTAGCCGAACGACCGGTACATCCGGTGGAGGTACTCGCCTGCCAGCCGGTTGCCCGGCTTCGTGATGTGCTTGGAATCGAAGTCGAACAGCGCCTTCTGGTAGCCGTAGATGCGTGCGGTCGACACCTCTCCGAGGGCGCGCTTCACGCCGGCGAGCACCGGCCGGAACATGCGCTCGCCCTTCGCGCGCAGGGCCTTCTCGGCGGCGAGGTTCGCCTCGAGGCGGGCCACCACCTCCGGCACCGTGACGCGCGAGTCGAGCGACACCAGGTAGATCCCGCGCTCTGGCGACACGGTGTCGCCGTCACGCTCGGCCGTGACCAGGATCTGGCGGCCGTCGGCGCTCGGCACCCAGGCGTACTCGGGCGCAATCGTCCTGACGGTGTTGTTGTGGAAGAGCCGCGTCTGGTGCAGCGTGCCCAGGTCGTAGAGCGACGACCGCAGGTGCCGCCCCTCGCCGGTTGCCGCAAGCAGCAGGGTGTTGGTGACGAACCGCGGCGCGACGTCGTGCTGAATCTCGCGGGTGACGCGCGTCTCGTTCGAGCCGTTGCGGCTGACGACGAAGATCTCCCAGTCGTCTTTCGGCATCGCCTGGAACGCGACCCGCGAGCCGTCCGGCGACACGGCAACGGCGCCGACGCGACCCCGTGTCGTCTTGACGGCCGTCGCCTGCACACCGGGCGCCCCGGCCATGATGCTGGTCTCCTCGCCACTCCGGGTGACGTAGACCAGCGTCGAGCCGTCGGCCGAGAGCATCGGTGACGTGCCGGTCACCACCGTCGCCGCGCCGGTCTTCAGATCGAGCACACCGAAGGATCCACTCGAGCCGAAGCCGCCCGCTCCTCTCCCGCCTCCCCCGCCCGGCCCGCCCGGACCTGCGCCGGCGCCGCGCCCGCCTCCGGACGGCGCCGCGGCGGCGAGGCCGGCGGACGCAGGCCGTGCGAACGGGTTTGCGGCCGCGATTCCGTAGAGCAGGTACGCGCCCTTTGCGTCGACGATCGCGCCGGTCCTGTACGCCGGCTCCTTGGTGACCGCCACCGGGTGATCGCAGTCTGCGGCCACGCTGTAAATGTCGCTCCGCGACGGGTCGTCCTCCCGGGCACCGGTCATGTAGATCACGCGCCCGTCCGCGCCGGGCACGACGGCCGACTTCAGAAACCCATCGGTCGGACACACGCGCTCCTGACCGGTTGCCAGGTTGCGGGTCACCAGGTCCACGTGCTTGTACTGCAGCCAGGTGAGCCGCTGCTGGGCGGCGAAGCGCGCCGGCGTCTGCCCGGCGCTCTCGACCTCGGCCTGCGCACGGGTGAGCTCCTCGGAGGGCTGCAGCTTGAGATACACCACGCGATCGCCCTGTGGCAGGAACGCGAGGCTGTGTCCCCTGACTTCCGCGACGGTGCGCATGCCGGCGGCGGGCTCGACGATGCGCGTCACGCGAGCCAGCCCCGAACCCGCGTCGTACGCGACGAAGCGGCCATCGGGGCTGAACCGCGGATTGGCGCCGTCGGCGGTGATCTCGCGTGTCTGGAACAACTCGCCGGTCTGCAGCGCGACCTGCTCGAGCCATTGCTCGCCGCCCGGCGCCTTCAGCAGCGCCCTGTAAGCGGTGAGCGCCGTCACGTAGTCGCCGCGGTCCCAGGCCAGCGTGGCCGCCTCGAAGTCCGGTTCGGGCGCCTTGGGCGCCTGCTGACCGCTGGCCGGGACGAGCAGGGCGACTACAAGACCCGCGGCCCACGCCGCACGTCTGGTCCGCATGGTGTTCGATCCTCTCAGGCGGGCGGGCGCTGCGAGACCCGCGCCCAGGTGTCTTTCAGGGTCACGGTGCGGTTGAAGACGAGCCGCCCGGGAGCCGCACCGCTGTCCACGCAGAAATACCCGAGGCGCTCGAACTGGAACCGTTCGCCGGGCTTCGCGGCGGCCAGCGCCGGCTCCACACGGCACGCGAGCACCTCGAGCGACGCCGGGTTGAGCGAGGTGCGCCAGTTGCCGCCATCGGCCTCGTCGCCCGGCGTCAGGTTCGTAAACAGCCGGTCGTAGAGCCGCGCCTCGGCGGTCACCGCGTGCGCCGCCGACACCCAGTGGATCGTGGCCTTGGGCTTGCGGCCGTCGGGCGCGTTGCCGTCGCGCGTGGCCGGGTCGTAGGTGCAGCGCAACTCGACGACCTCGCCGGCCTCGTTCTTCACCGCGCGCTGGCAGGTCACGAAGTACGTGCCCCGGAGGCGGACCTCGCGTCCCGGCGCGAGGCGGAAGAACTTCTTCGGCGGCTCCTCCATGAAGTCGTCGCGTTCGATGTAGAGCTCGCGCGCGAACGGGAGCTCGCGCATGCCGTCCTCGGGGCGATCGGGATGGCGCGGGAGGGTGACCGTTTCGACCTGGCCCTCGGGGTAGTTCTCGATGACGACCTTCAGCGGGCGCAGCACCGCCATCGCCCGGGGGGCGCGCGCGTTCAGGTCGTCGCGGACGGCATCCTCGAGCAGCGCGACATCGACGAGGTTCTCGCGCTTGGCCACGCCGATGCGCGCGGCGAACTCGCGGATGGCCTCGGGCGTGTAGCCGCGGCGCCTGAGCCCGCTGATCGTGGGCATCCGGGGATCGTCCCAGCCGTCCACGACCCTGTCCTGAACCAGGGCGAGCAGCCGCCGCTTGCTCATCACCGTGTAGGTCAGGTTCAGGCGCGCGAACTCGATCTGGCGCGGCACGCTCGGCACGGTGCAGTTGGCGACGCACCAGTCGTAGAGCGGCCGGTGATCTTCGAACTCCAGCGTGCACAGCGAGTGCGTGATGCCCTCGATCGCGTCCGACAGCGCGTGGGCGAAGTCGTACATCGGGTAGATGCACCAGGCGTCGCCGGTGCGGTGGTGCGCCACGCGCCGGATGCGGTAGAGCGCCGGGTCGCGCATGTTGATGTTGGGCGACGCCATGTCGATCTTCGCCCGCAGGGTGTAGCTGCCGTCCTCGAACTCGCCCGCGCGCATCCGGCGGAAGAGATCCAGGTTCTCTGCGGTCGGACGGTTCCGGTAGGGGCTCTCGCGGCCGGGCTCGGTGAGCGTGCCGCGGTGCTCGCGCACCTCGTCGGGCGTCAGGTTGTCGACGTAGGCGAGCCCCTTCTGGACGAGTTCCTCGGCCCAGAGGTAGAGCTGCTCGAAGTAGTCCGACGCGTAGAACTCGCGGCCCTCCCAGTCGAACCCGAGCCAGTGCACGTCTTCGCGGATGGCGTCGACGTACTCGACGTCCTCCTTCGCCGGATTCGTGTCGTCGAATCTCAGGTTGCACTTGCCGCCGAACTCGAGGGCGACGCCGAAGCTCAGGCAGATCGCCTTCGCGTGACCGATGTGCAGGTAGCCGTTCGGCTCGGGCGGAAACCGCGTATGCACGCGTCCGCCGTTCTTCCCGGTCTTCAGGTCGTCGGTGACGATCGCGCGGATGAAATCGAGCGGCTTCCCGGCGTCGGGCGCCGTGCGTGTGTCAGGGTCGTTCCCGGTGCTCATATCCGCCCATTCTATCCGCATGAACGGCGGTTCAGGAGGCGCGGGCGCGATTTCCCACGTCATAGCAATTGTGCGGGCGGGGTGCCCGCGCTAATCTGGTAGGACACGCTTTCACAAAGGAACCGCCATGAACGTGACGCGCAGAGAAGCTCTGTCGACGCTCGGCGTGAGCGCCCTGGCCCTGGCCGCTTCCGGCAGGAGCCTCGGTGCCGCTGCCCCGAACCAGGCCCCGCCGGCCTCCGGCCCCTACACGCTCGCGCCTCTCCCCTACGCGTTCGACGCCCTCGAGCCGCACATCGACGCCCTGACGATGCAGATCCACCATGATCGGCACCATCAGGCCTACGTGAACAACCTGAACACGGCCCTGGCTGGCGCCGGCGAGGCCGGCAAGGCGCCGCTCGAGGACCTGCTGAAGAACCTCGCGTCGCTGCCCGAGTCCGTGCGCGCGGCCGTCCGCAACAACGGCGGCGGCCACGTGAACCACGTCCAGTTCTGGACGCTGATGGCCCCGGGCGCAGGCGGCCCGCCCACGGGCGCGATCGCGGACGCGATCAAGGGGGCGTTCGGCACGTTCGAGGCGTTCAGGGACCAGTTTTCGAAGGCCGCCATGGGCCGGTTCGGGAGCGGCTGGGCCTGGTTGAGCGACGAGCGGGGCAAGCTCGTCATCCACAGCACGGCCAACCAGGACACGCCGTCGATGGAGGGCAAGCGCGCCATTTTCGGCCTCGACGTGTGGGAGCACGCCTACTACCTGAAGTACCAGAACCGCCGCGCCGACTACGTGGGCGCGTTCTGGAACGTGGTGAACTGGGCGGAGATCAACCGGCGCCTGAAGGGCTGACGTGCTTCTGCGCGACCTGGTCGTCATCCTCGCCGCGGCAGTGGCCGTCGTGCTGGTCTTCCGCCGCATCCAGCTTCCGGCGATTGCGGGCTTCATCGTGGCGGGCGCGGCGCTGGGGCCTTCGGGGCTGGGATTGGTCGGCGACGCCGAGAACATCAGGCACCTCGCCGAGATCGGCGTCGTGCTGCTGCTCTTCACCGTCGGCCTCGAGTTTCCGCTCGGGGAGATGCGCCGCCTGCGGAGGGTGCTGACCGTCGGCGGCGGATTGCAGGTGTTGTTGACAACGGCCGCCACCGCCGCGATCGCGGCGGCC
>Ga0316605_10002442_pt1 | contig 10571 bp, 6 predicted proteins | sample OWC_soil_day20_n_FD_207666 | JGI IMG/M metagenome (GOLD analysis project Ga0316605, IMG submission 207666) | Wetland soil microbial communities from Old Woman Creek delta, Ohio, United States - OWC_soil_day20_noCT | ecosystem: Environmental > Terrestrial > Soil > Wetlands | place: USA: Ohio... | reverse complement strand
TCGCTGCTCATCATCTGGTACTCGAACTTCCACTGCCCGCCGAGCTTGCGCAGGATCCAGATCACCTTGCCGCGGTCGTGCCGCTCGGCGCCGCCCGCCGGCTTGAGGTTGAGGGTGAACGTGCCCGTGAAGTAGGCGAGCGGCCCGTGCCCCTGGACCGACGCCATGGTGACGGCCAGGTCCGTGGCCCCTTCGGTGGTGACGCGTTCCTTGTAGAACCCCTTCACGGCGTCCACGCCACTCAGCGCGCTCCGGTTGGCCGGCATCAGAGAAGCGTTGCCGGCGAAGTACGTGCCGATTTTCTCCACGTCCTTCGCGTTGTACGCGGCGACGAAGTCCTGCACCATCGTCGTAATCTGCTCGGCGTCCGCCCGGCCGAACTGCTCGGTCGGGGCCGAACCTCCGCAGGCCACCAGGCCGACTGCCGCTGTGAGCGCGAACAAGAACGCCAGACCTCTGCGCATGGTTCCGCACCTCCAACGAACGCATTGTAGGCGCAGACACCTGGCGTGTCGACAAATAGCTGCCGGCAGCCCCCGGCGCCGCCGTTCAACGGACGGCCTCGAATGTGCCGGGCGGGCAGCATCCAGACCAGTCCTGCCGAACGCCGCGTCAACACGGGCATGGAGGGTTTTCAAAAGTAAACGCCATGCCTGGACGCGATTCAGGTATGATGACCAAACACCGACCATACTGGTCAGAATTGAGGTTTTCGATGAGCCGACGTGTCGTCTTCGCTCTCGCGGCGTTCGTGATGGCGTTTCAACTGAGCGGCGCACTGGCGTACGCCCAGTCCGCCCAGAAGATCAGTGCCGAAATCGGATTCCCGTTCGTCGCGGGCGGGAAGGAAATGCCGGCCGGCAAGTACTCGGTCGTGTTCGAGCTCGGCAAGCCGCTGGAATTCTACGGGCAGAACGGGACACGGGTCCTGCTGGCCGTCATCACGTCGCTGGGCCGGCACGACCAGGACCCCGACGCCGAGTTCGTGTTCGACAAGGTCGACGGCAAGTCGGTGCTGTCCGAAATCTGGATGCCGAAGCGGGACGGGTTCCTGGTGCTCGCCACGGCCAAGCCGCACGAGCACGTCGTGCTCGGCGGTTCGAACCCCAAGAAGTAGCAGGACCGGGCCGGTGCCGGCGGTGCGGGTCACGGTGCCGGCTCGCGTTCCGCCAGGCGGAGCATGGCACGCCGCAGCCTGCGGTGACGGTCGAAGAGCCGCACGAACTCCGACTCCCGCCGCCCGCCTTTCGCGCGTACCACGCGGACCAGCGCCGCCAGATCCTCGGCGGGCCATCGTGCGAGGCCGTCGAGCGCGAGGACCAGGGGGCTCCATCGTTCCCACGCGAGTCGCTCGCCCGCGTTCCATTCCCTGAACGAGCGTACGCGGAGCAGCCGCGCGGCCTCGCGGGAGCAGGCCCTGATGCCGCGCTCGCGTTCGGCGCCGGCGCGGCGGGCCAGCAGGCGCGAGATGTGCAGCCCGATGTTGCCGAGCGACAGCCGGCCCAGCACGTCGCGGCGCGGCGCCGCCGCGTGCAGGAACACGTACTCGGCCGACAGGCGGTGAATCGTGGCCGGGTTGGAGCGTTGCCCGGGGCGAGCCGACAGGCGCCGGATTTCCTCTCGAATCAGCCCGAGCACCTTCGCATCGGCCGGCCGGAAGCCCAGCTTGTAGTAGAACCAGAAGGCCCCGGACTTCTGCCCCTCCGGGTTGCCGTGCCCCAGTTGAAAGGGGTCGACCGCGAACGTGTCGGCGCCGAACAGGCTGCGGGCCATCGACAGCACGCGGCCGTAGATGCGCGCCGACTCGCCGCCGCGGAAGGTGTCGAAGACGTTGTACATCACCTCCGACGAAGCGAACAGGCCGCTCGCCAGCACGTAGCCGACGGGCACGCCGTTCTTGAGCGTGAGCATGCCGTACACCGACTCGAGCAGGAGCCTGCGCTCGGGGGTCAGGCCGTAGCACGCGAAGGACAGGCCGTCCTCGTACTCGAAGACCCGCACGTCCAGGCGATCGGCGTGGATGAAGTTGTCGAGGTCGCGCGCGCGGGTCACCATGGCCTCGCGCGCGAGCGCGATCAGATCGTCCGCTTCCGCCGGCGGGACCTGCCGGACGGCCAGCGGCGGCTTGCTGATGTCGGCGTGAAGCCCTGGACGCGATCGATCGAGCGGGCGCGTTTGAAACACCGCCGGCGCCGTCCCGTGTCTGGCGCGCGTGCGCGACGGTGTGTTCCCTCCCGGCGCGAGCATCAGCGGGATGCCGACGCGCTCGTACAGCGTCTCCCTGCCGAACGCCGTTGCGTGAATGGCGTCGAAGCGGCGGACGAGAAACGCCGCGTCGGTCTCCCCCGGCCCCTTCAGCCGGGAGATCAACCGCCGCAGCGGCATGTCGGCGGCATCGAGTGTCGGCGTCTCGGAATACGGGAGGATCAGGTGCAGCAGGCCTTCGAGTTCGCCCTTCGCGTTCGCGTCGAAGGCTTTCCAGTCGATCGTGATCCGATCGGGCCAGCGACGGGCGAGCCAGCGCGCGGTGAACCAGAAGAAGACGTAGTGCACGGCGGTGCCGGCAATCCCCGTGTCGGCGAGCGCCGCGCGGAAGCGCCGGAGGTCGGGTCGGCGGTCGAAGCGCGCCAGCATCCGCTCCGCCGCGTCGATCACGGCCTGGTTGTCCGGATAGGCCCTCAGGAAGCAGAGGAACTCGTGCAGCCGCAGCACCGCGGCGGCGCTTGGCAGCCGCTGCCCTTCCAGGGCGGACAGCCATGCCAGCTTGCGCGCCGCCGCGTCGCCGCCGTAGGCGTTCTTGAGATCGTCAATCTGCCGGAGCTGCGCCATGGTTCCGCCCTCGAAGGCGGCCATTGTAGCCCGGCACGCCGCGGACGTCGGCTACCTTCCTGAGGATCGCGGCCTCTATCGGAACCAGCCGATCCTGCGCACGCTCGTCTATCTCGCGGCCCTGAGGGGCATGCCGCACGAGCAGGCCCGGGCCGCTCGTCCTGCTGCTGGCGAGCACATGGCTGCTGCGGACGGGTGCGGGCCGCGTGTTCAGGATCGGGACGCCGGCGTACGGGAAGGAGCCGGCGTGGGCCGAACTGTGGCGCTGGATCCGCGAGCGCGCGTGAGGCTGAGGCTCCGGGCATCCTGATCGGGCGGCGCCCGGCAGGCAACACGGCGGGCCCGTTTCTCGTCCAAGCAACCAGGGAGGTCGTGTGTTGTCATGAGAACTGCCGCGCCATTCCGCCGCCTGCCGCTGCTGACCGCCGCCGCCGCATTCGCGGCATCGCTTGCCTTCGTCATGCCCGCGTCCGCCCAGACGCCCGAAGGATCGTTCGAGCGGACTCTCACGGTGTCCGGACCGGTCGACCTCGACCTGGCGTCGGGGTCGGGGTCCATTCGCGTCGAGCCAGGCGTGGCCGGCAGCGTCCGCGTGGCCGCGCGCCTCAAGGCGGGCAATTCGTGGTTGGCCGGCAGCGACGTCGAGAAGCGCATCCGCCAGATCGAGCAGAACCCGCCCATCGAACAGCAGGGCAACGTCATCCGGATCGGGCACTTCGCCGACAGCAACCTTGCGCGGAACATCTCCATCAGCTACGAGGTCACGGTGCCGGCCGCCACGAAGCTCGCGGCCAGCACCGGCTCGGGCAGCATCAGCGTCGGCGCCGTGAACGGGCCGGCCGCGGTGAAGAGCGGGTCCGGCAGCGTGACGGTGGGCCGCGTGGGCGGCCGCGTCGAGGCATCGACCGGCTCGGGCAGCATCAGGGTTGACGGCGCGGCCAGCCTCGAGGCCGGCACGGGGAGCGGGTCGATCCATGCGGCAGCGGTCGCCGGTCCGACGAAGGCCAGCAGCGGGTCGGGCAGTATCACAATCGAGCAGGCCGGCAAGGGTGATGTCACCGTGTCAGCCGCGTCGGGCAGCATAACGCTGACGGGCGTGGACGGAGCGGCGCGCGTGAGCAGTTCGAGCGGCAGCATCAGAATCGACGGCCGCCCTGCCGGGCCATGGGCGTTGCACACCTCGTCCGGCGGCATCACCATCACCGTGCCGCCGGATGCGGCATTCGATCTCGACGCCCGCACCAACTCCGGCACGATCGACTCGGCGCACCCGGTGACGATGGAGGTGACCGGGAAGATCGACAAGCGGCACGTGCAGGGCAAGGTGCGGGGCGGAGGGCCGCTCATCGAAGCGTCCTGCTCCTCGGGCAGCATCAGAATCCGATAGGCCCCGCGCCCGCGCCGCCTTACCTGATCGCCGCGTCCATGGCCCTGCGCCAGGCCTGCATCCGCTCCCACTCTCCGGCCGTGGCCCGGGGCGGATCGAACATCGACACGTCCATGTCGAGGTAGAGCGAACGATGAAGCTCGGCCTGGAACCCGGGGTTCGGGCTGTTGGCCTGCGCGCCCACCGCCTTCCTCCAATCAGCGAGCGCCTGCCGCATCTGGACGACGCGCTCCGGCTGCTGCGCCGACAGGTCGCGCGTCTCGGCCGGATCGGCGTCGAGGTCGAACAGCTCGGCCCGCCCGTCCTCGTAGTGTTCGACGAGCTTCCACGGTCCGTCGCGCACCGCACCGGCCGGACGGCTGCCTTGGTTGGTGTAGTGCGGGAAGTGCCAGAAGAAGCGGCCGGTCTGCTGCGCCTCCCCGCCGCCGAGCACGCGAGCGAAACTCCCGCCGTCGAGCCCGGCGGGCACCGGCTGGCCCGCGAGTTCGAGCAGCGTCGGCAGCCAGCCGGTGTTCACGACCGGCGTTCGGATGGTGCGGCCGCCCGGAACCCCGTCGGGCCAGCGGACAATCAGCGGCACGCGCAGCCCGCCTTCGTACAGAAACCCCTTGCCGGCGCGGAACGGCGTGTTGTGCGTGATGCGCGCGTGGCTCCCTTCGGGCACGTGCAGGCCACCGTTGTCCGAGGTGAAGACGACGATGGTGTTCGCGGCCAATCCCAGGCTGTCGAGGCGGTCGAGCAGGCGGCCGACTGTGTCGTCGAGTGTCTCGATGAGCGCAGCGTAGGCGGGCTCGAAGGCGCCTTCGTGCTTCGCAATGAGGCTGGGGCGAGCCGCGTACGGGATGTGCGGCGAGTTGTGCGCGAGGTAGAGCAGGAACGGCCGGTTCCGGTTCGCCTCGATGAACGCGATCGCCTTCGACGTCAGGTCGTACTCGCCTTTGCCGCCTTCGATGTCCGACGGCGCCGTGTTTGCCCTGCCGACGTCGTAGCTGTCGAACCCCTGGTCGGTGGGCAGGAATCCCTGGCCGCCGAGGTGCCACTTGCCCACGTACCCAGTGGCGTAGCCGGCATCGCGGAAGTGCTCGCCGAGCGTCCGCTCGGGGAGCTGCAGGCGTGGTGCGATCAAGGGGTGGAGCAGCCGCTGCGACGGCGCGTCGCTGCGGCCCGGCAGATACGTTGTCAGGTGCAGGCGCGCGGGCGCCTTGCCGGTCATGATCGCGGCGCGCGAGGGCGAGCAGATCGGCTGGGCGACGTAGGCCGACGTGAACCGCGTGCCTTCGCGCGCCAGTTGGTCCAGGCGCGGCGTCCGATGATCGCGGCGGCCGTAGCTCGCCAGATCGTTGATGCCCAGGTCGTCTGCGAGGATGAAGACGATGTTGGGTCGGGCGGCCCGGGCGGCAGACGGCACCCGTGGCGCTGGCGTCGACAGCAGCAGCACCCAGTCCTGGTCCGCGCGCGGCGCGCGAAGCGGCCACGCGCCCGACGCCGTCACCTGGCCGGCAGGTGTGCGTTCGCCGCTGGCGGGATCGAACCAGGCCGCCTCGGCGGAACCGCCCAGGTTCGCCATGTCGATCGTCACGGCGCCGCCGGCAGGAATGTAGACGACGGCGAGCCCGTCGGCCTCCGAGCGCGCCGCGGCGATGAAGCGGTCCGCCTGCCCGGGAGTGGCACCCGGCTGCCGGGCAACGAGCTCCTGCGCGGGCCTGAGCGTCCACCAGCGGACGCTGCGGAACAGCGCCCCAAGGTGCTGCATGCTCGTGGAGCCCGGCAGGGCCATGGCCTCGTGCCACGGCGCCGCCACGCCGGTGTACGCGTGCGTCATCGGCGGGCTCGCCTCGGTCTCCCAGCTCCAGATGCCGTGCGCGCCATAGCTCACGCCGGCGGGCGGGGCCACCAGCAGGCTCCAGTAGGCGGCGCGCCTGACGGCGTGCGCATCGAACGGTCTGCCCGTGGAGCCGGCCACGTGCGCCTCGTAGTTGGGCTCCAGATTCACCGACGGCAGCGCGGGGCTCTTCGCCCACTCGCGGGCCGGCGGGCCCTCGGTCTGCCAGCGCCACGAGTCCTCGCCCGCGCCGTGGCTGCTCTGGTAACCGTTGAACGCGAACCACGCCTCGCCGCGGAACTCGTCCGCCACCCACATCCGTCCCCCCGGGTGCATCGTCGCGAGGTGGCGCGGTGCATCGCCGAAGACGGCGCGGCCGATCGTCCGCCAGCGCTCGGCCAGGGCGCCGCGATAGTCGGCGTCGCCGGCAAGCATCCAGGCCACGTGGTGCGCGCCGTAGCGCGCGACGAGGTAGCGCGCGAGCAGGATCAGTTGGTCATCCGGCAGGGTGGCGCCGGGGTTGAGGCGAGCGGTGGAGCCGCCGATCGCCCAGATCAGGACCGGGGCGGCGACCAGGCCCGCCTCGTTGATGGCATCGACGCGGCGGTCGAGCCAGCGGAAGAAGATCGGGTCGATGGTGATCCGCTCGAGGCCGTAGTAGGCCGGACGGCCGTCGGCGTTGCCGCTGGCCGCACGCCACTGCGTGGTCACGAACTGGATCACGTTGAAGCCCTTGGCGCGGCGGTCCTCGAGGTACGTCCTCCAGTCTCGAACGCCGGCCTTCAGCGCGCCGTTCCACGCGGTGTCGGCCAGCCAGAAGAAGGGCGTGCCGTCGGCATGGACGAACGAGCGCCCCTCGTCTGATACGCGCAAGAGGCCATGGCGGTACAGCGGATTGTCGCCCCGGTAAGGCGTCACCGTGAGGCGGCCCCGCTGCCCGGCAAGCCGATCGTCGGCCCCGCGCGTGAGCCGCAGGGTCCAGGTCCATTCTCCCAGTTCGTCCGGCAGGAAGCGGACGCGGTACGCACGGAAGCCGTCCCAGAAGCCGGCCGTCGGAATCGTCCGGCCGCTTGGCGACGTGAAGTCGGCCACAATCTCGAGGTCGTGCAGCGGCGACCGCGGCTCCGCAGCGGCTTCGAAGGACAGGTCGACACGCGTCCAGATCTCGGCCGCGGCATGGCGCAACCCGCCGGCCGCCTGGGCCGGCGCGGCGGCTGCTCCAGTTGCCCGCGACGCGACCCCTGCGGCGGCTGGCGGGGCGAGGGCGAGCGCCAGCGCCGCGAGGGTCACCCCCCGCGGCAGCCAGCCGCAGCGGCGCCGGCAGAGGGCGGAGCCCGGACGGCGATCGGCCCGCTGGCACGGTTCTTCGTGCATGACCGGGAACTCCTCGCGCGCGGACAGCGGCTCGACGCTGCGCGCAGGGCAGGAGCCAGCGGTCGTGAGGATAGCACGGGCTTCGCGTGAGGCGCGCGGTCGGCCCCGCGCTACTTTTCGGGCCCGCTCGGGATCGCCCACGCCCCCGACTTCGTGTCCAGCTTGTGGCACAGCGTGCACTCACCCTGGAACATCGTCAGAAAGTGGTTCTTGTCGCCGCCTGTCAGGTGGATCTCGTGGATCATCCGGGCGAAAGGCGGCGCCACCTTCGACGTCTGGCCATGGCACGCCAGGCATGAGCCCGGGATGTTCTTGAAGCTCCCGGCCGGAACGGCGGGGTGCTTGCCCGCGATCGCGAGGCCCGCGGGGGCCGCGCTCTTCGCGTGGCTGACCAGCGCCGGGGGCACCTGGGTGGCCCAGCCCTTCATCAGCGTGCTGAACCGCGCGTCCAGCTTCATGTCCACGTAGTTGATGTGGCAGTCCACGCACCCGGCCGGATGCGTGTCGGGTGCCGTGATGCCCGGGATCTTGCGCGCGGGCGGCATCGGCGGCCCGCCCTGCGGCGGCTGCGCGGCCGCCTGGATCGCGACCGACACGATGCCGGCGGCAACGAACAGGCGTATGGCGGCGTGGGGGGCTAGTTTCACGTGCATCCTCCTTCCGGAATGTGGAACCGGGACTACCTCGGGATTCCCTTGTGCAGTACCAAAATCAGACGGATGCGGAACGGCGGAGGTTCCTCGCGGGCGGCGGTGTAGACTCTGGGCGGGAGCCGTCATGTCCGCACGTGGCGGCGACTTGCGCCGGGAGGCCCTCCTATGACGTTGCGCGTGGTGCGTTCACGATCGTTGACGTCGCTCGTGGCCGTCTTCGCGGCGGCCCTGCTTCTGTGGCCTGCCTCTCCGGTCGCCGCGCAGGCCGCGAAGCCGGCTGTAGCAGGCCTGCCTGCCGACACGCCGGCGCAGTTCGTGCCCGTCACGTCGTCGTTCGATTACCTCAAGCGCGACGTGATGATTCCGATGCGCGACGGCGTGAAGCTCCACACGGTCATCATCGTGCCGAAGGGCGCGAAGGGGGCGCCCATCCTGCTCACGCGGACGCCTTACAACGCCACCGCCCTCACGAGCCATGCGAGCAGCGCCCACCTCGGGCCGATCCTGCAGGGCTACGACAACGCCACGGACGTCATCGTCGAGGGCGGCTACATCCGCGTCGTGCAGGACGTGCGCGGCAAGTACGGGTCGGAAGGCGACTACGTGATGAACCGCCCGCTGCGAGGCCCGCAGAATCCGACCCCCGTCGACCATGCCACCGACACCTACGATACGATCGACTGGCTCGTGAAGAACGTCCCCGAGAGCAATGGGAAGGTCGGGATCCTCGGGATTTCGTACGACGGCTTCCTGCCGCTGATGGCGCTCGTCAATCCGCACCCGGCGTTGAAGGTGGCCGTGCCGATGAACCCGATGGTCGACGGCTGGATCGGCGACGACTGGTTCCACAACGGCGCGTTCCGCCAGCAGATGATGCCCTACATGTACAACCAGGCCGGCACGCGCACGGGCGACGCCGCGTGGTGGTCGAGCCACTTCGATCAGTACGACATGTATCTGCAGGCCGGCTCGGCGGGCGAACTCGGGCGCAGCCGCGGCCTCGAACAGATCGGGTTCTGGAGGAAGATCCTCGAGCATCCCGCGTACGACGCGTTCTGGCGCGACCAGGCGGTGGACAGGATCCTCGCGGCGCAACCGCTCACCGTGCCGGTGATGCTGGTGCACGGCCTCTGGGACCAGGAAGACATCTACGGCGCCATCGCCGTCTACGAGGCCATCGAGCCCAAGGACACCGCCAATGACAAGGTGTTCCTCGTGATGGGTCCGTGGTACCACGGGCAGCAGATCGAGGATGCGAGTGCGCTCGGCGCACTGAAATGGGGCAGCGACACCGGGCGGGCGTTCCGCCAGGAGATCCTCCGGCCCTTCCTGGACCAGCACCTCAAGGACGGCGCGCCGAAGGCGGACATCGCGCCCGTGTCGGCGTTTGAGACGGGCACGAACGCCTGGCGCCGCCTGCCCGCCTGGCCGTCCGGCTGCGCGAGCGGCTGCACGATCGACGCGAAGCCGCTCTACCTGGGAGCCGGGCTGACGCTGGGCTTCTCCGAGCCGAAGGCCGGCGGGGCCGCCTACGAAGACTACGTCTCCGATCCCGCCAAGCCCGTGCCGTTCAGGGCGCGTCCCATCCAGCCCGTGGGGTACGACGGCGGCCTCACGTGGCCGCAGTGGCTGGTCGACGATCAGCGCGAGGCGTCGGGCCGGCCGGATGTCGTGTCGTTCGTGTCCGACGTCCTGACCGCGCCGGTCAAGATCAGCGGGCAGCCTGTCGCCAGTCTCGTCGCGTCGACCAGCGGGACCGACTCGGACTGGGTCGTGAAGGTGATCGACGTGTACCCCGACGAGGTGGCGGGCCAGCCCGCGCTGGGCGGCTACCAGTTGATGGTCTCGGCCGACATCTTCCGCGGCCGCTACCGGGAGAGCCTGGAAGCCGCCAGGCCGATTGCGGCCGATACGCCGCTGCGCTACCGGTTCGCGCTGCCGACGGCGAACCACGTGTTCCTGCCCGGCCACCGCATCATGGTGCAGATCCAGTCGAGCTGGTTCCCGCTCTACGATCGCAACCCGCAGACGTTCGTGCCGAGCATCTTCTGGGCGGAGCCGAAGGACTATCGAAAGGCCGTGCAGCGCATCTATCACGCGCCCGGGCAGGCGAGCTTCGTCGAGCTGCCGGTCGTGACCACGCGTTGAGGCTATGACACAGCGATTCCGACACTCCGCGTGGGCGATCGCGGCGCTGACGATGGCCGCATGGGCCGTCCGGCCCGCGTCGCAGTCGCTCACCGCCCCGCAGACCCCGCGCGGCGCGCGCCCCACCACGCTCGCCTCGCTCACGCCGGTGGCCCCCTGGGTGAAGATCGCGCCGGGCATCTGGCAGGCCGCCGCGGGCGACACGTCGCGCGAACTGCGGTACACGAAGTTCGCCGCTGCGCCGCCCCGCATGGAGGCGCTCCTCGCGCGACCCGACCAGGAATTCCCGTTCGGCGCGGACGCGTTCGCGTTCGAGCGCACGGCCGACGGCAAGATCATGGTCCGCGTGCCGTGCGAG
>Ga0316605_10002440_pt1 | contig 10574 bp, 8 predicted proteins | sample OWC_soil_day20_n_FD_207666 | JGI IMG/M metagenome (GOLD analysis project Ga0316605, IMG submission 207666) | Wetland soil microbial communities from Old Woman Creek delta, Ohio, United States - OWC_soil_day20_noCT | ecosystem: Environmental > Terrestrial > Soil > Wetlands | place: USA: Ohio... | reverse complement strand
ACGTCGATCAAGCACCCCGGCATCGTCGAGGTGTTCGACTTCGGCTACATGGCGTCGGGCCACGCGTTCCTCGTGATGGAGTTCCTCGACGGCGTGTCCCTCGCGCGTCGGTGCGACTCCGGCGGTCGGATGGGCGAGGGCGAGGCCGCGATGCTGCTCCGCGGCGTGTGCAGCGCGCTGTCCGCCGCCCACGCGAAGGGCATCGTCCACCGCGACCTCAAGCCCGACAACATCTTCCTGGTCCCCGATCCCGACTCCGCGATCGGCGAGCGCGCGAAGGTCCTCGACTTCGGCATCGCCAAGCTCACCGACGTCGGCCCCGCGGGCAGCACGACCAAGACCGGCGTCGTGATGGGAACACCGACGTACATGTCCCCGGAGCAGTGCCGCGGCGCCGGCGAGGTCGATCAGCGCGCCGACCTCTACTCGATCGGCTGCATCTTCCACGAGCTGCTGACCGGCCGCCCTCCGTTCGTCGACCCCGGCGCGGGCGAGCTGATCGGCGCGCACCTCTACGTCGCGCCGGAGCGGCCGTCGGTGTTCCTCCCGACGATCTCGCGCCACTCCGAGAAGCTGATCCTGGCCCTGCTGTCCAAGGATCCCGCGCACCGGCCGCAGACCGCGAAGGAGCTCGGGCAGCGGTTCCAGGAGATCGCGCAACAGCAGGGTTGGATCACGCACCTCAGCCCGGCCGGCATCACGTCACCCTCGATGCCGCTGCTGACGCCCCCGCCGCAGTCGACCGAGCCGGCCCCTCCGAGCACGCAGCGTCCGCCGCGCGCGACGACGCCGTTCGGCCTCACGTCACCCGCGCTGGTCGTCACCGGCGAGGCGCGGGTCGACAAGCCCACGACGCTGTCGGGGGCGGCGAGCCAATCGATCATCGACGTGCCGCGCCGCTCGCGCAGGGGGCTCGGCCTCGCGATGGCCGCGGCGGCGCTGATCGCGGGCGGGACCGTCGCGGTCGTGAGGCTCGGTGGCGCGCCCACCCGCGGGTCGGCGACGAGCCCCGCGACGACCGTCGGGGCGCAGCCCGCACCCGGCGACGACAAGCCCGCGATCGTCGACCGCACATCCACCGAGACCCGGCCCACCGAGCCCGCGGCCGCCACCCCAAGCGCCCTCGTCGACGACAAACCGACCCTCGGCGGCGCGCCCGCCGGCGTCGCCACCCAGCCCCCGCCCGTCGCGACCGGGCCCGACGCCACCAGACCGGCGATCCGACGGCCGGCCGACGTCGTGGCGCGGCCTGCGCCCGAGATCAAGAAGCCCGAGATCAAGAAGCCCGTGACCAACAAGCCCGTGACCAACAAGCCCGTGACCAACAAGCCCGAGCTCAAGAAGCCCGCGACCAAGAAGCCCCTGATCGAGACCGACATCTGATGCTCCCACACGCTTGTTCGCTCGCCCTGGCGGCGTGCCTGCTCGGCGGACTCGCCGCGCGCCCGGCCCACGCCGAGCCCCCTCCTCCCCAGGCGGGCCGCGTCGATGCCAAGGCGCTGATGCAGTCTGGCGTCCGCCTGTTCGAGGCCAAGGACTATCTCGGTGCGCTCGCGGTGTTCAAGGACGCCTACTCGCGGTTTCAGAGCGCGAAGATTCTGCTCAACATCGCGACGACCCTGACGCTCCTCGACCGCAAGGCCGACGCGGCGAACGCGTACCAGCGCTACCTCGACGCGGCCGACTCCGATCCGGCGAAGAAGGCCGACGTGCTCGCCGTGCTCGCGGATCTCGATCGCGTGCTCGGCAGGCTCGAGATCTCGGTGACGCCGGCGGACGCGGAGATCCAGATCAACGACGGCGAGTGGGTCCCGGCCGCGAACGTTCCGCTGTTCCGCGTCCCGCAGGGAGCGTTCACCGTCCGAGCGCGCAAGGACAAGTTCCAGTCCGAGGCGAAGTCCGCGAACCTCGTCATCGGCGAGAAGGCCGCGATCCGGATCGAGATGACGGCGATCCCCGAGCCGCCGCCGAGCGTCGGCAGCGGACCGCTCGGCGATGGGAACGGCGAGCTCGGCGTGCTCGCGCCGGCGCCCGCCGAGGGACCACGCACGCGGTTCGCGGGGATCGCGCTCGCGCACCTCGACCTCCCGCGCGGCGGCGGCGCCGCGCGCGTGGGGCTCGCGTTCGACCTCACGGGCCAGCTCCAGGTCCAGGCGGCCGCGCTGATTGGCCCCACGACCGGTGGCTACGCCGGCGCGACCTTCACGTTCCTCCCCGGCAAGTTGCGGCCGTACGCTGCCGCCGGCATGCCGCTGTTCTTCTCGGACGGCCCGCGGTTCGGCGTGCGCGGCGGCGGCGGCCTCGAGATCGTGATCACGCGCCACGTCTCGCTGATCGCCGAGCTCGGCATCGAGGTGCTGCTCAATCCCGAGGACGACATCCGCAAGGTGGTGTTCATCCCCGCGGTCGGGGCGACCGGTCGGCTCTAGAACGGCGTCGGCGTCGGCGCGCGATCGAGCCGACTGTCGAGGGCGACGTGGTGGTGCTGGACGACCGGATCGAACACCAGCAGCAGCTCCTCGGCCTCGGGCTCGAGGACCGCCTTGTCGGGGTCGGGCGCGTACGCGCTGATCGCCTCGAACGAGTCCCACATCGTGAGCACGGTGATCTCGACGACGACCTTCTCCGCGCGTGTCAGCACGAGCGAGCCGCGGTGGCCGGGAAACGCGGCGAGCGCGGGCCGGACCACGCGATGGTAGTGGGCGACGTAGGACCGCGCGCCCGTGGGCGTCGCGAGCGCGCGCCAGGTCCGGACGATCATGTGGGGAGCACGGGCAAGCGCACCTTGCCACCCTCGGCGAACGGCTGCGCCGCAGCGTGACGCGTGCGCGGCACGCTCAGCGTGGTCGGGCGAACATCGGGTGCGCGCTCGGCCCATGCACGCGCGACGTCGCGGTCGAGCAGGTGCGTCGGGCGCACGTTGCGCAGCGCGTTCGCCATGATCGCGCGCAGGTGCGGATGGTCCGCCTCGAGCTGCGCGAGCAGCGCGGTCATCGCGTCACGCTTGAGGCCGTCCTGCGAGCCGCACAGGTTGCACGGGATGATCGGGAACGCGAGGTGCTGCGCGAACTCCGCGATCTCTGCCTCGGCGCACTCGATCAGCGGGCGGATCACGTCGAACCGGCCATCGTCGGTCTTGTAGATCGCCGGCATCGCCTGCAGCTTGCCGCTGTAGAACAGGTTGAGCAGGAACGTCTCGAGTGTGTCATCGCGGTGGTGACCGAGCGCGATCTTGGTGCAGCCGAGGCGCTCGGCCGCCGTGTACAGGATTCCGCGGCGCAGGCGCGAGCACATGGAGCAGTAGGTCGCCGTCTCCGGCAGGTGCGACGTGACGACCGAGTAGGTGTCCTCCCGGAGGATCTCGTAGGGCTGCCCCGAGGCCTCGAGAAATGCGCGCAGGCCCGTGCCGTCGTAGTTCGGCTGCGCCTGATCGAGGTGGACGGCGATCAGCTCGACCGGGAACGGCAGCCGCGGCACGAGGCGGGTCAGCAGGTGGAACAGGGTGTAGCTGTCCTTGCCACCCGACATCGCGACCATGATCCGATCACCTGGCGCGAGCAGCTGGTAGCGCTCGCAGGTGTCCTTCACGTCGCGATACAGTCGGTGCTCGAGCCGACGAACGACATCGCTCATGCCCGGATTCCTACTCGATTCCCACAGCCCCGTCACGCCTGAATGACCGGGACTCTCGTCGCGCTCGCTGCGATCGCCCTGATCGCGTTCACCACCGAGGGGGCGATCGGCTTCGGCGGGACCGTGATCGCCGCCAGCATCGGGGCCCAGTTCGTCCCGATCGAGGCGCTGCTCCCCGCGTTCGTACCGCTCAACCTCGCGCTATCGACCTGGCTCTTGACCCGCGGCTTTGGCGCCGTGGCCTGGCGGATGCTGCTCGTCGACATCGCCCTGCCCGTCGGGCTCGGCGCCGCCGTGGGCCTCGCCCTGTTCCACCTGCAGGCCAAGACCGAGCTCGCCCTCGCCTTCGGGGTGTTCGTCGCCGGCCTCGCGACCCTCCAGCTCGCGCGCCCCGCGGATCGTCAGCTCGCGCGGCCCTGGCGGCTCGGGTTGCTCGTCCTCGGCGGCATCGCGCACGGGCTGTTCGGGACCGGCGGTCCGATGATCGTCTACGTCGTGCGCCGTACGCTGCCCGACAAGCGCGCGTTCCGCGCGACGCTGGCAGTGCTGTGGCTCGTGCTCAACACGGCGCTGCTCGTCAACTTCCTCTCGCTCGGCCTGTACGACGCCCACACCGCTGACCTCGGCCTCGTCCTGGCGCTCGTGATCGTGCCCGGGCTCTACCTCGGCGAGCGGGTGCACCACGCGCTCGATGCAGCACGGTTCGAGCGCGTGGTGTGGGTGCTGCTGCTCGCGGCCGGCGTCGCGCTCGCGGTGCGCTCGGCGCTCAGGCTGTGACGAGCGGCGACCACGCGTCGGGCGTCAGCAGCCACAGCCAGTCGCGCGCGCGGGTCGCCGCGACGTACAGGGACCGCGCGAGCTCGGGCGAGACCGGGTAGAACGCCGGGGTCAGGTCGGGGATCACGACCACGTCGAACTCGAGGCCCGAGACCGCGGCCGCGGTCGTGACGATCAGCCCGGGCTCGAACCGGAAGTCGCCGTCGAGGACGAGCACCGGATCGAGGCCGCGCGACAGCTCCGCGTGCAGGCGCCGCGCGTGCTCGGGCGTCCGCGCGATCACGGCGATCTGCCGCCACGGCTCGCGCGTGATCAACGCGTCGAGGTGCCAGCACAGCGCCGCCGCCTGAGCGAGTGCCGTCCCGCACGCGCTCGCCCACACCGCGGGATCCGCGGGTGGCTCGGCGGGGACCTGCGCGGTGCCCTCCGTGATCGCGCGCCCGAGGTCGCTGATCGCCGGCACCGAGCGATACGTGATCGCGAGCGTCGTCTCGACCCAGCGCGGGCGGCGCAGCTCGGCGCGGGCGGCCTCCCAGCCGGTGAACCACGCGGACTCGTCGGTCGCCTGTCGGTGATCGCCGGCGAGCGTGATCGTGCCATGCGGTGCGAGCGCGTCGCCGATCGCCGCGAGCTCCATCGGGGCGCGGAGCTGGGCCTCGTCGACCACGATGTGCTCGTACTCGGCGAGTGCCTCCTTCGCCGGAGGCAGCGCGCCACGCCGGACCAGCTCGAACAGCACGGGCACGTCCTCGGCGTCGAACGTGTGCGCGTCCTGCATCGGCGTGCCGTCGTCGAGGCGGCGGCCATCGAGCGCGACCAGGCGATCCGCATCGACGTGCTTGTGCGCCTTCTCCGTCGTCGTCACGAACTGCGCGCGCGTGTGGAGCTGGACGGCCTGGATCGCGCGCGGAGGCAGCGCTCCATCGCTCGCCGCGACGATCGCCGCGAGCCGGTCCTGATCGCCGAACAGGTAGAGCAGCCGGGCGCGCGACCGCGGCAGCTTGTCGTCGTTGTCCGGAGGTGGCTTCCAGCCGACGAACGCGTCGAGCGCGACCCGCACGGCGGGGTGTCGCTTGAGGCCGATCACCTGCGCCCGCGCGGTCTCGCTCAGCCGCTTCGGCAGGCCGGGGAACGTCGCGTGCGCGCGATCGATCAGCCAGTCCTCGATCACCGCGATCTCGAGCCGGGTCACCCCGAGGCGGTCGGCGAGCAGGCGCACGAGGCGGCGCAGGCCCTCGGTCGGGACCAGGACGAGCGCGCGGAACCGGCGGCCGTGCTCGCGCGCGCGCCGCTCGAGCGAGGCGACGCGATACAGCGCGACCAGCGTCTTGCCGACCCCGGCCTCGCCGTCGAGGACCAGCGACGTGTCGGCGGGGAGATCGACGGCGCGCTGCTGCTCGGGATCGAGGACGATCACCGCATCCCGGTCGCGCGCGGACGCCGGCGCCGGCGACGGCCGGGGCCGCGGGCGCTCCCCGTCGCGGGTGATGATCCGGTCGTCGCCGATCAGCCCCTCGCCACGGCCGGCGATCAGCCAGCGCTCGACGACCGTGCCCTCCGACGTGCGCTCGCCCGCCTCGAGCTCGTAGGACTCTCCGGGGGCGTGCCGGAAGAACACCCCCGCGAGCGGCGCGCTGCGCCAGTCGAGCATCTGCTGGGTGCCCTCGAGGTGCGTGCGCGGCCCGAGCGCGTAGGTGCGCCCGCCCCGCGCCGTCCGCACGGACAGCACGCCCTGGGCAGCCGGCGCGGCGGCGATCAGCCGCTCGAGCTCGTCGAAGGTCACGGGTGCCATCCTGCGCACCCCGCGCCGGATGACAAGTGGTTCAGGCGCGCGTTTCGGGGGCGGTCGGCGCGGTCCAGGACGCGACCGGATCGGCCTCGTCGAGGCCACGGCGCATCCGGTCGCGCGGGTGCCAGTCGTCGATCGCATCGCGCGGGTGCATCGGGCCATCGAACCGCAGCTGGAACGCGGCGTCGAAGTCCGTGGTCCCGTGGGTACGCACGAAGATCGTCTTGCGGTTGTACGGGAGGAAGAACATCAGGAACGGGAAGAAGTTCTTCACCATCACGATGTCGGCCTTCCACAGCGAGAGCCCGACGTCCGCGTAGAACGACGGCCGCATCACCATCGACGGCCCCTCGGTGATCACGATCCGCATGTGGTCGACGGCGAGCACGACCGTCCGGCCGAACCCGTGCTGCGCGTGCTTGCTGACGACCGTCCCCGCGACCCGCAACGGCGTCGAGCGCGCCGGATCGAGCGTGCCGCCGATCGCGAGCGCGACCCGAGCGCCCTCGGCGTGCGACCACAGCGTCTCGATCGCGTGGGGGTCGCGGACGGCGGCGTAGGTCAGGAGGCCCGTCGCCTCGGCGAGCAGCGCGCGCAGCAGATGCGTCGAGTCGCCGGGCGCGCCTGCCGTCACGACATCCGAGGCATCGGACATCGTCACGCAGCCGAGCTTGCGGCGGATGCGCGCGGACCGTGCCGCGGCGATCCCCTCGCTCGCCGACGGAAACGCGGGCGGCTGCTCGTGGCGCCGCTCCCAGCACATCTCGGCGAGCTCCTCGGCGAGCCGCTCGGCGCCGGACACGTCGTTGTTGGTCACCGTGACGGTCGACCAGCCGAGCTGTGGATCGTCGTTCCACGGGTGGCACATCAGCGACGACGCCGCGAGCACCTCACCGGACTTCTCCGCGCGGTGCATGCGGCGGAACACCGCGCGCATCGGAGCGAGGAAGTCGATCGTCTTGCCACCCCCGAGGAGCAACGGCAGCGTGCGCCACGCCATCGTCGGCTTGATCTCGCCGAGCACCGTCCCCATCACGATCGAGCCGGCCTTCTTGCCGATCTTCGCGTGATCGCGGTGCGGGTTGGTCTGGTACGCGACGATCGCATCGGCCGCGGTGATCCGCGCGCGCGTGATGTTGGCGTGCAGGTCGTGCGACACGACGAGCGGCGCTCCGCCGATCACCGATCTCGCCGCACGCAGGAGCCGGCTCTCCGGATCCTGCACGCCGATCACGCCCATCGCGCCGTGGAGACAGAAGTACATGCCGTCGACCGGACCCGCGGCGCGGAGCTGCTCGACGAGGCGCGCCTCGAGGACCTCGAAGCACTCCTTGCTCAGGGGCCCTCCCGACGACGCCCACGCCGACAGCAGGGGCACGGGCTCGATCTCGGCCTTGCGCTCCGCGGCGGCGAGCATGAACCCGCCGAGCTCGGCGCGCTTGAAGAAGCCCGGGACCTCGGGGCCCGAGGTCACCGCCTTCATCAGGGCGGCTCCTTCCAGGTAGTGGCTGCCCTCGAAGTCGGCGAGCGTGGTCGCGACGGGCGAGAGCGAGTTGCTCTCCTGCGCGATCCGGGCGAATGCGATCCTCTTCACGACTGGGCTCCTCGCGAGTACATCTCTGCCATCACCTTGCGAACTCTCCCCGCGACGAACCCGCGGAGCGGCATCTTCGCCGCCATCCCGTACATCGGCGCACTGCCGCTCTTCGCGAGCGACGGGTCCTGGCGCACCTCGCGGACGGCCTCCGCGAGGTCGCGCAGATAGTCTTCGACGATGCCCGCATGGTTCGCGGTCACCGTCAGGTGGATCGACGCCGGCTTGTGCTGGCGATCGATCGTCCAGCCGCGCGCCTCCATGCGATCCGCGATCGCGTAGATCTCCTCGCCGCCGGTGCCGCGCACCTTGCGGATCAGCGATGGGATCAGCGAGCGATCCGCGGCTGCCTCGACCGACTCCGCCGTCCCGAACGTCACGATGGTCGCGTCGCCCTTGCCGATCAGCGCGAGTCCGGGGATCCCCTCGATCCCGAGGCGCAGCCGGTCCGCGGCATCGAGCGCCTGCTTCGCGAGCTCGATGTAGCCGTGCTCGCCGAACGACGTCAGCGCGGCCCACGCCGCCGCGATCGGACCACCCGGGCGCGTGCCGAGCAGCGTCGGCGACGCGTAGATCCCACCCGGGAAGTCGGTGGCGACGAAGATCTGGTGGCGCATGTTCTCGATCGAGCGCCAGACCAGCACCGACGCGCCCTTGCCGGCGTAGCCGAACTTGTGGAGGTCGGCGCTGATCGACGTCACGCCGGGGACGCGGAAGTCCCACCGCGGCACGGCGCGACCGAGCCGCTCGATCCACGGCAGCACGAAGCCTCCGACGCACGCGTCGACGTGCAGCGGCAGCTTCTTGCGCTGCGCGAGCTCGCCGAGCTCCGCGATCGGATCGACCACGCCGTGCGGGTACTGCGGCGCCGAGCCGACGAGGCCGATCGTGTTGCGCGTGATCTTGGCCGCCATCGCGCGGGCATTCGCGCGAAAGTCGGGGCCGACCGGCGTCTTGACGAGCTTGACGCCGAACAGGTGCGAGGCCTTGTCGAAGGCCGGATGGATCGTCTGCGGGACGACGAGCTCGGGGCGGCGAATCCACGGCCGCTGGCGGCGCGCGCGATCGCGATACGCGGCGACCGCGCACAGGATCGACTCGGTGCCGCCCGAGGTGACGGTGCCGACGGCGTCGGGGCAGTTGAACAGCGCGCCCGCCATCTCGATGATCTCGGTCTCCATCTTCTTCAGGCTGCCGAACGCCATCGGGTTCAACAGGTTCGTGCTCGCGTACAGCGCGTGCGCGCGCTGCATCAGCTGCTCGTGCGCTTCGCCCGCGGCGCCGGGCACGTGATAGACGAGCGAGAACACGCGGCCTTCGCGCCACCGGGTGTCGCCGGCCTTGCGCTGCTCGAGCTCGGCGAGGATGTCCGCCGCGGCGCGGCCTTGCTTGGGGAGTGCGATGCGGGACGACATGGCGTCAATCTCCACGATGACCACCGACCGTTCCACCACGAACCCGTGCGTGGCAGAAAGTATGGCCTGCAACCTCGCGGCTCGACGATAGATCCTGCCGTCCGCCGCGAAGGTCTCGTGCGCGACCGCCCACAACCTGGCCTCGAAGCCAGTAGGCCAACCAGGCCTCCCGTGCTCGAATGTCGGGGCGTGAAGAGACGTGTCTCGAAGTCGGCACCCCGGCGGGCGCCTCCGGTTACCGCGCACGACGACCAGCCGACGATCGTGGTGGGCGCGAACACCCAGATCCTCCAGGTCAACCAGGCCTTCGAGGCGCTGGTCGGCTGGACCCGCGCCGAGCTCCTGACGAAGCGCGTCGCCGAGGTCCTCGGGGCGGGGGACCACGGCAAGCGCCTCGACCGGACGCTGCGCGGAGCCCTCGCAGGCCAGGTCGTGACGAGCTGCGAGCTCGTCCACACCCGGGCGACGCAGGTGCTCGAGCTGACCGCGCGGTTCTCGGTCCTGCGCTCCAACGGCGAGCGCAACCTCCTCGTCCGGATCACGGGCTGGAAGAACCTGTCGGGCGACGAGACCGACGGCAGCCTCGCCGATCTGCGCTACGAGATCGCGCTGTCCCCGTTCGGCGTGCTCACGCGAACCCACGGGCTGGCCTTCCAGGCGATGGCGCGCGCCGGGATCGGGCGGTACTGCTACGAGGCGCTGCACGACCGGACGGCGCCGTGCCCGGAGTGCCCGGTCGGCGGGAGCGACCGCGCCCAGCGCGGCACGGCGGTCGTCCGCTGCACGTCGAGGAGCTCCTCCACCGGCGCCTGTGTCGCGATCGGGAAGCGGCTCGACGCCACGACCGCCCGCGTCGAAGCCTGGCACGTGGATCGAAAGCTGCTGCGCGAGCTGATCGCCGCGCACATCGAGCTCGCCGCCGAACGGTTCGAGCTCACCGAGCGCGAGCGCGAGGTGCTGCACCTCGCGGTCGACGGCCGCGCCACGGCCGAGATCGCGGCGACCCTGCGAATCTCGCCGAGCACCGCGAAGTTCCACCTGGCCAACGTCCTGTCCAAGCTGGGCGCCGACTCGCGCAACGATCTCCTCCGCCACTTGCTGTGAGCGTTTTCCCCTGGCCCGCTGGCCAGGTGTTCGGCGGAGCTGCAGTTGTTATCCTGAGCTCGGTGAGCGATGTGGATGGTCGCGACGCGTGGGCGTTGCTCGAGGTGGTGCCCGACGCGATCGTCGCGGTCGATGCGGATGGGCGCGTGGTGTTCGCCAACGCGCACACCGAGCGGCTGTTCGGGTACGACCGCTCGCAGCTGGTCGGCGGTCCGCTCGAGATCCTGCTCCCGGCTCGCTACCGGGGCCGCCACGCCGAGCA
>Ga0316605_10002439_pt1 | contig 10574 bp, 9 predicted proteins | sample OWC_soil_day20_n_FD_207666 | JGI IMG/M metagenome (GOLD analysis project Ga0316605, IMG submission 207666) | Wetland soil microbial communities from Old Woman Creek delta, Ohio, United States - OWC_soil_day20_noCT | ecosystem: Environmental > Terrestrial > Soil > Wetlands | place: USA: Ohio... | reverse complement strand
CGAGGGCGGCCGCATGAGCCAGGCACAAGACGAATCCGAAACCGTGTTCGCCACGGCAGCCGAACTGTTCGGCCTGCTGTCCACGCCGATCCGGCTGAAGATCATCAGCTCGTTGTGCCGCGGCGAGAAGAACGTCTCCCAGCTGCTGGGCGACATCGACACCACGCAGCCCAACATGAGCCAGCACCTGTCGACGCTGTACCGCGCCGGCGTGCTCGGCAAGCGCCGCGACGCCACGCAGATCTACTACCGCATTGAGAGCGAACGCGCCGCCATGCTGTGCCGTGCGGTGTGCACCCAGATCGCAGCCGAGATGGACCCCGCTGCCGATGTCTCCGCCGAAGAGCGGCTGACACCGCGCACGGCCCTGCGTCGCTGAGCGCGGCGGCTCAATCCGGGCCACCCAGGCGGCGCAACCGCGCCAGGCGCTGCGGCTCGGCCTGCGCCAGGCCTTCGTCTTGCCCCAGCAGCCGGGCCGCCATGGCGAACTGTGGCCTGGCTTCATCGGCCCGGCCCAGCGCCAGCAGGTTCTCGGCGATTTCCTCATTGACATAGCCGTCGCTGCTGCCGGCGAGCTGGTGCGCCGCCAGCAGCGCCTGCTGGCGCGCCAGCGCCTCGGGGTGGCGCCCCAACGAGCGCAGGCAGCGCGCCACCGACCATTCGGCAACCATGATCTGCTGCGCTTTGCCGCGAGCCGTCCATTCGGCCAGCGCCTGCTCGAACAGTGGCAGCGCCTCGGCCGGGCGGCCCAGCTCGTGCAGATCCCAGGCGCTGTTGTTCAGCATCGCCGGCACCAGGCGCCGTGCCTGCGGGTCGGACGAGGCGCGCGCCAGCTCGATGCCGCGGCGGTTCCAGTCCAGCGCCGCCGGACTGCCGGCGTGGGTGATGGCCACCATGTGCGCGGCGTCCACCGCCAACGCGTCGAGCCGGGCTGCCTGCGCCTGCGCGAAGGCCTGCTCGAAGAGTGCGCGCGCCGGCTCGCGCTGGCCCGCGGAGTTGAAGCTGCGGCCACGTTCCAGCCAGAAGCGTACCTGCACCGCCGGCGTGGTGGCCGCGCGCGGCTGCAGCGTGTCGAGCAGGCGATGGGCCTCGTCGAAGCGGCGGCGCAGCGACAAGGTGCGTGCGATCTGCGTCTGCAACTCCAGTTGCTGCTCGGCCGACGCCGTGGCCAGCGCGTCGCGAAAGCGCTGTTCGCTGGCGGCCGGGTCGGCGTAGTCCCACAGCGATTCGATGTCCACGGCCGCGGCCTCCACCACCATCGCGCCGCACAGCCACAGGGCCAGCCCGGCCGCGGCGCGGCGGATGCGGCGGGGTCCTTGGAAGGGGTCGATCATCATGTTCCCGCGCTCCCGCGGCGCGACAATCTTGCCATGCCCTCGCCGCCGCGCCGCTGGATCGCGCACCTCGACATGGATGCCTTCTATGCCTCGGTGGAGCTGCTGCGCTATCCCGAGCTTGTGGGCCAGCCCGTGGTCATCGGCGGCGGTCGGCGCCACCAGCCGGTGCTGCTGGCCGACGGCACGCGGCGCTTTGCGCGGCTGCGCGACTACGCGGGCCGCGGCGTGGCCACCACCGCCACCTACGCGGCCCGCGACCTGGGCGTGTTCTCGGCGATGGGGCTGATGAAGGCGGCGCAGCGTGCGCCAGATGCGGTGCTGCTGCCGGTCGACTTCGACGAGTACCGGCGCTACTCCATGCTCTTCAAGGCCGCGGTGGCCGAGGTCACGCCGTTGGTCGAGGACCGCGGCGTCGACGAGATCTACATCGACCTGAGCGAGGTGCCGGGCGTGCACGAACCCTTGGCTCACGACCCGCTGGGCGGCGTGCGCGCCGTCGCGCAGGAGATCCGAAACAGCGTCAAGCGCGCCACCGGTTTGAGCTGCTCGATTGGCGTGACGCCGAACAAGCTGCTGTCGAAGATCGCCTCCGAGCTGGACAAGCCCGATGGACTGACGATCCTGACGATGGACGACCTGCCCACGCGCATCTGGCCCATGCCGGTGCGGCGGATCAACGGCATCGGACCGAAGGCCGGCGCCAAGCTGGCGGGCTTCGGCATCACGACCATCGGCCAGCTGGCCGAGCGGCCGCGCGACTGGCTGGTCGAGCACTTCGGCCGCAGCTACGGCGCCTGGCTGCACGACGCCGCCCATGGCCGCGACGACCGTCCGGTGGTGACGCACAGCGAGCCGGTGTCGATGAGCCGCGAAACCACCTTCGAGCGCGACCTGCATGCCAAGCGCGACCGCTCGGAACTCACGGCGATCTTCACCCGGTTGTGCGAGCAGGTGGCCGCCGACCTGCAGCGCAAGGGCTACGTCGGCCGCACGGTGGGCATCAAGCTGCGCTTCGAGGACTTCCGCACCGTCACCCGCGACCTGACGCTGTCGCAAGCCACCGCCGACGCGTCCGTGATCCGCGGTGCCGCCGGCGAGTGCCTGAAGCGCGTGGACCTCAAGCTTCGGCTGCGCCTGCTCGGCGTGCGCGTCGGCATGCTCGGCAAGCAAGGCAGCGAGCCGCCCTCACGCAGCCGGCGGCGCGCGGCCGTCGCCACGCCATCACGCGGCGACAGCGAGCCGCTGTTCTTCGGCGAGGGCGACGCAGCCTGAGGTTTAGGAGCGTGGGCGGCGCGCTGGCGCTGTCGGCAGGCGCCACATCCACGTGGCCACCGCCATGCACAGCAGCGCCGGCAGCCAGCCCAGACGCGCCGGCAACAGCCACCCCGCCCAGGCCGAGCCGAGGACCATCATCGCGCTGGCCAACTGCTTGGCGCGCAGCGAAATGGCCCGGTTGGCGCGCCAGTCGCGCACCATCGGCCCGAAGCGCGGATGGTTCAGCAGCCAGGTTTCGCAGCGCAGGCTGCCGCGCGAGAAGCAGAAGGCGGCCAGCAGCACGAAGGGCGTGGTCGGCAGCAGCGGCAGGAAGATGCCGACGATGCCGGTCAGCAGGCTGCAGGCCCCGGCCAGCAGCCACAGCACGCGTTGCCAGCGCGGGCGCAGGATCGGCAGGGCGTCGGCGGGTTGCATGCCGCGCATCCTGCCATGCTCGGCGGCGTGTGCCGTGGCATAGACTGCGGCGGAGCATGGCGCAGGACATCCGCTTCCCCTCGATCGACGGGCTGCGCGCCTTCGAGGCCAGTGCCCGGCTGGGCAGCTTCGAGCGCGCCGGCGACGAGTTGGCCCTGGGCGCCAGCGCCATCGCCAAGCGCGTGGCCACCGTCGAGGAACTGCTCGGCACTGCGCTGTTCTCGCGCCAGGCGAAGCCGCTGCAGCTCACGCCCAGCGGCAGGGAATACCTGGAGCAGGTCAAGGCTGCGCTGCAACTGTTGGCCGCGATGCCGTTGCACCAGCGCGCGGCGCAGCGGCGCGAACGGCTGCGCGTGCTGGCACCACCGACCTTCGCGCGGCAGATCCTGGTGCCGCGGCTGGCGTCCTTCAGTGCCGCGTACGGGCAGATCGAGCTGGAGCTGCAGCTGTCGGTGCCCTATGCCGATGCCAATGCAGCGCAGGCCGACGTGGAGCTGCGCTACGGCGAGGTCGACGCGCGAGCGCCCGAGGTGCTGCTGTGCGAGCAGGTGCTGCCACTGGCCGCGCCGGCGCTGCTGGCCCGCCTGCCACCCCTGCGCCAGCCCGCCGATCTGGCCCACGCGCCGCTGCTGCGCACGCCGCTGCAGCCCTGGGTGCCTTGGTTCCGCGCCGCCGGGCTGGACTGGCCCGAACCGGACCAGGGCCCGAAGCTGCTGGACCTGGGGCTGACGCTGGAGGCCGCAGTCAGCGGCCAGGGCGTGGCGCTGGCCCGGCCCACGCTCGCCCGCCACTGGCTCGCCGCCGGCAGCCTGCTGCCGCCACTGCGCCAGCGCGCCTGGCCGACGCAGCACTACCAGCTGCTGACGCACGGCAAGTCCGAGGCGGCGCAGCGCTTCGCGCGCTGGTTGCGCGCGCAGTGCGAGCACGAACTGGCCGAGGCCCGGGAAGAACTTTCGCGCCGCCTCTGAAGATTCTTCGGGCAGCGCCGGCGTCGGCCTCGCTAGCATCGGAACCACGCAACCAAGGCATCTGGAGACTGACATGCCCGTGATCACCAACATCGAAGACCTGCGCGTGCTGGCCGAGAAGCGCGTACCGCGCATGTTCTACGACTATGCCGATTCGGGCTCGTGGACCGAGGGCACCTACCGCGCCAACGAAGCCGACTTCCACAAGATCAAGCTGCGCCAGCGTGTCGCGGTGAACATGGAAAATCGCAGCACTGCCACCCGGATGGTCGGCGTGGACGTGAAGATGCCGGTGGCCATCGCGCCGGTGGGGCTGACCGGCATGCAGCATGCCGACGGCGAGATCCTCGCGGCCAAGGCGGCCAAGGCCTTCGGCATCCCCTTCACGCTGTCGACGATGAGCATCTGCTCGATCGAGGACATCGCCGCAGCGACCCGCTCGCCGTTCTGGTTCCAGCTGTACATGATGCGCGACCGCGACGCCATGGCGCGCATGATCGACCGCTGCAAGGCCGCGAACTGCAGTGCGCTGATGCTGACGCTGGACCTGCAGGTCATCGGCCAGCGCCACAAAGACCTGAAGAACGGCCTGACCGCGCCGCCACGGCCGACGTTGCGCAACATCCTGAACCTGCTGACCAAGCCGCGCTGGTGCCTGGGCATGGCCGGCACCCGGCGGCACAGCTTCGGCAACCTGGTCGGCCACGTCAAGGGCGTCAGCGACATGAGTTCGCTGGCCGCCTGGACCAACGAGCAGTTCGACCCGCGCCTGTCGTGGCCGGATGTCGAATGGGTCAAGAAGCAATGGGGCGGCAAGCTGGTGCTGAAGGGCATCATGGACGTCGAGGACGCGAAGCTGGCCGCGGCCAGCGGCGCCGATGCCATCGTCGTCAGCAACCACGGCGGGCGTCAGCTCGATGGGGCACCCTCCAGCATCGAGGCGCTGCCGGCCATCGTCGAGGCCGTCGGCTCGCGGGTCGAGGTGTGGATGGACGGCGGCATCCGCTCCGGCCAGGACGTGCTCAAGGCCTGGGCGCTGGGGGCGCGCGGCACGTTGATCGGCCGGGCCATGGTCTACGGACTGGGCGCCATGGGCGAAGCCGGCGTCACCAAGGCGCTGCAGATCCTCCACAAGGAACTGGACGTGACCATGGCCTTCTGCGGCCACACCCAGCTCACCAACGTGGACCGCTCGATCCTGCTGCCCGGCACCTATCCGGCCTGATCTCGCGCAACTGCGCCACCGTTTTCGGGTATCCCCATCTGTTGGCGGGGGCCATCTTGCCCGGGCGGCGTGCTATGGTTCAAATATCGCAAAGCGTTTGCTTTGTTTATTTGATCCGCCCGACTTTGCACCCATGGTGACTCGACATCCCCACGCCGGCCGGCCCAGCACCTTGAGTTCGATGCTCGAAGTGCGCGCCGTGTTCGAGATGGCCTCGCTGCCGTACTCGCTGCCGATGCTGATGCAGGCACCGCAGGGCGACGGCCATCCGGTGCTGCTGCTGCCCGGCTTCATGGGCAGCGAAAGCTCGCTGATCGCGCTGGAGCTGTACCTGCGCAACCGCGGCTACAACGTGCAGACCTGGGGACTGGGCCGCAATGTCGGCTTCCGCCCCGGCCATGCGTCGGCCATCGAGCAGAAGATCCGCTACCTGCACCACGAAACCGGACGCAAGGTCAGCCTGGTGGGCTGGAGCCTGGGCGGGGTGTTCGCGCTCTACGGCGCGCACCAGGCTGGCGAATGCGTGCGCAATGTGATCACGCTGGGCAGCCCGGTGTCGGTGGATGCCTCGGGCACGGCGGTGCCCTCGCTGCTGAAGGCGCTGTACCGCCTGATTGCGCATCCGATGGGTTCGGCCGCGCATTCGATGCAGCCGCGCGCCAAGACGCTGCGTGAGGGCAAGCGGCTGCTGGTGCCGGTAAGCTGCCTGTATTCACTCAGCGACGGAGTCGTGCCGCCGCAAGAGGCCACGCTGGACGGCGACCGCAGGATGCACGAGAACATCCGCGTCTGGGGCAGCCATGTGGGCCTGGGCTTCAACCCGCTGGTGCTGCAGATCGTGGCCGACCGGCTCGCCCAGCCCGAGGGCCAGTGGCAGCCTTACGCGCCTTCGGGCGTGCTGGGGATGGTGCACCGGGCGCTGACGCACGAGGCCGTGCCGATCTAGGCGCCGGTGCGGCGCGCCGTGCACGGCGCGGCGCACGCGCCAGCGCCAGGTACTCCTGGAAGCTGTCGCGCAGTTGCTGGGTGAAGGCTTCGGGGTCGGGCAAGAGTTCGCGGCACGAGGTCGGCGAGATGACGATGCGCCCGTCGTAGCTGGTGACCGCGAACACCAGCCCCATGCCGTCGGAGATGGGCATGATGGCCGAGAAGTAGGTCATGCGCGCGCCGTTCAGGTACAGCGGCAGCGACGGCCCGGCGACGTTGGTGATGTTGCAGCTGGCAGTAGGCGCGCGACGCGCGTTGCCCAGGCTCAGCATGCCCTGCATCTTGCTGCTCAGCGCCAGCGTGGCCGAGGCCTGGTGGCTGCCGTCGATGCCGTCGCCGGGAGCCGGCGCCTCTGGCCCGAGCACGGCCGCGGTCTGCGCCTGGATCGAGGCCAGGCGCTGCACCGGATCGGCCAGGTCGGTGCCGAGTTGCACCCGCAGCCAGCTCATGCGCAGGCCCTGCCCGCCGGGCACGCGCTGCGGTGCCTGCAGCGGCGTGGCCGCGCTCAGGCTGGCGGTCGGCAGCTCGTCGATCGATTGCAGGTGCCGACGCAGCGCGCCGCCGCACACCGCCAGCACTGCGTCGTTGACGCTGGCACCGCTCACCAGCTTGCGGATGTCCTCGAACTCCTCGACCAGGAAGCGCCGCGTGTCGAATACGCGGTGCGCCGACACCACCGAATTGAAGCGGGTGGCCAGCAGCTGCTCGGGCCGCACCAGCAGGTCGCTGGCGAAGGTGATCGCGGCTTCGGCACCTTCAGCGGCGCGCCGCGCCCAGGGCGTGCGCAACTGCAGCGGCGACAGCACCGAGTTGACGCAGCCGCGCAGCAGCAGCGACAGCGGGCCCGGCGTGCGCTGCGGGAACCAGGGTTTGGGCGGCGCCGGCTTCGGCGGCTGCGGCGTGATGTCGTGCAGCAGCATGGCGATGCGGCTGCCACCTTCGGCATCGACCGCGGCATGGTGGATCTTGGTCAGCAGCGCGAAGCTGCCCACCGGCAGCTCGAGCAGGCTGTCCAGACCCTCGACCACGTAGATCTCCCACAGCGGCCGGTTCAGGTCCAGCGGCCGCGCGTGGATGCGCGAGGCCTGGATGCAGAACTGGCGCCAGTCGCCCGGCTTGGGCAGTGCGATGTGGCGCACGTGGTACTCGAGGTCGAAGTTCGGGTCGTCGACCCAATACGGCAGGTCCAGGTCCAGCGGCACGCGCTGCAGCTTGCTGCGGAAGATCGGCAGGCCGCTGAGCCGGCTCTCGATGTGCGCCAGGATGCTCTTGAAGCGCACCTTGCCACCGGGTGCGGTGCTCTGGTCGTAGATCTGGATCAGCGTGACGTTGGAGTTCGAGTGGCTGGTGTCCGAATACAGGAAGCCGGCATCGTGGGCGCTGAGCTGTCTCATGGTTGTTGTCGTGTCGTCGGCATGGGCGAAGCATGGCACAGCCCAGGGCGCGCGCACGGCGTGGCGTGGCGCCCCGTTGACAAAACTCAGCCTGCCGTGGCCTGTGTGGCAGTGCGGCCGTCACCTGTGCGACATCGACCGGCAGCTGTCTCCGATCAATGACCGGTCCGGCGCTCGTCGCCAGAATGAGCCGTTTCACCCCTCCAGCGAGGCCCGAAGATGAAACAGGTGATCGGCATCAGCCTGGGCGAACGCCAACAGGACTTCACGTTGCGCACCGAGTTGCTCGGCCAGAAGCTGCAGGTGCGCCGCCTCGGCACCGATGGCAACGTGGCCGAAGCCGGTCGCCTGCTGCGCCATTGGGGCACCCGGGCCGACGCCATCGGCCTGGGCCTGGCCAAGGACAGCGGCAACCTCGCCGACGGCGGCGCCGACCCGCGGCGCGCGGCGCGGCTGCGCGCCAAGGTCCACCATGTGCCTTTCAGCAACGGCGAGCGGCTGGCCGACATCCTGCTCGAATGGGCGGTACGCCATGCACAGTCCACGCTCGGCCACTACTTCGACAACGCCCGGGTGCTGTTCTTCTCGGGCCTGGCGCACCAGAAGCTGGCCTTGTCGATGGCGGAGTACACGCCCAACCTGCGGTTTGCCGACCCGGTGCTGCAGCTCGGCTCGCCCAAGCTGCTGAGCTCGCTGGACGCGCTGGACCTGTACGCCAGCGGCATGCACTACGTTTCCGACTGGGTGCCGCGGCGGCTGGTCAGCGGCCCACTGATGGCGCAATGGGCGCAGTACGTGCTGAAGCGCGCCGCGTGCCACGCCACGGTGCTGGTCGCGCCGGTGCACCAGCTCGACGGTCTGGGCCTGGAGGAGCTGGCCGGCAAGACCCTCATCACCCACACCGTCAACGAGGCGCGGTTGGCGGCCTTCAAGGACAAGGGCGTGCACCTGGTCATCGACGCCGCGCCGCTGGTGCAGGGGCATGCGATCGACCCGTCGCTGTTCGATGCCATGCTGCTGGCCGCCACCGGCCGGCACGGCGGCGACCTGGTCGACGACGACTACCTGGAGATCCTCGGCAGCGAAGGCCTTCAGCCGCGCCTGCTCTATCCCAATGGCTTCAAGCGCGTCAACCGCTTCGCCTTCGTGATCCACCCGCTGTCTCAGGAGTACTTCAAGAAGGTCCAGCCGGTGGAAGTGCTGTCGCGCGTGTCGCCGCCGCTGCTGATGGATTCGCTGGAAAAGGTGATGGCCTATGCGCCACCCTTCGTCTATTCCCGGGTCGAGGGCATCCGTTCGCCCACGGGCGTCGAGGCCGAAGGCTGGCTGATCGCGGTGGGCGGCACGCCGAAGGAGATCATGAACCACAGCCCCGAGTTCACCTACCGGAGGCTGTTGGCGGCGGCCGACATGGCGCGCAAGCTGGGCGCGCAGATCATGGGCCTGGGCGCCTTCACCAAGGTGGTGGGCGATGCCGGCGTGACGGTGGCGCGCCAGGCGCCGCTTCCGATCACCACCGGCAACAGCTACAGCGCCAGTGGCGCGCTGTGGGCAGCGCACGACGCGCTGCTGCGCATTCGGCTGCTGCCGCGGCCGCGCGGCAAGGAGCGCGTGAGATTCAAGGCCATGGTCGTCGGCGCCACCGGCGCCATCGGCGCGGCCTGCGCGCGGCTGCTGGTGCGCGCTGCCGAGGAGGTCTACCTGGTGTCGCCCGAGACGGCCAAGCTGCTGGCGCTGAAGGCTGCGATCGAGCAGGAAAGCCCCGGCGCCAAGGTGGTGCTGGCCGCCACCACCGGCCGTGACCTGCCGCAGATGGACATGGTGGTCACGGCCACCTCGGGCGCGGGCAAGAAGGTGCTGGACATCATGAAGGTCAAGCCGGGCTGCGTGATCACCGACGTGGCGCGCCCGCTGGACCTGCCGCCCAGCGAGGTGGCCAAGCGGCCGGACGTGCTGGTCATCGAATCGGGCGAGATCCAGCTGCCCGGCGAGGTGCACATGAAGAACATCGGCCTGCCGCGCGGCGTGGTCTACGCCTGCCTGGCCGAGACCATCGTGCTGGCGCTGGAGGGCCGTTTCGAGAACTTCACCGTCGGCCGCCAGATCGAGTGGGCGAAGGTGCGCGAGATCTACCAGCTGGGCCTGAAGCACGGCATGAAGCTGGCCGCGATCTCCGGCGTGCACGGCGAGTTCAGCGACGAGGACATCGCGCGCGTGCGCGAACTCGCGCTGGCCGCGCGGGCGGTGCCCAAGTCCAGGCCCAGGCCCAGGCCCAGGCCCACGGCGCCGGCCCGGCGCAGAGCGGTCAAGGCGTAGGCGGACGGCCCTAGATCTGGCGAGCTTCGAAGGTGTTGCACTGGGCCATGCTGCCGCTGGCCAGGCCCTTCTTGAACCAGGTCATGCGCTGCGCGCTGCTGCCGTGGGTGAAGGACTCGGGCACCACGGTGCCCTGCGACTGGCGCTGCAGGGTGTCGTCGCCGATCTTCGAGGCGGCGTTCATGCCTTCTTCGATATCGCCGGGCTCGAGCCAGGCCTTGGTTTTTTGCGAATGGTGGGCCCACACGCCAGCCAGGCAGTCGGCCTGCAGTTCCAGACGCACCGACAGCGCGTTCATCTGCTCCTCCGGCACGCGCCCGCGCATGCCGTCCACCTTGGCCGTGATGCCCAGCAGCCGCTGCACATGGTGGCCGACCTCGTGCGCCACCACGTAGGCCTGCGCGAAGTCGCCGGGCGCGCCGAGGCGCCTGTCCAGCGTGTCGAAAAAACCCAGGTCGATATAGACCTTCTGGTCGGCCGGACAGTAGAACGGACCCATTGCCGACTGGCCCTGGCCGCAGGCGGTGCGCGTGGCACCGCGGAACAGCACCAGTCCCGGCGCCTGGTAGGTGCCGCCGGCGGCGCGGAACTGTGCGGTCCAGACGTCCTCGGTGCTGGCCAGCACGGTCGAGACGAAGCTCGCGATCTTGTCGTTGGC
>Ga0316605_10002438_pt1 | contig 10575 bp, 4 predicted proteins | sample OWC_soil_day20_n_FD_207666 | JGI IMG/M metagenome (GOLD analysis project Ga0316605, IMG submission 207666) | Wetland soil microbial communities from Old Woman Creek delta, Ohio, United States - OWC_soil_day20_noCT | ecosystem: Environmental > Terrestrial > Soil > Wetlands | place: USA: Ohio... | reverse complement strand
AAAGACAATAGGTTCTGTGATTAGAGGATTTAAAATTGGTGTAACGAAGGAATTAGGTTTTCCGATTTTTCAAAGGAATTATCACGAACATATTATCCGAAATACAAAATCCTACAAATTAATATCTCAATATATTTATAATAACCCATGTAATTGGGAAAATGATATATTATTCCAATAAATTTTTGATGAAATAATGGGGGTTATTTTGCGAAAATATGAATGGGGCGAAAAATGTTTCGCCCCTACATGTGGTTTCCCCAAATATTAAACATTTCCCAAAACAACAAACAAAATACACAATATCAATTATGATGAATTTCATTCCGTAGGGGCGAAACATCTTTCGCCCCATATACATTTGCCCCAGAATTAAATCATGATTATCAATGATGGCGAATTATCAATGGGGCGAAATTATCATCGGGGGCGAAAATATGAATGGGGCGAAAAATGTTTCGCCCCTACATGTGGTTTTCCCAAATATTAAACATTTCCCAAAATTGAAAATAATTTGAACAATTATTATAATTTATTATTATCTTTGAAGATTGGATAAATAAAAATAATATCATTATGAATACAAAACATTTAATTTTTGGGTTTTTGGTTTTGGGGGTTTTGTTTTGGGGTTGTTGTGAGGAGAAAAATTATTACAACGAGATTGAGAGCGCTACTATCGTTAATAGTGTTAAGGATATGGCATTGCCTGATAGTAGTGAGATTTCTTTTTCTAGGTTTAGGATTAATATACTTATGCAAACTATTACTTTTGCGAAATATACCCCAAGTTTTTTTATTCAAAAGTCTTATGCTTTTTCTTGCTATTATGATTATTTGGGTTTGAAGAAAAGGGTTACTAAGTTCGAGCTAACATGCGATAAGGATATTTTGGGTACTCAGGCAGGCAAAGACCTTTCGAAGTATTTGATCTTTTATTATGCCTACAATAACCCCCAAGAATTGGGTATTACTAAAGAAGTGTATTTAGATAAGGTTAATAATCAAGAGCATTTCTATAATTTTACTATGAGATTCAAAGAAAAAATCCTCTCCGATGAATATCTTAAATTCTATCTTCATATAGAGCTTGAAGACAGCACCGCCCTAAAATCACAAACCAATTACGTCAAAATAATTAAGTAAAGGTTGTAGGGGGTATTAAGATTTTAAAAATAATTGATATGATTTATTCAAAGACGCCAAAGACATTTGATGAACAAATTTTATTGTTAAAACAAAGAGGTTTGATAATGGATAATATAGTTTCTGTCGGAGAAACTTTATCTAATATTAATTATTATAGACTTTCTGCGTATATGCTTCCATTTAAGCAGAAAAATGATATGGTATATTGTGATAATTTTATTGTAGGAACAACTTGGGATAACGTATATGATTTGTATAAGTTTGATAGAAAGTTAAGATTACTTTTATTAGATGCTATTGAGAGGATTGAAGTCGCAGTAAGAACACAGATAGCATATACTTTAAGTATGAAATATGGATCACATTGGCAAGATAATAGTTCTATTTTTAAAGAAGGGAATGGGTGGAAATATTTTGATGATATTCAAAAACATATTGCAGATCAGTTAAAAAATAATCTGTCTGAAGTTTTTATAAAACATTATAGAGAAAAATATACCTCACCTATTAACCCTCCTTCATGGATGTGTGTTGAGATATTGTATTTCAATCAATTATCTAGGATTTGTGATAACTTAAAGGACAGGAAGGATGTTACTGAAATATCAAAACATTTTGCTTTGCCACCGGAAATTTTTTGTTCGTGGTTGCATACTCTAAATTATATTAGAAATTTATGTGCTCATCATTCTAGATTATGGAATAGGGATATTGCAATTGTTCCTTTAAAGTTGAAATTTTCAAAAACAAATATCTGGATATCAAATCCGGATATAGTTCAAAGGAAGAGAATGTATTATGTTTTTTGTATGATTAGTTATTTGTTGAAGAGTTGTAATTCAACAAGTACATTCAATACAAGATTGAAAAATTTATTTGTTGATTACCCTATAGTTAATCTCAAATATATGGGTTTTCCTGATAATTGGGAAGAGGATAAATTTTGGAGATGAGGTTTTTAACACTATTATTATTTGTATTTCTAATAAATGTATTAACTTTGCATCGTATTTAAGATTATAATCCCTTTGGGTTAAAGATAATGTGCCTCTCAGGCTTACCAGAAATGGTAGCATACTTGAGGGGCGTTTACTATTTTATACCCTTTCATTTCCCTTTCCTCTTCGTTTTATCATTATTTATCATTACTTTTCAATCGTTTTTTTCTTTGTTTTTTAACTCTTATCTTTGTGTATAATTTATTTTATATGCTTAGAAGTGAAATTATTATCGCCGTTATTGGGGCTTTTGTTTCTTCGTTTGGGCTTTGGTTTTTTTCTCGCAAGAAACATAGGCTTGAGAATATCGATATGGCTATTGGAACTTGGCAAAAGATTGTGGATAATCTTGAGACAAGAATCGATAGACTTCTTAAGGATAGCGAAAGTCTAAGAGAAGAGAATAATAAACTCAGACAAGAGGTTTCGAGACTTGGTCTTGAGATAGAGAAATTCAAATTAGAAAATAAAAGAAAGGAAGATTATGTTATGCAAATCGCAGAGCTTGAGAAAAGGAATAGGTATTTTATGCGTATTCTTGACGATAGGGGTATTGTTTATTAGTTGTGGCAGCACAAAGAAGATTATCCAAGAGGATAGGAGTAGTGAGGAAATTAAACTCGATAAGACAACCTCTCGTTTTAGGCAAAAAGAGATGGAGCTTATAAAGAGCAGTGCCGATTCAAGTATAAATGAAATTAGCGGATTAAGTTTTTTTGAGACTAATATCTTTCAAGATAGTTTAGGAAATAAGACTACAAGGATAAGGCATATTACTTACTCAAAAACCAAAAACTCCAATTTCTCTTTCCATAAAGAAAATCAACTCTCAAAAGAAAAGGATATTGATTCTCTTAGCATTATTGCTAGCCATAAGAACCAGTCGATAAAGAAAATCAATATCAAGCAGCAAAAACAAAATTTTTCAAATCAATATATCTGGATAATCATTATTATAGTACTAGTCTTCTTTATCCTAAATATTTTCTGATGCAAACCCTCCTTATATTTCATTTTTTTTCGGCTTCGACCATAAAATATCCTATTTCGTCAATAAAACATCCTCCCTTATCCATATTATCTTTTTTCCATATTATTAATAACATATATTTGTGCCAATTTTCAACCAATAAACAAATATAAATGATGAAAAGAGTATTATTTTTTTTAATGGCTATTATTTTTGCCATTCAGGGGTGGGGTCAAGGTGCCGCTACATTACCCTATGTGACGAATTTCGAGGATACTACCGATAACTCTAAATGGGTTATCAGTAACTCCACGTGTGTTAATCAATGGATTTTTGGGACAGGAGCTACTGCTCCTGGATTCAGTGGAAAGTCGCTTTATATCTCAAATAATTCAAGTGCAAATTCTTACACAATTTCAGCCCCATCGGTTGTAACTGCTTCGAGAAAGGTTGTCAATAATGGAGCTTCATTTTTTCAACTTTCTTTCGACTTCACTTGCCAAGGTGAATCAACCTATGACTATGTAAAAGTGTATATTGTTCCTAAGGATACGGTATACCCTGGAAGTTATTCAGCAATTAATCCTCCTATTTTTCCTAACTATGCAACGAATAGCTACCAAAACTCTTACTTGATTTCTGTTCATGGATCTAATAAATTCCTTAATCTAACTACTAAACGTGTTACCTACGATATTCCTTCTTCATTAATGGGTAGTAATGGTGACACAGTAAAACTTATCTTCGTATGGAAAAATGATGATATAGTTGGTAATCAACCTCCAGCTGCTATAGATAATCTTACTTTTTCTTCTTCAAATTGTACTTCTCCAACAGCTGTTGATGTAGCACCAACAATGATTACTACTACAACTGCACAAGTTAACTGGTCATCGATTGTTTCAAACACAAGCTTCGATATAGATTATAAGATTGACACTCAATCTTGGGCACAAGCAACTCAACTTACGAATGTAAGCTCTGGAGTTATTATCACAGGACTAAGCCCTATTACTAAATACGAATTAAGAATTAGGGCTATGTGTGGAACGGATAGCAGTTTTTGGCAATATCTATTCTTCACAACGGCTTGTCCTACTTTTACTACTTTCCCATGGGTCGAGGGCTTTGAAGATCCAATCTGGATTACCTCCCCTCCTTCATCTGCCACGGCTCCACAATGTTGGATTAATATTAATGGAGGAACTTCTGCGGGATATTGGAGAAGAGTAACAGGTTCTCAATATATTAAAACAGGAACAGGTGTTGCTCAGATGTATACTGGTACTTCATCGACAACTGCTGTACATAGTGACTATCTAATATCACCTGCCTTCACCTTTACTGGAAACCAAGGGTTGAAGTTCTGGGCAATGGGTCAAAACTCATATATTGATTATATTGCAGTAAAGTTATATGATATTACTGCAAATGGACATGACTTCTCATCGCCTTCTGATACTACTCTCTTTATTACATTAATGCCTAATACGAAAGTGCCAACAATGAGTTTTACAGAATATGAAATTGACTTATCTCAATTTACTGGTAATTATCGTGTAGCATTTGCGCGTAATCATTCGGGTGGATATTATCTAAATCTTGATGATGTTAGTATAGTTGATTATTCTCCTTGCAGAAGACCTACAAAAGTAGTTACATCTTCTCCAACATCAACATCTGTAAATGTTTCATTTATCCCTGGAAATACAGCTGATAATACATGGTATTTATTCTACAAGAAAGCAACTGATCTATATTACGATTCAGTAATGGTTTCTTCTTATAGCCCAACTTTATCAGGATTAGTCCCTTCAACTACATATGATTTAGTTGTAAAATCGTATTGTTATGGAGGAGTTACTGAAGGAACATTCCCAGTTCAGTTTACTACTTCTTGTGGTTCTATTGCTTCATTCCCTTGGAAGGAAGGTTTTGAACAAGATTGGGAAACAGCTGCTTTAGCTCCAGGAAATTATGTTGCACCATATTGTTGGTTAAGTTTCAATGGAGGTACTTCTACTGGTTTTTGGAGGGCGAATACAGCTTCTCAATATAATCATTCAGGAGTTCGTTCAGCTCAAATGTATACTGGATCAACTTCTGCTACAATTCTACATAATGACTGGTTCCTTACTCCAATGGTTACATTGAATGGAAATCAAACATTGAGATTTTGGGCTAAGGGATACTCAACTTATAAAGACACTTTAGAGGTAAAAGTATTTAATGCTACTACAATGCAAAGAGATGTATTAATGTCTGATACTGCATCTAATTTCATTACTTTAATGCCAAAAACTTCTATCCCTGCGGAACCATGGGTTGAATATGAATTAAGTTTATCTCAATTTATTGGTGATTGTAGAATTGCTTTCGTAAGAAAGCAAAAGGGTGGTTATTTAATTAATCTTGATGATATTAAGGTAGTAAATAATTCACTTTGCAAGAGACCAACAAACTTAAAAGACACAAATTTAACTGCAACTACTGCTGATATTAAATTTACTCCTGGAAATACTACCGATAATTCTTGGTGGGTATATTACAATAATACATCTACATTAGTTTGGGATTCTGTATTGGTAACAACTAATCCTTTCACCCTAACAAACTTAGTGCCTAATAGTATTTATCAGTATTTTATTAGGACAAATTGTACTTCACTTATTTCTGAAGAAAGTAATACATACACTTTCAGAACAGAATGTACTGCAATAACAAGTATTCCTTATACCAATTCTTTTGATAATTTTGGTGCTGGTCTTTTTGCAAATTGGGATTATTGTTGGTATAGAAAATCGACATATTCTCCAACAAGTGTTCCTTACATTGCAAATACATTCTATTCTGCACCTGGAGCATTGTATTTCTATGCAGGTGGACATGCAACAGCAAATTATTACACTATAGCTGTTTCTCCAAAATTCGATCCTATTGCTGCTCCTATCAACAGCTTAAGATTAAGATTCAAATTATATTCTAGTGCGCCAACAGGAGTAGAAGTAGGTATTATGTCAGACCCTAAAGATAGTACAACATTTACTAAGATAGGTTCAAATATTACTGTTACTAATCTAATTAACTGGGAAGAAAAAGTTGTATCCTTGTCTTCATATACAGGAACAGGAACTTATATAGCTTTTAGATGTCAAGCAGGAGTTACTTCTAATAATTTTAATATTGACGATGTAGTTGTAGAATTTCTACCTCAGTGTGCTTCTCCAAATGCTTTATCAGCAAGTGCAATTAGCCACAAGTCAGCACAACTTTCTTGGATAAAGACAAATTCATCAGATAGTGCTTGGTGGATTTATTATAAAGCAAATACTGCTACAACTTATGATTCAGTATATGCAAACTCAAATCCTTTTACAATAAATAATCTATTACCTCAAACAACATATTTGTTTTATGTAAAAACAGCATGTGGTGTAAATATTTCAGAACCATCTTCTCCTTCAAGTTTTATTACTAGGTGCTTACCTGTAAGTGTTCCTTATGTTGAATCATTCGATACTTATGGAACTGTAACTTATCCTACTTGTTGGACAAGACAATTCACAAGCTCTTCAGCTTATCCTTATTTATACGCTTACACCTATGCTTCTTCACCTTTTTCTTTAGCTTTCAGTGCTGGTGTTTCAACATATAATTTAGCTGTTATGCCTGCTATTGATAGTTCGATTTCTATAAATTCATTAATGGCTAAGTTTAAGATAAAAACTGCTTCTACTACTTATGATGGAATTAAGGTTGGTATAATAACCAATCCTGAGGATATTACTACATTTGTTCCAATAGGTGGTTTATATAAATCTCAAACAACTTCAGCATTTGACAATGTAGAGGTATCATTTATCTCTTACACAGGAACAGGACGTTATATTGCTTTAGTTTGTGAAGGAGCAGGAGCAAGTAATGGTGCATATTTAGATGATTTCAGAATTGATTCAATTCCTTCTTGTGCTAAGCCTGTTAATATAAGAGTTTCTTCTTTGTCAACTACATCTGCAACTATTAATTGGTCGACAGGAAACCTAAATAATACTGCTTGGTGGTTATATTACAAAAACGCAACTGCAGCAACCTATGACTCAGTATTAGTTCAAAATACTACTAGTTATAATCTGACAAATCTTACAAACTCTACAAAATATCAATATTATCTTGTTACAAGTTGTGGAACTGATAAGTCACTACCTACAGATGTTTATAGTTTCTATACAAATTGCCCAACTAAATCTTCATTCCCTTGGTATGAAGGATTTGAAGCGACTTGGATGGATCCTTCTGGAATCAGTAATTCTCCATTACCATCTAATTGTTGGGTAAATATTAATGGAGGTCCAAGTAAATCATATTTTTGGAGAAAAAATACTTCAGTGGGTTCTCCTATGTGGTCAAGAACAGGAACAGGTTCCGCACAGTTATATGGATACAATAATCCTATGGGAGACTATTTATTGACTCCAGTTTTAACTCTAACAGGAAACCAAAAGGTTGTATTCTTTGGTAAGGGTATTTCATCTGTTACTCCATATCCAGAACACATCTGGGTAAAGGTTTATAATGTAACAGCACATGGAGATCTTGATTCTATTTCAGATACTATTTATTTCTCAAATATTGCATTAGTTAATGATACTAACCAATTTACTTGGAAAGAATATGAATTCCCATTAACTGGTTTGGTTGGTGATTATAGAGTTGTATTTGGAAGAGATAATGCTATAGGATACTCTTATCAAATTGACGACTTAAAAATTGATAATATTCCATCATGTCCAAGACCTTTAACTGTAAGTTCATCAAATATTCAAGCTCATCAAGCAAATATTGCATGGACAGCAGCATTAGTTACCGACAATGCATGGGAGATTTATTATCGTCCAGTAGGAACACAAAATTGGGATTCTGTACTTGCAACATCTAATCCGTATACGCTTACAAACTTAGTTGATAATACAGAATATGAATTAGAAGTAAGAACAGTATGTAGCGCAGGAGGATATTCAGATGCAAGATCAGGAGGTACATTTACTACTTCTTGCGTACCAACTACTACCTTCCCTTACTTTGAAGGATTTGAAGCTGCTTGGGCGCCAGCCTATGGTATTTCAAATGATTTAAGACCAAATAATTGTTGGATAAACATAAATGGTGGATCTTCTGAATATCAAAAATGGCAAAAGAACTCATCTACATTACCTCAATATAGGAGAACTGGCTCAGGGTCACTACAACTAAATGCTCAAAATCAGGCAATGGGTGATTATGTTTTATCTCCAGTATTTACTCTTACAGGAAATCAAAAATTAATGTTCTGGTATAAAGGATATACTACAGCAACTGTATATCCAGAAAATGTTTGGGTTAAGGTTTATAATGAAACTCTAAATGGAGCATTCGATTCTTATTCTGACACTACATTAATGACAAATATTGCATTTTTAAACGATACTAACCAATATACTTGGAAAGAGTTTGAATTACCATTAACAGGACTTACTGGAAACTATCGTATAGCATTTGCAAGAGACAATAGTGTGGGTTATTATTTCTTCATTGACGATTTGAAGGTTGATAATATACCAGCATGTCCTAGACCTCAATCTGCAACAGTATCAAATATTCAACAAAATTCAGCTCAAGTTTCTTGGGTTGCTGGTACAACAACCGATAATTCTTGGAGAATATTCTATCGTCCAACAGGTACTTTAGCTTGGGATTCTGTAACAGCTTCAACAAATCCATTTACATTAACAGGCTTGTCAGCGTCTACACTTTATGATTTAGAAGTTAAGACAGATTGTGGAAATGGATCCTTCTCTGATTCAAGAGAGGCAGGTTCATTCCGTACATTATGTGGAGCAATAACCTCTTTACCATGGTCAGATGATTTTGATAGTTATACTACAGGAACATCTGTTATCCCTGCTTGTTGGAAAAGAAATTCTTCTACAACTACTTACCCTTATGTAAACTCTTCAGGATTTTCTATTAATAATTTATATTTTTACTCTGGAACTGCTGGATCTTTTGCAATGATATTCACACCAGAATTTGCATCAAATATTGCGATGAATAATTTGAAACTTAACTTTAAGTTTAAGAGTGGTAATCCAACAAATGATACTTTAAGAATTGGAGTTACATCCGATACAACAGTGGCTTCATGGGTTGAAGTAGCTAAAGTATTTGGACCATCTACATGGAGTGATTACCAAGTAAGTTTAGCATCATATACGGGAACTGGAAAATATATTGCATTTAGAACTGATTATGGTACTCAATACACATATGCTTATCTTGATAATTTAGTAATAAGTTCAAATATTACATGTCCAGACCCTACTTCAGTAGCAACTAGTTCAATCACCCAAGCCGCAGCAACTATTACATGGACACCAGGAGCAGCAGAAACTAATTGGCAAGTAAAACTTGGATTAACAGGAACACCTATTGATATACAAACACCATCATATAGTTTCTCAGGTCTAACACATAATACTGCATATACAGCATATGTTAGAGCAAACTGTACAGGAGGATTCTACTCAGCATGGGTACCAATAAACTTTACAACTTTATTAATGCCATCAAATCCAGTAGTAAGTACATCAAATGTAACAGCGTTTACATATAATACAGCAATCCTAGGAGGAACATATACCCAATGGTTAGATACAGTAAATGCAGTAGGCTTTGAATACAAAACTACAGCAGCAACCACATGGACAACTCAAACAGTATCCCCAGTAGCATCCCCATTCAGTTACAATCTATCAGGCTTAACACCAAGTACACAATACAAGGTAAGAGCCTATGCAACAACAAATGCAGGAAACTTCTACGGAGATACAGTAACCTTTACAACAGCAGTATTCAATCTACCAGTAGTAACAACTGACTCAGTAGTTATTCTAACACCAACCTCAGCAAAATACTATGGCGCAATCACACAAGGCACCGAAAGTATAGTAGCAAGAGGCTTTGAGTTTAAGACTGCAGCACAAACCTGGTCATCAGCACAAGACCTAACCGCAACAGGAACAAACACTATCACAGCAACCGCAACAGGACTAGTGGCAGGAACAACCTATGACGTTAGAGCCTATGCAGAAACACAATCAGGCAAGAACTATGGAGCAATCCTAACATTCTCACCAAGTACACCAGTAGTCTTAGGAGAAGTATCGACATTAGGAACAACTGATATAGATACAACATCCGCAACCCTAAATGGAACTTTGGTAAATGTAGGTGGCGCAACAAGTGGTATAGAAGTAGGATTTGTATACTCTACAATAACCAATCCAGTAATAGACGGAGCAAATGTTATCAAGACCCCAGTATCCTATACAACAGGTATGACAACATATAACACAAATATCACAGGATTGACACCACAAACACCATACTATGTTAAATCGTATGTTACCAACTCAGCAGGAA
>Ga0316605_10002437_pt1 | contig 10576 bp, 10 predicted proteins | sample OWC_soil_day20_n_FD_207666 | JGI IMG/M metagenome (GOLD analysis project Ga0316605, IMG submission 207666) | Wetland soil microbial communities from Old Woman Creek delta, Ohio, United States - OWC_soil_day20_noCT | ecosystem: Environmental > Terrestrial > Soil > Wetlands | place: USA: Ohio... | reverse complement strand
AAACCCCATCCGGAGCAAGACCAAATAGGGAAGCATCAGGCGTGGCCCACGCTGCTTCCGGGTAGGTTGCTTGAGCCTGTCGGTGACGGCAGGCCTAGAGGAATGATTGCCGAACCTCGCAAGAGGGGAACAGAACCCGGCTTATCGGCCGGCTTTCCAACTTTTTCACCTAATCCTGCGGTCGACCGCAGGCAATGCCCGAAATTTTCATGGCCGAACCGCGCATGCACTCCACTCTCGAATGGCAGGAAGATGGCCGGCGCCGGCAGGCGCGCTGGCGTTCCGAAGCGGGCCTGCCGGCGCCGTCGGCGTTGGAGGCGGTGGACGACATCAGTGCCGACGCCGCGCTGCGCTTGCTGCAGGCCGGCACGGCGCTGCTCTGGCGCGGCGACTGGCTGGCCGCCCGTCACCTGATGCAGGAACTGACGCGCCGGGCCGACCGCTTGTTCGCCGCAGTGGACAAGGCCGCCACGCCGGCCGAGGCCTTTGCCCGACACCGCCGGCAGCAGGGGCAACGTGCCGCTTTGCTGGCCCGCCTGCTGGTGCCGCTCGGCCCCGACTACAAGCTGGCGCTGCGTCGCGGCCAGGATGTCCGCCAGGCATGCCGCGAGGCCTGGGGCAAGCCGGATGGCAGCAACAGCATCGTCGCCCTGCGCGAATTGCTGGCCGTGGTCAGCGCCCACGAGTGGCGCAAGAAGGGCATTCCGGTGCCGGCCGTGCAGGGGCGCATCCATCCACATTACGGGGTGTTCTCGCCGGTGCGCGGCGAGTATGTCGATCTGGTTGCCCAGGCGCCGTTGCCGGTGGGCTGTGATCTGGTTTTCGACATTGGCACCGGCTCCGGCATCCTCGCCGCCATCCTGGCTCGCCGCGGCGTGGCCCGCGTCGTCGCCACCGACCAGGACCAGCGTGCCCTGGCCTGCGCCACGGAAAATATCGAAAAACTCGGGTTGACCGCAGCCGTCGAGCTGGTTGAGGCCGATCTGTTTCCGGAAGGCCGGGCGCCGCTGGTCGTCTGCAATCCGCCGTGGGTGCCAGCGCAACCGAGTTCGCCGATCGAATACGCCGTCTACGACCCGGATTCGCACATGCTGCGCGGCTTCCTCGCCGGTTTGGCTGCGCATCTGGCGCCGGGCGGCGAGGGCTGGCTGATCATTTCCGACCTGGCGGAACATCTCGGCCTGCGTTCGCGCACCGAACTGCTCGGCTGGATCGATGCGGCCGGTCTGAGCGTGCTGGGCCGCATCGACACCCGGCCGTCCCATCCGAAAGCGCAAGACCGCAACGATCCGCTGCATGCAGCGCGGGCCGCCGAAGTGACTTCGCTGTGGCGGCTCGGCGTGGCGAACGGATAAATTTCGCACGGCGCGGAATAGTTGCGGTCCGATTTCCGTATACCTCGGTGTAGCACCCACTGACTACCCACGGAGATGACCATGAAAAGCAAAAACCTCGCGCTGGCCCTGCTGGCCGCCAGCCTGCTTGCCGCCTGTTCCGCCAACCAAACCCGCGCCGGCGCGCCGGCCATGATGTCGGACGGCATGTTGACCGGCAGCAACGGCATGACCCTCTATGTTTTCGACAAGGATGCCGCCGGCAGCGGCAAGAGCATGTGCAACGGCCCGTGCGCCACCAACTGGCCGCCGCTTTACGCGATGGATGGCGATACGGCGAGCGGCGACTACAGCATCGTCACCCGCGACGACGGCAAGAAGCAGTGGGCCTTCAAGGGCAAGCCGCTGTATTTCTGGGCCAAGGATATGAAAGCGGGCGACAAGACCGGCGACGGCTTCAACAACGTCTGGCATGTCGCCAAGCCGTAATTTCCACGATGGATAGCGTCGCGCTCGCCAACGAACTGCCGCGCCTGCGCCGTTATGCGCGGGCGCTGGTTGGCGAACGCGCGGCGGCCGACGATCTGGTGCAGGACACCCTGGAGCGTGCCTGGTCGCGCGCCGCCCAGTGGCGGCCGGGCAGCGATCTGCGGGCCTGGCTGTTCGGCATCATGCATAACCTGCGCGTCGATCAGTTGCGTCGACCGGGGCTGGTTACCCGCTCCATCGATGACGAGGATCTGGTCGTGCCGAGCCGGCCGACGCAAACCGACGCTCTGGAGGTGCGCGATCTGGAATCGGCGCTGGCCGGCCTGCCGGAAGAGCAGCGCGCCGTGCTGCTGTTGGTCGGGCTGGAGGAAATGAGCTACGACGAGGTGGCGCGCACCCTCGGCATTCCGTCGGGCACGGTGATGTCGCGCCTGGCTCGCGGCCGCGAACGTCTGCGCGGATTGATGGCAGGCCGCCCCCCGGCGGCCGGTTTGAGGGTTGTACGATGACTACGCAAGCGGTGACTGAAGCCGATCTGCATGCCTGGGTCGATGGCTTGCTGCCCGAAGCGCGGCGGGCCGAGATCGAGGTCTACCTCCAGGCCCGTCCGGAGGAGGCCGAACGCCTGGCCGCCTATCGGGCGCAGAACGAGGCCTTGCGCGGATTGTTTGGGCCGGTCGCCGATGAGCGGTTGCCGGATTCCTTGCAGCGTCTGCTTGTCCCGCCGGCAATGCTTGCGGTCGACCGCCCAAAACGGCCGATTTTTTCGCCCTGGTCGCTGCAACGGCTGGCCGCCGGTATTCTCATCGCGCTGGTCAGCGGTGTTGCCGGCTGGCTGGCGCATGGCCAGTATTCCTCCGTTGATCGTCTGGCCCAGACCAGCCTGCCGCGCCAGGCGGCGGTTGCCCATGTGGTGTTTACTCCGGATGTGCGCCGCCCGGTCGAAGTGCGGGCCGAACAGGAAGAGCAACTGGTGGCCTGGTTGTCCAAGCGACTGGCCGTACCGGTACGACCGCCCAAGCTGGCTGGCCTCGGCTACGAACTGGTCGGCGGTCGTCTGCTGCCCGGCAGCAGCGGGCCGGTCGCCCAGTTCATGTACCAGGAAGCCAGCGGCCAACGCCTGACCCTGTATGTGTCGACCGAAATGGCTGGCCAGTCGGAAACCGGTTTTCGTTTTGCCCGCGAAGGCCAGATCAATGTCTTTTACTGGATCGACGGCCAGTTCGGTTATGCACTGTCGGCCGGTATGGACAAGGGGGAACTTGCCCGCATTGCGACAGCTGTGTACGAGCAGCTGGAGAGGAAGTGATGACTCACTTGTCAGCTGTCGGCTGGGTTGTGGCCAACGCCGGCTGGCCCGGCTGCACCTGGCGGATAAACTCGGCCCGCAAGGCCGTGCCGCTACCCCGTTCGTAGAACATCAGGGCGACAGCCTGGATGGGGCCTTCCTTCTCCCACTCGAAGCGTTTGTAACCGCTCAGCAGGCAGTCGTTGGCAAAGTTCTCCCCCGGTTGCGCGGGGTTCAGTTCCTTGAAAAAGGGCGGGCTGTTTTCTCGGGGAAGACCGATGTAGGTGCGCTGGCGTGGCATAGGGACCGGAGGATCGAAACCGTCGTTCCGGAATGTGATGTGGAACGCTTCGGCCGGTGCGCTTGCCAGGGCGGCTGCATCGGGGACGAAGTCGGCTTGGTGCCGCGGGCTGTCGCCATGGCGCCAGTAAAGGCGAAGTTGCGGCGAGTTTTCGCGGGGCGACCACATCAGATGAAGGTCTTCGCCATTGCGGCAGTAATGGTAGTGCGACGAATTTTTGGTGTCATACCAGGTGTTGCCCGATTTCGCATCGATCCGTTCGAGTACCAGGCCGGTCGGTGCGATCAGGCTCTGCGTATAGATCTCGCCAACATTCGGCAGGACGAAGCGATGCGCCGGGCGGATTGCATGCGCCAGCGGCGCTGGTGCGGAGGCCTGGAAGGAGCTTTCGGCAATGGCGCGGGAGGCCAGGAAAATCGGCATCTGCGCCATGTTCAATCCAAGCGGGATCAGCAGCAACATGCCCAGGCCGGTGGCCGCGAGCAGGCCGGCTTCGCCCCGGCTCAGGGCCGGGCGCAACAGGCGACCGAACACGAGGTGACCACCGAACCAGAGCAGCGGGGCCAGGGTGAATAACGCGATGTAGAAATAGGCCAACGCTTCCGGCCCGGAGATTTTCTGCGCCGGCACAATGAGGGCGGCGGCGACCACGGCCAGCAGGGGAAGGGCGAGTAACCGCAGCCCTAGCCAACTGCCGGCCTTGCCGAGTTTCCGGAAATGGCTGCGCTCGCCGTAAAGCACCAGACCAATGGCCACCGCGATGAGTAGCAGGACGGCACTCCAGGCCAGTCGCTCAAAAGGTGACCAGGCGGCAATAGTGTTGGTCAGCAGCTCGAATTCCATGACAGTTTGCCGGCAAGTTAAGAAAAGTAAGTCGACATTCTAAAGCGCCGTGTCGTTGTCGGTACCCATTGGACAAAGGCTATATCGCTTGTCGGATTGGGGGCATAAAATGCACAGCTATCTATTACCAATGGCAACTTCGCGATGATGCGGCTGGACGATCTGTTGATTTGGGGGGCGATCATTCTCGGGGCAGGGCTCTGGGGCTGGTCGCAAACGTTTGGTGTTGTTTCCGGACATTTTTACTTGCTGCCGTTGTTGCCCCTGGTCGCGGCCGTGGTTGTTTCGGCTGGCGAGCGAGCACGCTGGAAAGCCAGGCAGGAGAAGAGTCTAGCCGAGCTGGACAAGGTCATGTCGGAGTATCACGTGCTGTCCAGCGAAGCGATGGCGCACGCCGAATTGCAGTTTTCGTCCCTGGAAAGGGACATGGTCGATGCTCAGGAGTTGATCCGCTCGTCAGTCATGAAGCTCACCGGTAGTCTGACCGGCTTGGAGTCGCACTCTTCCGACCAGCGGCAGGTACTCAAGTCCCTGATCGACGAAATGCTGCAAATGACCGGTAACGAGGATCAAAAACAGGAGCAGGCCGGACTGCAAAAATTCTTCGATGAAACCAATGCGCTGATCACCGAATTCGTCACCAAGATGAATCAGCTGCGTAGCAGCAGCATCAGTATTGCCAGCAGTTTCGAGGAGATGCAGGGCAAGGTGGCGCGCATTACCTCGTCGCTCGACGACGTGGCCGGTATCACCAAGCAGACCGACCTGCTGGCGCTCAATGCCGCCATCGAGGCGGCGCGGGCTGGGGAGGCCGGGCGCGGCTTCGCCGTGGTGGCCGACGAGGTGCGCGATCTGGCGGCGCGTACCGGTGGCTTCAATGTTCAGATCCGCGAGGCCCTGGGTGACATCGTGAGCTCGCTGAAGGACGTCGGCGCCCGGGTGGCCGCCGCTTCGCAGGTCGATATGAGCGTTGCCGAGAAATCGCAGGAGACTCTGATCGGTCTCGGCCAGGAAATGCTCGAACTCACCGAAAAGGCACGCCAGCACTCACGTCATATCACCGAGGTTACGGAACGCATGCACTCGCTGACCCAGGAAGGCGTGCTGGCCATGCAATTCGAGGATATCGTCACTCAGATGATGGGGCGGATCAGCCAGCGCACCCTGAATGTCGGCGAATACCTGCATGCCTTCCTGCGCCTGCACCTGGACAAGGACGAACTTGACGGGCAGCAGCGCTTCAAGCGCCGCACCGAGCGCCTGTTGGCCCTGCTGGTGGATTCCCATATCAAGGTCGACGCCATGAAATCCGGTGTTGGCTCCAGTAGTTCGGCGCAGAGTTCGGACGTGGAATTGTTCTGACCGCCTGTCCCGTCGGGAGAAAAAATAATGGCCTGCAATTTTTTGCAGGCCATTTGCTTTATCGGGTCGTCAGCTTCAGGCTGCGCTGGCTTTTTTCAGGAGGGTGTAAAGCTCGTCCTTGAGGGCCAGCTTTTCCTTCTTCAGGGTTTCGATGTCGGCTTGGCTGGCCGGCTCGATGCGTTCGACCATGTTCTTGATCCGCTGATCCAGCTCGTTGTGCTGGTCGAATAGATTCAGAAAGTGGCGGTCGGATGTTTTCAGCTTGGTGATGAGTTCGCGGTATTCGGGAAACATGATGAACCTCTCCAGAGTGTTGTTATGGATACCGCCTTCCATTGTACGAGTAGCGGCGTCAGGAATGAAGCTCGACACCGCATGGCCAAAAACAAACCCCGGCCATTTCTGACCGGGGTTTGTCACTGTTGGTGGGCCCGCACGGACTTGAACCGTGGACCAAAGGATTATGAGTCCTCTGCTCTAACCAACTGAGCTACAGGCCCGAAAGCTTTAGTTGCCGTTGGTGTCGATGAAGCTGCGCAGCTTGTCGGAGCGGCTCGGGTGGCGCAGCTTGCGCAGGGCCTTGGCTTCGATCTGGCGGATGCGTTCGCGGGTGACGTCGAACTGTTTGCCGACTTCTTCCAGGGTGTGGTCGGTGTTCATCTCGATGCCGAAGCGCATGCGCAGCACCTTGGCTTCCCTCGTCGTCAGCGTATCCAGGATTTCCTTGGTAACGCCGCGCAGACTGGAGTACATCGCCGCGTCGGCCGGGGCCAGGGTGCCGGAGTCTTCGATGAAGTCGCCGAGGTGTGAGTCGTCGTCGTCGCCGATCGGGGTTTCCATGGAGATGGGCTCCTTGGAAATCTTCATGATCTTGCGGATCTTCTCTTCCGGCATGTCCATCTTCTTGGCCAGCGTCGCCGGATCTGGTTCGGCGCCGGTTTCCTGCAGGATCTGGCGGCTGATCCGGTTCATCTTGTTGATCGTTTCGATCATGTGCACCGGGATGCGGATGGTCCGCGCCTGGTCGGCGATGGAGCGGGTGATGGCCTGGCGGATCCACCAGGTGGCGTAGGTCGAGAACTTGTAGCCGCGGCGGTATTCGAATTTGTCGACCGCCTTCATCAGGCCGATGTTGCCTTCCTGGATCAGGTCGAGGAATTGCAGGCCGCGATTGGTGTATTTCTTGGCGATGGAGATGACCAGACGCAGGTTGGCCTCGGTCATTTCGCGCTTGGCACGGCGGGCCTTGGCTTCACCGGTGGACATCTGCTTGTTGATGTCCTTGAGGTCCTTGAGCGGGATGCCGATGCGGGTTTGCAGGGCGAGCAGTTTCTTCTGTTCTTCCTTGATGGCCGGGGCGTTGCGGGTCAGGATGGCAACGTAGGTTTTCGGGGCGGCGGCGATTTCGCCGTCGCTCCACTCAAGGTTGATCTCGTTGCCCGGGAAAGACTGGATGAAGTGCGGGCGCGGCATCTTGACGCGGTCGACACAGATTTGCTGGATTTTCCGTTCGCAGCCGCGCACCTGCTCGACCATGCCGCGCACGCTGTCGCACAGGCGTTCGATGGAGCGCGAGGTGAAGCGGATGTTCATCAGCTCGTCTGAAATCTGCTGTTGCAGCTTGAGATAGGTCTTGTCCTGCGAACCCTTGCTGGACAGTGCCTTCTGCATCTTGGCATGCAGGGCCTTGATGACCGTGAAACGCTCGAGGGCTTCGGTCTTCAATTGCAGCAGAGAGGCGGACGCGGCACCGGCACCGCCGTCACCTTCGTCGCCGTCTTCATCTTCCTCTTCTTCCAGCTCTTCCGGCAGTTCGTTGACCGGCGCCGGGGCGGCTTCGACGGCGTTCGGGTCGATCAGGCCATCGACCAGTTCATCGATGCGCATTTCGTCGGTTTCGACCTTGGCGACCATGTCGAGAATGTCGGCAATGGTCGTCGGGCAGGCCGAGATAGCCTGAACCATGTGCTTCAGGCCGTCTTCGATGCGCTTGGCGATTTCGATTTCGCCTTCGCGGGTGAGCAGTTCGACCGAGCCCATTTCGCGCATGTACATGCGCACCGGGTCGGTGGTGCGGCCGAATTCGGAATCGACGGTAGACAGCGCCTGCTCGGCTTGCGCTTCGACTTCCTCGTCGTCGGTGGCGGCAACGGCGGTGTCCGACATCAGCAGATCTTCGGCAGCCGGGGCTTCGTCGAAGACCTGGATGCTCATTTCGCTGAAGGTCGAGATGATCGCTTCGATACTTTCGGCATCGACCACATCGTCCGGCAGGTGGTCGTTGATCTCGGCGTAGGTCAGGTAACCGCGTTCCTTGCCGAGCTTGATCAGGGCCTTCAGGCGCATCTTGCGCGCTTCGGCATCGAGCGGTTCCGGCGTCTCCGCCATTGCGCCTTCGAGCAGCGCCTTTTCGGCAGCCTTCTCCTTGGCTTTGCTGATGCGAGCCTTCGGGGCTTCCTTAGCGGTGTCTTTTGCCTTAGCCATGAACACGATTCCTTGAATTTCGGAAAACCTCAAATTCTACCATAACTTAGGGGGCCTTATTCTTGCTGGGCGGGGCGGTTGCCGAGCTTGCTCAGGAACTCGATATAGGCCAGTTTTTCCGCCGCGCTGAGTCCGGCAACGCCGACTTGCTGGGCCTTGATCTGCAACTCGGCGAAGGCGCGTTTCTGGCCGCCTTCCTGCAGGCGGTCGAGGGTGTCGCGGAATTCCTTCTCGGCCTCTCCTTCGTCAAAAGGCAGGGCAAGAAGTTCCGAGGCGGCATTCTCGATTTGTGCCTCTTCCGGCAGGCCGCGCAACTGTTCGCGCAGGCCGGCGTAGCTCGACGTTTCGCGGTTGGCGGTGACCAGGCCATGCAGGCGGATCAGCGCCGGCCGCTCCGGCGTGTCGGGCAGCAGATGGGGCGGCAGTTGTGCCGCCAGTTGCGGCTTGTGCAGCACGATGCGCAGCAGGTTGCGGGTCAGCGACGGGGCGGCGCGCTTGGCCTTGGGCGGCGCGGCCGGGGTGTAGGATTTCAGTTCGCACAGCCGTTCGACTTCGCTCTGGGCAAAGCCGCTGGCTTCGGCCAGGCGCTTGACCAGTTGCAGGCGGAGCAGCGGCGTCGGCAGTTTCAGCAACAGCGGTTTGGCTTCGTAGATCAGCTGCGCCTTGCCTTCCGAACTGGTCAGGTCGCAGCGCTGGCCCAGTTCGCGCAGCAGGAAGTCGGACAGCGGCATGGCCTGTTTGACCAGACGGTCGAACTCGGCCTTGCCATTGGCGCGGATGAAACTGTCCGGGTCTTCGTCCTGCGGCAGGAAGACGAAGCCGAGGCGTTTGTTGTCGGCCAGTGCTTCCAGCGAGTTTTCCAGTGCGCGCCAGGCAGCCTTGCGGCCGGCGTTGTCGCCGTCGAAGCAGAAGACGATGCGGTCGACTTGGCGCAGTAGTTTCTGCACATGGGTTGTTGTCGTCGCCGTGCCGAGGGCGGCCACCGCGTTGCCGACCCCGTTCTGGGCCAGCGCGATGACGTCCATGTAGCCTTCGGTGACAATGGCGGTGTCGGTCTCGCGCAGGGCCTGTCTTGCTTGCGGTAAACCGAAAAGTTCGCGCCCTTTTTCGAACAGTGGTGTTTCCGGCGAATTAAGGTATTTCGGCTCACCCTGGTCGATGATGCGCCCGCCGAAGGCGATGATGTCGCCCTTGGGGTTGATGATCGGGATCATCAGCCGGTCGCGGAAGCGGTCGTAGCGCCGGCCTGCCTCGTTCTCGATGACCAGGCCGGCCAGCTTCAGTTCGTCGGCGTTGTAGTCGGGGAAAACGGCTTGCAGGTTCTGCCAGCCGTCCGGCGCGTAGCCGATGCCGAAGCGGGCGGCGATCTCGCCGGACAGGCCGCGTTTCTTGCAGTAGTCGATGGCGCGCGGCGAGGCCTTCAGCTGATCCTTGTAGTACTGGGTGGCGCGCGCCATGATTTCGAGCAGAACCCGGGTCTGGCCCGGCTTTTCGTCCTTGAAGCCGCGCCCTTCGCTTTCCGGCACCTGCATGCCGGCCCGGCTGGCCAGTTCTTTGACCGCATCGACGAAGCCCATGCCCTGGTATTCCATGACGAAGCTGATCGCCGTGCCGTGCGCGCCGCAGCCGAAGCAGTGATAGAACTGCTTGGTCGGACTGACCGTGAAGGACGGTGATTTTTCGTTGTGAAAGGGGCAGCAGGCAGCGTAGTTGGCGCCCGCCTTCTTCAGCGGCACGTAGCCGTCCACCAGGTCGACGATGTCGACCCGGGCCAGCAAATCCTGAATGAACGAATCAGGAATCACGGGGGATTAACCGGCCAGCGCGGCCTTGACCAGTTTCGACACTTCCGCCATGTCGGCCTTACCGGCCAGTTGGGGCTTCAGCACGGCCATCAGCTTGCCCATGTCGGCCGGTCCCTTGGCGCCGGTGGCGGCCACGGCGGCGGCGACGGCAGCGGCAGTATCCTCGGCACTCATCTTTTCCGGCAGGTAGGCGGCCAGCACCGAAATCTCGAACTTCTCGGCCTCGGCCAGTTCCTGGCGACCGGCGGCTTCGTACTGGGCGACGCTGTCCTTGCGCTGCTTGGTCAGCTTTTCGATGACGGCGACGACGGCGGTGTCGTCGAGTTCGACGCGCTCATCAACTTCCTTCTGCTTGACGGCGGCGAGCAGCAGGCGGATCGCGCTCAGCTTGGCGCTGTTCTTGGCCTTCATGGCCGTCTTCATGTCTTCGGTAATGCGGGCTTTTAGGCTCATTTCGGTATTTTCAAAGAAAAAAGCCGCCTGCGGTGAGGCGGGCGGCTTTTGGCTGCATGCGAAAGCTACTGATTAGTAGAGTTTCGGCGGCAGAGTCAGGCTACGGAGGCGCTTGTGTTGACGTTTAACGGCAGCGGCAGCCTTGCGCTTGCGCTCGGCGGTGGGCTTTTCGTAAAACTCACGGGCGCGCAGCTCGGTCAGGAGACCCGTCTTTTCG
>Ga0316605_10002435_pt1 | contig 10579 bp, 9 predicted proteins | sample OWC_soil_day20_n_FD_207666 | JGI IMG/M metagenome (GOLD analysis project Ga0316605, IMG submission 207666) | Wetland soil microbial communities from Old Woman Creek delta, Ohio, United States - OWC_soil_day20_noCT | ecosystem: Environmental > Terrestrial > Soil > Wetlands | place: USA: Ohio... | reverse complement strand
CCCTTGATGAACTTTGTGTTGAGTTCGCTCAGCTCTTTGAGATAATTCTTCATATCAAATGCTTCAAATGGTGCCTTCATGCCTTTACCTCCCCCAACTGTTTTTCGAGGCCCTTCACCTTTTTCTTCATCTCATAGACCGTTTTGTAGAGATCATCCATCTCGGAACGAAGAGCGATGGGAAAGTCGTAAAGGTAGAGTTCCATCAATTTAAAAAAGTGCTTCCGCACATTCAGGGAAGCCTCGAGCACTTCCCCCTGCATCTTTGAAAAGTCCTCTGTCTGGAAGAGCGCATAGTAGGTCTTCTCATTGACTTTGACCCAGAGATCGAAGAACTCATCAAACTTCGTGATCTCTTCTCCTGATTTGATCTTCTCCGCAGTAGTCGCCACCACCTTTTCGAATGCCGCAAGACCGGTGGCATACATCATATTCTGGTATTCGATGTTCTTGGCAAGGTACACCGAGAGATCGTCAAGGCCCCTCAGGAGCAGTTCGATTTTTTCCCTGTCCTTTCCCACTGCAGGGACATGAAAACTCCTTCCGATGGTGCTGTCAAATGCATCGAACATGTCATGGAATATCTTCATAAGCGATTCAGGGTGACCCTCCACAAGCTGGGGAAAGGTCTTGCTGCTTTTCTCGGTAGCGGCTGCCCAGGGCTTCATGAACTGCTGTACAGAGCCTGTAAAGGTCTCAAGGAATTTTCTGGCCTGGTTTGCGGCCTGCGAAATTGCGTCAGGATCAAAACCGAAGACCCGGTCCAGCATTTCCTTACATTTTAACGGGTCTGTCAGATCCTTATAGGCATCGGGACTCAAGGTCTTTTCCCTGATCGCCTTGAAAAGAGGAAGCCATATTTCATAGAGCTTCAGATAGGCATTGGACCCACTCAGGGTTTTTAAAAGTGTCTCCCTGATGAGGTTGACATCCACAGTGCCCGTATCGCGCAGCGCATTCATGATCGCATTTGTCCAGGAGCTATAGACATTCTGGAAATCGCCGAAGCCCGACATTCCTTCTCCGTCTGACCCGAGACCCCAAAAGACCTGCTGGAATTTTTTTGTGGTCTCGGTAAGGTTTTCTACGATGCGCTCCTGTGATCTAGTCCATGTGTCAAAAAAATCCTTCGTAGTTTCCATGAAATATCTCCTCTCTTTGGCAATGCCCTATTTCTTTTCGCCTGCCTGCTCGAACATATGGGAGAAGTTCTTCACCATCTCTCTGCTCATCTCCATCTGCTTTTCGACAGTGATTTTCCAGGTCTCCTGCATCTTCACCGCTTCGTCACTAAAAACCTTGGCTGAATTCGCCATGTTGTTGAACAATGCATTAAAAAGGCTCACCATTTCCTTTCCGGGGCCTTCCTGTGAAACTCCGAGGTTCGTGAACGATTCCTGCAGCTTCTTCATTGACTCGGTCCAGTTCGTCAGAAAATCCTTCTGTGACTTCAACCATGTCTCGAGAAACTCCTTTTGTGATTTTACCCATGAATCGAAAAACTCCAGTCCCTTTTCCATACTCTCCTCCTCTTTACTGTATATTTTATCAGCGAATGCTGATACGCGAAAGCCCCTCGTGCAGTTTTTTTTATGAACTCCCTAGCTTCAACTGTCTGAAGAGTTCAAAAAAGTTTTTGGCTATCTCTTTGTTCGCCTCCAGCTGTTTATCTATGATTCCGTTCCAGATCTGCTGGACCCTTTCCCCACCCTCGGTGAAAAGGCTCGACTGAAGTTCCCGAATGGTATCCCTGAGGAACCTGTTTTCATCCTTCAGGCTTTTATTCTCATTAAGTACCTCATCATATTTTATCTTGGGGACAAAGCCGAGGATGATGTAAAAATCAACCATCCGCTCATACATATCCATCGCATTCGGGAATGAATTCTTATCGGCATAGCCGCCCCAGAACTTTCTCGCCGCTTCTATGCCTTCCTGTTGCATTGTGAGAAAAAAGTCAAAAAAACCCTTCTTGAATAATGGATTGGTAAAAAGCTCCAACATTTTCATACTACACTCATCGTTATACATGACTCCTCCTTGCGTTGCGGAAAAGGGATTGCTGCTTGCTAAGTCTTATTGCCTTTCCCTTTATCGTGTTTTTCCTCTGAACTGCTCTTCCTTGATTCTACCGTATCTTTTCCCTCTTCGCCATGTCCACGGGAAGTGGGGTTATTCCAGAATGCCCATGGGTTCACCATCATCTTTGCGAACATTTCCTGATCCTGCATCGAACTGAACTGCTTGAGCCAGGAACCGAGCATGCCAAAGTAATTCTTGAGATCCCACCCTGATTTTACAAAGGGCAACGCCCTGTTAAGATCCCGGATATAGGACCTCAGCACATACGCTACGCTAATATCAGGGTCACCGAATTCGCTGAGGTATTCCTTCAGCTTCTCATACTCTTCTTCATCGAGTCGTAAAGTTACCGATTTCAGTGCCATATTACCTCCTCAATTCTTGATACCCTTTAGCAATGCTATAGTATTACATAAGTAATACTATTTGTCAAGCAAAAGTCTTCTTTTTTATAACTATTTGATATTTTAAGAGTTTGTAGGCTAGTTACTAGAAATTAACTGGGTATCGTAATAGCACTTGGATGGCAATTCACGATAAAAACTCCGGCACGAGCCTGATTGGGCCTTGGCAGGTCGGAACATTTGGACCACACCTTTGCAGCATTCATACAAAGGTGGACTCTACTATGGCATTATTGCCTGATAGCTATTGCAGGTTTATTCTTATTAAGAGATTGGAAATGGCCGCAGCATCGATTATTCTTGTCCACCTTCTTAACAAGAAAACCGCAATTGAACCCATCCCGCTTATGAGGAAGAAAGAAAATACAGTCCCCGCACTTTTCCATCTGCCCCTCCTTGTTTATGGGAAATCACACAGATTATAAAGCAGGTTTTATGCCAAACAGTTCACTTGCAAATGCATTGATTATTTTGAATAAATTACCATCTCCCAGGAAAAACACCAGATCGTGATTCTCAAGGTGTGTGATAATCCCACATTAAAACTCGTACCGATATGAAGAACCCTGCGCTAAGACCGCAGGGTATCTTGACGTAAGGAACTCCCCTCTTCCATATTCGCTCGTTAACCCCTCAGTCCGCCTGGGGCGGACAGGGGATGCGCTCGCTATCCGTCTCAACAAGATGCGGCTGACAAACGTGCGAAGGACTTTTGCAGAAGCTGAAAACACTGGACGAGCGAGATTATGCACCAAATCCGTATATGCTCTTATTGCGGGGTTTCCCTATTTTTTACTGTGAGTAATCCCACAAGCTGCTCAACCCTCCTCGAAAGGCTGTCAGGGTCAGGGTCAGCGCCCTTGTTCAAATATATTGCAGGACTGAGGAGCTCCATTTTCGCCCTGAAGGAGTCGTCTGCCTGCACTGCAGAGAAAAAGATGATTGGGGTAGCAGAGATTTTGTGCTGAGACTCTATGGCCCTCAAGGTCTTTGCAGCAGTAAACCCATCCATGATTGGCATAACGACGTCTATGATGGCTACATCAATAGGTGAGTTCCTGGAGACAAGGTACGAAAAAGAGGTGGTGAGCTCCAGACCATTCTCAAAGGTCATTATATTCTTATAGATATTGGTTGCCTTAAGGGCATCAACGATAATATCACGGACGTTTTTTGAATCATCCGTGATGAGGACATACCCCTCCCTCACATTGGAAGATTTCCCTGATTTCTCGATATCCAGGGTAAAGCCGCAGTAAGCACACGTAATCTCCCTCCGATCGTCCCTCTCTACATAATTACAGGGGACATCCACTCCGCAGCAAAGACAGTACTTTGTGTCTGCCATACTCACTTCCCTTCAGAAATTATATCTTCTGCCTGTACATATTGCAATAATTTCCTCATAAGGCATTTTTACATGGGCCGAAAAATCTGGTATCATTTGACGAGGACTGAGGAAAATATAAGAGAACCGCTGACTAATGAACGAACCCATTCATCATATCAGGATAAGCCAATGAGGATACGGTTTCTTGGTGGGGTAAGGACAGTCACCGGGACATGTTTCCTTCTCCAGACATCCCAGCTCCAGGTCCTCATAGATTGCGGCATGATTCAAGGGGCGGACAATGGAGACATGAACAGGGAGTCCTTTGCGTTTCATCCCTCTCAGATTGAATATCTCTTTCTCACCCATGCGCACATTGATCACACAGGGCTTGTGCCGATGCTTGTGAAGGATGGCTTTAGGGGGACCATCTTCGCCTCTTCTGCAACCGCAGACCTTGTGGAGCTGATGCTCTATGATTCAGCACATATCCAGGAGTCGGATGCGGAATTGATGACACGAAAGGCGCTCCGTGCGGGGAAAGAGCCCGTTTTCCCCTTGTACACTGTGGAGGACGTAAAAAAGGTACTGCCCCTCTTCAAACGGGTCCCCTACGGAAAAATAGGCCACACGGGGAAGGGAATAAAATACCGTTTTCTGGATGCCGGCCACATCCTTGGCTCCGGAAGCCTTGAGCTGTGGTTTCAGGAAGGTCCCCGGGAGGAGAAGCTTCTCTTTTCAGGGGATATCGGAAAGAAAGGGAATCCAATCATTCAAGACCCTGCAAGGGACACAGAGGCCGACTACGTGGTGATGGAGTCAACTTACGGAAACAGGCTCCACAAGGGAATGGAGGAGACCATCAATGAACTCCTGGAGTCCATAACGCTCACCTTCAAGAGGGGCGGCAATGTCATTATTCCGGCATTTGCCATAGGGAGGACTCAGGATATCCTGTATGTGCTTAACATGCTTGTGCGGGAAGGAAGGCTGCGTCCTGTCAATGTCTATATTGACAGCCCCCTCGCCCAGGAGGCCACAAAGACTTACCTTGCCCATCCCGAATGCTATGACGAAGAGGCGAAACGGCTCCTGGAGAATTGGGATAAGGAAGATACTCTCAGGCTTCGCTTTACCCAGACAGTGGAAGAGTCTATGGCGCTGAACAGGATCAAATCCCATGCCATCATCATTGCCGGGAGCGGCATGTGTGAAGGGGGAAGGATAAGACACCACCTGAAACACAATCTCTGGAGGCCTGATTGCAGCGTAATATTTGCCGGCTTTCAGGCAAAGGGGACCCTCGGAAGGAGGATCGTCGACGGTGCAACCGTGGTGCGTCTCTTCGGAGATGACATCGCGGTAAAGGCAAAGATCTATACCCTTGGGGGATTTTCAGCCCACGCTGACAGGAAGGAACTCCTGGAGTGGCTTTCAGCATTCAGGAGCCGTCCCGTGGTCTTTGTAGTTCATGGGGAAGAAGAGACATCCCTGGCATTTTCTGAAGCTGTTAAGGAACAGTATGGGTTTACGACCTATGTGCCTACAAAGGGAGAGTCATTCGAGTTGTAGTTCCCGGACTTCTGGAGTTCCCCCGCGCCCTGCAACACCGTCCTGTCATTTTCACCATGCTGACATGACAACGTATGATTGATTGCCACCCCGTCAACGAGAGATGGTGTATGAAAAGACAGTGAAGAGGAATACAGTGATGCTGATATACCCGTTCATATCAAAAAATGCCTTGTTGAGCTTGCTGAGGTCATCGGGCTTTACCATCGAATGTTCATAGATGAGCAGGAGTGCGGTGATGAGAATCCCGATATAATAAGGGAATGAAATGCCAAAAAAAATCCCGGTGCATACAAGGAGTACCCATGTGCATGCATGGCACACACGTGAGATCCAGAGCGACTTCGCGATGCCGAACCTGAGAGGCAAGGAATAAAGGCCGTATCTCCTGTCAAATTCCACATCCTGAAACGCGTAGAGGATATCAAAACCCGCCAGCCAGAACACTACAGAAAAACCCAGAAGAAGAATCCCAGGCTCGAAACCTCCTGTAACCGCAATCCAGGCTCCCACCGGTGCCCCGGAGATGGTGACACCCAGGACAAAGTGGGATGCCCATGTAAATCTCTTTGTAAATGAATAGAGGGCTATAAAGAACAATGCAATAAACGATAATTTGAAACAGAGCGGATTCAGCATATAAGCTGAAAGCTCGAAGGTCACCATTGCGATTGCTACGAATACAGATGTCTCAAGGACTGTGAGCCGCCCTGTCGGTAATTCACGGCGTGCGGTCCTCGGATTCTCCCTGTCTATGTTCCTGTCAATGATCCTGTTCAGCCCCATGGCGGTTGTCCTCGCAGAGACCATCGCCACCATAATCCAGAACAGGGTTCTCCCCTGGGGTATGCCCCTGGCTGCGATGAAGGCTGAGGTGAGGGCAAAGGGCAATGCAAATACAGAATGGGAGAACTTGATCATTTTGAGGTAAAGAACCGCCTTTTCAACCAGATTCTTTCGCACAACCACTGGCATGCTTCTCCCTTCTGAATGATTCCTTTCCGTCATCCTCGCCTCATCATCGTCAGCGTGTGGATGAGCCCTTCACATACAAACATGAGGGATTCCACATCCAGGAACTGTCCTGTAATGCTGTCAAAGAGTATCTTCATAGAAGAAGGGAACTCCTCATCACCCGTGCGATAAAGGAACAAGGCCCTCACCTTTGGGAGGAGATCCATGGTCCAGGCATGATCCGCAGGAAACCCTTGGGCAGGAGCAGCACCCAATCGCGCCAGCAGAGAGGAAATACCTTTGGGATCCTCATCCATAAGTTCCCGAAAAGGCTCCTCGCATTCCCTCAAGAATGAGGATGATTTGACAAAGCCTCCCTTTAGTTCAGAAAAAGAGACCCATTTCCCGGTAAACTCCCCCTTCCCCCTGTTTCTGACATAATGGAGAAGCAGTATCTTAATCCACTTATTCTTGGTATCCGGGCTGATGGTCCCGTCCCTTCCCATAGAATACTCCTGGCCGATACAGCGAACCACAAGCGCATCCTCCCTCAGAATACATCCGAGATCTGGGGCGATTTCTTCAAACGTGAGCTTTGAAACCTCATCCATGTGGGACTGAATGAGTTCATCCTTCCATTCACCCTGTGCGAGCAGGGATTTTATCGCATCAAGATCCTTTTGTGCAATGTGTCTGCACTGTGCAAGGAAATCGGGATTGCCCCCAAGGGAGACGGCAAAGGACATGCATGTCTTGGGAGTGCATTCACCGCAATTCGATCTTGGCAATAGCTTGTAAATCTCCAATGGATTCATCAGGTCGCTTCCTTCTCCGGTTCCTTCAGGTACCTTTTTTCGCTGTGTACTAAAAGTTTACCTCACCTGCACCACAAAAGAAAACCGGTTCACTGTTTTCCCGTGATATGATAAAATTATGATATAGCGTCTGGCAATCCGACTTACTACCATGGAGAATTTATGAAATATATTGGCCTTGATGCAGGGTCTGTGAGTGTCAAACTTGTGGTGCTTGATGAAAAAGGGAACAAGATGCAGGGATTTTACACACGCCATAAAGGCCACCCCCTGAAGGTCTCCCTTGAGCTTCTCGAGGCCGCGGTCTCCGGCAGCACCCACCCGCATGGCAGCGAACCTTCTGGCTCTGACCACTTCTCCCTTTCCGTTACCGGTTCTTCCGGAAGATGGATTGCCAATGCACTTGGCATTGGATTTATTAACGAGGTGATTGCACAGACCTATGCCACGAGAAAACTCTCACCCCACACAAAGACGATTATAGAACTGGGTGGCGAAGACTCAAAGCTCATCTTGTTTGGGAAAAAGGGCATAAAGGACTTTTCCATGAACTCTGCCTGTGCTGCGGGTACCGGCTCATTTCTCGACCAGCAGGCTGAGAGGCTGAGGCTCTCCATTGAGGAATTCAGTGAACTGGCATTAAAATCCAAGCCGGCGCGCATTGCGGGCAGATGCAGCGTTTTTGCAAAGTCAGACATGATCCATCTCCAGCAGATCGCTACCCCTGTGGAGGACATCGTGGCAGGCCTCTGCTTTGCGGTGGCAAGGAACTTTAAGGGTTCTATCGTGAGAGGACGGACGATAGAGGAACCGGTTTCGTTCCATGGGGGAGTTGCGGCAAACAAGGGAATGGTAAGGGCATTCAGGGAGGTCTTCGGCTTTGCGCAATTCCTTGTCCCCGAAGACTTTGCACTTATGGGCGCTCTGGGTGCCGCGCTCAAAGACATGGATGAAGGAACAACAAACCGGTTTGATCTCTCCCTTCTCAGGTCACTCATAGAATCATCTCAATTTTCCGAATCCGGTCACAGCCCCCTTATCTCTCCCGGCGACGACTTTTTCGAGAGACATCCCGAAGACGTTCCCCGGTGGGAGTTCATTCGTCAAAAACCGGAACAAACCACAACACTGTCGACCGCCGGTGACCCTGTGTCAGCTCCCAAAACCTGGGCGTACCTCGGGATCGACGTAGGCTCCATAAGTACTAATCTCGCAGTGATCGACAACCACGGGCGTCTCCTTGCAAAGAGATATCTGATGACTGCGGGAAGGCCCATCGAGGCAGTGAACCAAGGCCTCAGGGAGATAGGAGATGAGCTCGGAGACGGGATTGAGATAATGGGTGTAGGAACCACAGGATCCGGCAGATATATGATCGCTGACTATGTGGGTGCAGACGTGGTAAAAAATGAGATAACTGCCCAGGCAACGGCCGCTGTCTCCATAAATAAAAACGTAGATACCATCTTCGAGATCGGAGGCCAGGACTCAAAATATATCTCCCTAAAGGACGGCGTCATTGTGGATTTTGAGATGAACAAGGCCTGTGCCGCAGGCACCGGTTCCTTTCTCGAAGAACAGGCGGAAAAGCTGGACATCTCGGTGAAGAATGAATTTGCCGGATGTGCGTTTTCCTCAGAAACTCCCTGCAGACTGGGAGAGCGGTGCACGGTCTTCATGGAGAATTCCTTAATGGCAAACCTCCAGAGGGGCGCTGAAAAGAACGATCTCCTTGCAGGCCTTGCGTACTCCATAGTCCAGAACTACATCAATAAGGTTGTCACAGGAAAACCTGTGGGAGAGAACATATTCTTTCAGGGAGGGGTTGCCTTCAACAAATCAGTAGTCGCTGCGTTCGAAAAACATCTCGGCACGAAAATAACGGTTCCCCCGCACCATGATGTGACCGGGGCAATAGGCATGGCACTCATCGCCATGAGGCATCTGAAAAGTCGGCAGTCAGCAGTCAGCAGTCAGCAGTCGGACAAACATGCCGGCCCATTGCCTATCACGAGTTTCAAGGGGTTTGCCCTATCTGAACGGTCCCATGAAGTCTCGTCCTTTGAATGCAAGGGATGTCCCAATGTGTGCGAGATCAACAGAGTGAAGATAGCAGGAGAGGAGGATTATCTTTTCTATGGAGGCAGGTGTGAAAGATATGATGTAAAAAGGCAAAGAGAACCTTCTGCCCTTCCAGACCTCTTTACCTTCAGGGAGGAGATGCTGTGGAAAGAACATAACAAAAGGCTGTCGAAGGCCGGCAATGGACAAGCCACGGTGATAGGCATTCCTTACCTCTTCTTCTTTCATGACTATCTCCCCTTCTGGACAACCCTGCTCTGGGAACTTGGGTTCCATGTGGAGGTCTCACCAAAGACGAACAGAGAGATCGTGAACACCGGAGCAGAAAGCGTCCTCGCTGACACATGCTTCCCTGTCAAGGTTGCCCACGGCCATATCACGCATCTCATCAAAAGGGGGGTCACTACCCTGCTTATACCCAGTTTTATCAATATGAATGACACCCATGAGGAATTCGACAGAGGATATGCATGCCCCCTCACGCAGTCAATCCCCTATGCTGCCCGGGTCGCACATCCTGAGGCAAGCATCCTGGCTCCTATTATAAATTTAAGGGCAGGACGGAAGTCGTTGATAGATGAGATGCTGAGAGTGCTCAAGCCCTTTGGAATAAGGAAGGGAACGCTCTTAGAGGCCATGAAGACTGCAGAAAAGGCCCAGGAAGATTTCTCTGCCTCAATAAAGACAAAGGGGGCTGAGATCTTTCCTTCCCTTCAGGAGAGAAGCATCATCATTGTCGGAAGACCGTACAATGCCTTTGAAAGCGGCATGAATCTTAATATTCCCAAAAAGCTCGCTGACCTTAATGTCCTTGCGATTCCCATGGACTTTATCCCTTCTGCAGGTCTCAGGATAAATGATACGTGGCCGAATATGTACTGGAGATCCGGCCAGAGGATACTGAAAGCTGCGCGGTTCATAAGGGACCATCCGCACCTCTTCGCTATTTTTATAGGAAACTTCTCGTGCGGTCCTGATTCATTCATCCTGAAATTCTTTAATGAGGAGATGCAGGGAAAACCCTTTCTCCAGATCGAGATAGATGAGCACAGTGCTGACGCGGGAGCCATGACAAGATGCGAGGCATTCCTTGACAGCATAGGGCATTGGGATCACATGATCGCCCATACGGCGGGGCATAAGGAGGAGCACCGCACTGCCCCGCGGTTCCATCGCAGCCCTGCCCTTCAGAAACGGACCGTCTTCATGCCGAGAATGACAGACCACGTCTTTGCCATTGCCGCCGCCTTTGAACGATGCGGCGTTCCCGCAGAGGTTCTTCCGGAATCGGACAGGGATTCTGCTGACATAGGGAGACGCTACGTCTCGGGTAAAGAGTGC